>Ga0182030_10006419_pt1 | contig 24818 bp, 32 predicted proteins | sample 812S3MmetaG_FD_121299 | JGI IMG/M metagenome (GOLD analysis project Ga0182030, IMG submission 121299) | Permafrost microbial communities from Stordalen Mire, Sweden - 812S3M metaG (Illumina Assembly) | ecosystem: Environmental > Terrestrial > Soil > Wetlands > Permafrost | place: Sweden...
CAGATTTTGCTACTAATCTTTGTATATATACCTTGGTACACTCACTTCTGTATTGTAGACTTAGTCCTAGTGCTGGATTAGCTAAGACAGAAGCCTTAAAAGGCTTCTAATCCATAACAGTACTCATCACTAATCAAAGTTATTAAATACCTAAGATAAACCTCAGAGTATACTTAGCTTAAAAAATAAAAAAAAAACACTATTCAAGATATATTCCATTAGCAAAGATATTCTTAATAATTTCCAAAACAAAACCCTCATAAGATAACTAATTACCTTATACTCAATTACCCACACAACACTAAGTAAGATTCTCAATTAATCTTTAATAATCCAGATACAAGCATCAAGATCTTGCAAACTTAAAAAACGTTAATTTTTATTACTAGAACCACATTTTAAAAGCATAGTTCAAAAGATGGCCATAACTTATTATTAAAATAAGAATCTAATCTATTTAAATATTTCACCATATAACTTAGTACTAGGTTATTTTTGTCTAGCATTTAGCAAACTACCAAGCCCATACTTAGCACAATCAAAAACGATGCTCATCAATCTTGGAAATCTTAGATTATATAGTTGGCAGAGTTTTAGTAGATTTCTTATCTTTAGGATTATCTATATTAATAATCTTGACCAAGACTTGCTAATTACCCATGGCTCCCTCTTTTACTACAATCCAATTCTCTTATAGCTTCTATTTTTTAAGGCCCTAAGCTATATTATATCAAAAAGTATCTTACAGCTTTTCTGATCAATTATCTACAATTTCGCTGTATTATTAGCTTTAGATCTTATTTTATACTACCTTGATTAAGTAAGGACTTAGTACAATAGATATATCAGCCAATAATAATTCTACTCAATACTCTTCTAAAACTAATCCTGATTCTTTTTCCAATTTAGCCATATTCTCTTCTATCTATCTATTATTATTATTATTAAAAGACTTAAAAATAAAATAGAGTACAGACTCTACTAATATACTTCTAATAAAACTGTTAATACCTTGCTAGTAGATCTAATATTACAGTGACTAGAAGAATTAAAGAAGGATCTACAATTGGGCTTGTACTTATGCCAAAATAGAAGATATACTATACTGCTCATAAGACCAAGTTCTGGAACTAGTCTTTTAATATTACAGTCCTCCTCAGCTTTATAACCCATAAATCAAATATATTAATAGACTTTATAGATACTAAAATAAGTTCTAAGATTACAAAAATATTATATTAACTTATATTTAGATCTATATACTTAGTATTAACTTTATTAAAAGTATCTTTAATCTAATTTTTAGTATCTAGATTATTATTACTATCAAGAATTACTAACTGATTTGTATATAATTAGCAAATTACTTTTAAGAATAAAAAATAGCTAATACATCTATCTTGGCTTTTATTTTAATATTTACCCAACTCTAATTATATTTAGTCAAGCTATAGTCTAATCTTGTAAAAAACTAGCTAATCTAGATTATTAAAAGTAAACCTGGTCTTTAAGGATCTAGTAGAAATCTTTGAATATTAAGCAGTCTAAAAAAGCTTTTTAAAAAATAGAAAATCATTGTTTAATTTATAATTATTATTACTAGTAAAAGCATATTTATAATCTAGAGACTAAACAATCAGAATAGTTTATTTTTGGTATAGCTTTTATATATCTTTATTAGTTTTTACTATTATATTTTTATTTATCTCAATTTGATATTCTATACTACAAAAAGTAGTCACAGATTTGTATATTTCTAACTACCACTTATATTAAGTAAGTAGATTATATAGTTTGGTTTAAAAGACTAGAAAGTATTTCTGTTACAAAATAACCAATTTGATAAAGTAAATACAAATAGTACAAATTGTATACTCTTAAGGATAGTAATCATAAGAATAAAGAGAATAAAAAGTAAACCAGTTTAAGTATATAGAATATTTAATAGAGGAATTAAACGATTTAAGTAGTAATCCATAAGTGTTTATCTGTCGAATTTGGACTAGGCTTGTTTACAAATTATCTTTACTATTTATAACTACTGTAGACTATTCGGAATTAAACAATCTGCTTTTGTATATAAAATCTCAAGCCTCCAGGGTTTTGCCAGAATTTATTCTATTATACCAATCTCTAGTCTTTCTTAACTTTATTAATAATCAAGAAATTAGTCTGTAATTAGTCTAATTCTATTTAAAATCTAATCTATAATACTTATTCTATAAAGCTTATAGTTATCTCTATAAGACTAAGTCTAATTAACCTTTTCTTTACAAAATTGAGACTTTGTAGCATAGATTATACTATGCTAATTCAAGCTTTTCCTAAGATTATATAATATGTCTCTATGTTATCTTCTATATTAGACTATCTGCTTATAATCTAGTCTCCCATAGCCAGTATTTTGTATTTAATTTATAAAATATTTAGCAAAAGCTTTAATAATACTATTATTATATAGATTATTATCTACTATAGTTATATTAGATAGAGATTAGTCTAAATCAAAATATCAGTATATATTGTAGTCTTTACTGGTTTAAAAAAGCTTATTAAGATTTTTTCTTTAATAAGTAATACTATAGCAGCTAAGTAAAAGTTGACTATATCGTCATAAGATATTTCTTTTATTGGTCAGATTATATTGTATAAAAGAAATGCCAAAGGCAAATCTTCACCATTGTATTTACCAAGAAAGCATTACAAAGGATTGTAATAATACAATAGTAAAAAGAGAAAGGTAAGCTAAGCTCATACTTGTATCTTAGTTAATATAATACTTTTCAAAGAAATAATTACTATTACAATAATTAAAAAAATCAAATCCAGGATAGTAAATTAAGGGTTCTAACTTTAAACTAGCTGTATCATTAAAGCTTTTAGCTGTGACAAGGTTAGCAAATCAGTTATTATAATCCTTAATATAACTACTATACTATACCTTATTATACAGACTTATATAAAGAATATCTTGTCTAGAAAAAGCATTTAGTAGTATTATATAATAGATAGTATACTTATAAGAAGTATCAAATATTAACTTCCAAAATTTATATTATTATTTTTTTGATTCTTTAAAATCATACAAAATCATTAATAAATATTATTAAGATATAGTATTATATATATAAGTATAACTTTTTATAATAAAAAGAAGTTGAACAAGTACTTAACAAATCAGTATATACATATATATAATAAAGTGGATTTACAAAGTTTAGTAAGTAAGATTCTGCTGATTATTTGGTATAGCTTTTTTGAACAAGGATTTAGAACTGGCCCCAAAAGAATCTCTAGCTTACTTTTTCTAATTTTAACTGACAATAGTTATAGCCAAAAAGCCTAAACAGATTATCTTTGGCTTATCTTTAACTTATCTTTATTAGCTTACTACTTAGTTTAGCTTATTTATAGCTTAGGCTATAGCAGTAACAGCTTAGGCCCAAAGACAGAAATGGAAATTGCTCATGTCAAGATTCCGATATCGAACTACCTGTTGCAGTATGTGACTGACAAATCGGCACCTTCGCTAGTGTTTGGTAATATTCTTAATCTTCTTAAAGACGGTTGTTGGGAAACCCCAGAAATGGTAGATACTCTGGAGATGCTGCTTCAACACGGTGCACAAGGACGTGATGTTCAAGTTGCTCTGATACTTTCAGGCTCTGCATGCAATGCCAGCCGTCTTGCGCGGCACTTTGTCGGCATTTTACTTAATTATAATGTCGACATCAACTACGATCAAGGACGTCCATTGCAAATCGCAGCCGAAAATGCGGATATTAATATCCTTTCAATCATGATCGCTAAGGGAGCGACAACTGATTCATTGTGCATGGCTTTCCCACATATTTTTAGAGCTGAACCACGCGCCGAGGAGGCTAAAATGCTATCGCTTATACAACTATTTCAAGAATATGCCGGAGATCAGCTGAGTAACGGCGATGTGCGCCCCAGAATCACAGATCCTGCAGTTTTTATGAGCATAGCTGTCTACCCCGAGAGCTGCAGAATTCTTGAATCTATTCTGGATGCTGGCTTCCCGGTTGATGAGAAAATGTATCATGATTTACCAGGTTTGGGTAATGTTAGCACAACTCCATTGTATTGGGCTCTCTTAGACAACCAAAGTGTCACCGAACCTGTCATTCATCTACTACTTAAGCGCGGTGCTTCCGTGGAAGGCCATCCAAGCCCATTGCTTCACTTAGCGATAAACAAGCGGTATTCTAGTATAGTGCAACTTCTCATCGAAGCCGGCGCAGATGTAGATGCTGCAAATCACGAAAATGTCACACCATTGTCTCTCGCATACCAGAGAAATGATCTAGAGACTATGAAAGCATTGCTGGCAGCAGAATGCGAGCCCGATGATGGTACTCTACATGAAGCAGCGCGGAGGCTCGACTTCAAAGCAACCGAGTTGTTACTTGAACATGACCACGATCCGAATCGTCCCTCGCCAGAGCATGAGGGTCGAGGAGCACTTGCGGAGCTTTGTAACCAAGCTCCCGTATATGCCCAGCGCTCTAGCGATAAGAATCTAGAGAGAGATGTGAAGAAAACTATCAAAGCGCTCATAAAAGGAGGAGCACGAACGAACATACAGACCAAAACCGCGGATGACTTCGAAAAATCCGTATTACTTCTTGCTCTAGACAGTGAGAATCCATTAGTAATGACCAAAGCTTTCTTGGACTCCGATCAGTGGAAATATGTAAACGAAGACTTCAATTTATTTACTGATGGGGAGTACACTTTCTCACCAGCTATGTATGTGGAGAAGGGAATGTGGGAGGGCGAGCCATGTCAAGTTGCAGGAGTTCTGAATCTTCTGAAGAGTAAGTAACATCGGGGAGTAGCATCTCCCATTCCACATTGTTTTATGAGAAATGGAAAAATGTGATTGCTTCCTGGAAATAAGGCTGCTCCGGCAATTGTCTATTTACGCATGGGACAAAGCCCCAATTCCAAAATCCATCCGAAAGAACCAATTACTGACTCCCCGATCTTCCAGGCTATCAGGTGAAACGTCGTTACTGGAAGAATGAAGGTGAACAGCCACCTGATGTGATTAATGCACCTCTAGAGATTGTAAGTGTTTGAGACAGAGCTACACAATCTAGCCTGTGCCACATCTATCCTTCTGCAAGACAGTACTGACTCTATGGTGTGCTAGGTCGCTGCAGAGACCGCCCGAAAAGCTGCCCTAGCTGAGAAAGAGCGAAAGGAGCGAGAACGACTCGAAAGAATCGCCGAAGCAGAAGCCGAAGTACAAGCCGAATACGAACGGCGACACAAAAAAGCCGAACTAGAGCGCATACTACAACGCGAAGACCACGATGCCGAACTCGAAAAGAAAGCCAAAGCTCGAGAATTCGACCTCAAGTATCAAGAATCCTTACTAGAGATCGAAAACAGGAGACGAGAAGACCAGCTTAGAAAACAGGAAGGGCTAGCGGCGATTCAGGCGAAGCTTAAGCAGCAGAGTGTGTCGGAGGATATTAGGATACTGGAGGAGGAGAGGAGGAATATCCAGGAAAGGAGTAAGGAGGGGTATGTCGCGGCAGAACTTTATGGGAGGATGACGAGGGCGGGGATGGGGAATTCGGGGGGTGGCTATGGGGGACGACCAGCGATTATGGATATGCCGAATAGAAGGAATAGGGCTATTGAGTATCATGTGTCGGAGGCTTCAGACTCGGAATAGGTTTTAGAATTGGCATGTTGATTTTCCGATACTTTAGGCTTCTAGGTTCCATTATTATTCAATTTTGATGTCATTTAGTTCTTCTATGTATCTTCTATTGAAGATTGCTGCTTTTCTATTGATCCTTTGTCGATGTGTTAGAGGTTGCTACGGAATTGAATTTGTACAAGATACCATGGGAAATAACGGCCAAACGGCCAATTGAAAATTTAAATGTTATGAAGAGAAAGGTACCCATCGCCATCCAAGCTCTTCTAGCCTATGGGTTTTCCAGAGAATAACATCTATGAGAAATTCGCCAATCTGCGACAGCACAACCTTCATCCGCTTCTGATGCGCTGATAGGAGCAGTTCCTAGATTCTTTGGCTAGATCGTAGGTATATAGATCTCTTGGTTCTATAATACAGACCTGTGAGTATGTAGCCATTCATTTTCAGGTATGATTTTGCACACTACGGTAACACTGGAACTTTCGTGTTACAATGTCTTATAGCCTATAAAATTAAGAGTGGTTTCATTTGGTCCTTTAATTTTTATTCAACTGTGTCCGGATATTCAGCATTGCCGTAGAGACTTCCACTTATATATTCTTCAGATGCAGTGCAAGACCAAGGCAGTGAGTGAGTAGATCGATTGAAAGAATAACCAGCAATAGGGCTAATCTTAAACTTTGTACACACTTCTGTATATCGTAGACAAAGTACATCATCCGAGGAGGTTCAGTTTCTAGTTTTGCACGAAACGCTCAGAAAAGTACAAGAATCATGCAATACTAGCGCCTCAAGACTTATAATCCCCAATAGACTTCTCCCAGTTCTCCTCACTACCTTAATAAACCATGCAAAATCAATATACAGATTCGAATTCTCTCCAAACTCCAACGAAAATACGAACACGTGAAACGATGGCGAGGTAGACGGGACATAGGCCTCAAGTTTCTGCGATATTTTGTTTTATGTTGATCAGGATATAACCACAAACGATAAATCCACATATAACGAGTTCCTAAGGCTGGAATTGTTTCGATCCTGTCTCCGAATGTTTTGGGTAATTTTTCAGCCTTCAGAACTCTTTAGTTTAGAGTACCTAGCCACCGTTTTCTTTGCTGATTCTGGTATATTCGTCCCCCAACAATAACTCAGCGCGGCATAATCTAGATAGGCGACATCTTCTCTTTAAACGAGAAGTAATGCCTCTTCATGGACGTCCGATAATCGTGTTGGGCAATAGGCCGGATTTTCAACCCGTGGCTGGGTGAGACTCCGAACCTTCCCCGGAGGAGCTTCTATTGGCAAGAACATTCGTTTGGCAAGATATATGCTCCAATTGACAAGTGGATAGCTACTTCTTCACCAATTTCTATCTTGCCTCCTTATTCTCTGTAGAACATTCCAGGATCTCATCTTCTGGCAACGAAAGGGAATCGCTGAAAGCACTACCTATAAGAGTTACTGTGATGGAATGCTAGGTAGGTTACTTATGTTGCTAGTTATCCTCTGAAAAAGACATATCTCAAAGTCGTTCTAAGGATGTCTAGGTGAAGCAGGAACGTAATGTAATTACGAATGGTTGGTAATAGATATCAAGCTGAGGAAGAATGTCCCGACTTTGTGCAACATAGATAAGACTTTTATTACTTCAACCATCGATTTAAGAGATTATAGAGCTTATATGGGAAGAGAATAAATGCACCTATGCTATAGCACGCCAATGAACGAGACTAGAAGTCGTCAAGGATGACGATGACACGTGACCCCTGATACCCCTGAATGTCACCTGCAGGGGTCTGCATCCGAATTTATGGACGTCCGTACTGTGAAGCAACAGGAAGCGAAGCGACAGAAAGGAAGGACTTCTGATGATTATATGCTGGATAAAGAAGCGGGATCTTCTATGTCAAGAATGATCACAATGCTGCTAAACAGTCGAGGGTTCTTCTGAAGGGAAAAATAAATTACAGGGTGTCGATCGCTTGGGCGTTTACTGAGTCTCGTCGCGACACTCCTTTCGTTTCAAGCACGACCCTGAAGCCCAACCCCTCGATTAAGACAGTAAGAGCTCCTCGTCCTCAAAAGCTTCCATCTCCTCTCTCTTGAACAGTCCTGCCATCCAACATGTTCTCCAAACTTACCACCAAAATAGCCCTTCGAAAGGCCGGCATCCCATCCAACGTCTTCGACTCCAAAAACTTCGAATCCAAACCAAGCAACCCCAAAGATCCCAATGCAAATGAGCTCGTTCCATTCGCGAATCCGTTCGCCAATCTCTCCGTCCCTAAATCGTGGCATTCATGGGCAACACCTCCTCCGCCTCCGGTTGAAGTTGCGCCAGCTCCGGCAATTGGAGGACGAGCTCCTAATTCTGTGAAATTACGACTACCTGGTGGGGATGGCAGGCCTACAGTTATAGTATTCTTAAGAAATACAGGATGTGCTTGTAAGTTTCGCCACCCTGCTCAGCGAACGCTACTAATGGAGATCAGTCACCGAAAAAACATTCCTCGAGCTCCGCCGCCTAGCAAACAAATACCCCAACATCCACTGCATAGCCATCTCCCACGCTTCCAAAGCCGCAACAGACAAATGGACGTCCGCGCTGGGAGGTGCTTGGGCCGTCGAAGTAGTAATTGATGAAGAAAGAGAGATATACGCGAACTGGGGGTTAGGGATCTCTAATTCCTGGCATTTGCTTAGTCCCGTGGTGCAGATCGCAGCGAGGAAGTTGGGGAATGAAGAGGGGCTATGGGGAAGGGAGGTAGATCCTAGTGCAAATCGGTGGCAGACTGGAGGAAGTTGGGCATGCGATCAGATGGGGACAGTGAGGTGGGGAGGGGCGTCCAAATCCGCAGCGGATATACCAGATTTGGTGGAGGGATGTAAGGCGGTTGGGGGCAATTAAGATATGAGTTCAAGCTCAGCTCATTGGATATACTCGACCTGATGCCGACCAGGTTTAATCTACCTATATTTTACTCAATTCCAACCTACCATGCTCCGTGTTAGCGATCTGTGAGCTCACGCCCTCATCTTGGCACCTCAAATCCACAACGTTCGAGACCAGTACCTATGGATATCTAGTATCTCGAAATGACGTTGATTCAATACATCTGTGCACCGCCAGCACCTGAAGAACCCAGTCACACGTGATTTACAGACCAGCTCGCGGAAATCTCGGCGCCCCTTTTCAACGATCTCAATTAGTATAAAATAGCGTCTCCATAAACACGACATCCCGTTCTCAAAAAAACCACAAGTTCCACACAAAAAAGTGGAAAATCTTCGCGGCATTGTAAGTCCGCACTAGCAATTACAAGCTTTTCTCTCTCCTTCCCTTTTTCGCAACTAGCAAAATGTTCCTGAGACAGCTTTAGCAGCCGTAGTGCCCGAATGGAAATCGCGGCCCCTCCAGTGAGTGGTTTTGGTACATCATCGTTTGATATCAGAGGCCACGATACTTGTGGGTATAGAGTATATCGGATAAGAGGGACACCTTTTTCTTTTTGTGATCATTCGTAGTATATTTAATACTACTCCTGCTTTGCAGATCGTTCTTTCTTACCGTATATCCTTGTCTCTACTTTTCTATGCAATTGCTCTTGGACAATCTTTTCATACTGTAACGCCATTTTGGTGGGCCGTGTATTTTTTTCACGAGAATACTTTCATTCAAGTGAGGAAATGCCCGACGAGAAGGACTTTACGAGTACTGGAGGGGCAGAGAATGAAGGACGTGCCGCGAGCCAAGGAGAGGGACAGAATGGAGGACAAATTACAGAGCAGAATACCGAACAGCATGGAGAGACAGGGAGTCAGGATCATCCACCCCTTCAACGACCTCCAATTATGCAAACAAGAGGCCCAACCCCTAGTCCAGCCACTCTTCATCGATCCGATACATTACCTATTCGAAGAGAAGATCCACAGTTGGATCTAGGAAGACGGAGAGGAAGGACAATATCATCTAGACCTTTGGTCAACCTCGCACGCCCTGTATCTCCACGCCACCAGGTGCTAATGAGGAAGAACTCTCCCTCAGCTGAGAGGACTAACGAGGAAAGAATGAGCTCCATCCCAGAACGAGGCGTACCTCCTCCAGATAGAACTCCTATGGATAGGACAAGCGGGGATGGAGGATCAAGAAGACCGCGAGGAAGCAATGTCTCCATTTCCGAAGATCCACGCTTCAGTTCCCCTGGCATGCGTCCCCGAGTCAGCACCTGGGCAGCATCCCGCCCCCGAGGTAGCACCCTCACACGCCGTCCCTTCGTCGCCCTGGCCACCACCTCCGCCCTCGCATCCGGTCGCGCTCCTGACGCTGTATCCGCGCAATTCTCCCTCGGGGGACCGTCCCCTGAACAAACAATACCCGCAAACCAGCCATATGTTGATCCTGCATACATACATCTCAACCCCGCCTACGATCAACCTGTCAACACTCGCCCAGTATGGGGTCTGGCGAAACCCCTTCCCCGTGTCGTGCGTCCGGGTATGGTACCCACAAGATCAGAGTTGAAGGTTCAACCCGCGCCAGCTGAGCAGCGACAACAGGATCCAGTAGATCTGGAGCAAGGAAGGATCGAACCTACGTTACGCGTTACAAAAATCAGCTCGCAACTGCAAAACGCACGTCAAACCCGGGAAGATAATCTGCTCCGTGACTACAGCCGTCGAACTCGCGCCGGGACAATTTCAGGCTCGGTACTAGGGCGCCACGCATCGAGTATTGCTCCACCATTGAGTCCTCAGAGTGAGGCTGTAGAGGAGGAGGATCTAGGGATGGGGCCACTGGCGCAGCAGGGGAGTATCCAGGCTGAACATGGATTCAGTGTGCAGCAACCTGGAATGCAGCATTGGTATCCGGATGATGCGGCGAGTGCGATTACGGAGAAGGAGGAGGATGGCGATCTTGATGGCGATTATTTGAAAGATACGCTTCCGTTGAAGGCATACGAGGCGGAGGAGGATGAGGTGCATAATTTGCATACGCACTGGAGCGTCATTAGGTTGAGGTTTAGGGAGCCTTTAGCTGAACTGCTGGCCGTAAGTCCTTCCATTCCCATTTGACGATTAGTATAAAAGATACGGAGCTAATAGACGAACAGGTGACTGTCCAACTTACTTTAGGATTCTGTGCAGATCTCACAGTAACAACTTCAAACAACACTTCTGGCAACGAAGAAACCACCGATTGGGCGTGGGGCCTAGCAACCATGACGGCAGTCTACATCGCAGGTGGCATATCTGGTGCGCATCTCAACCCCGCTATCTCCATCATGCTCTACATCTACCGCGGCTTTCCCCTCCGCCGTGTCCCATCCTACATCATCGCGCAACTCCTCGGCGCTTTCCTTGCTGGTCTCATCGCCTTTGGATTATTTCAAAAAGACATCATCGCGTTCGGCGGATCCAATCTAGCGGATTCAGGGACGGCTGCTAGTTTTATTACATTCCCGAGACATGGATATATTGATGCTGGGACCGCATTCTTTACCGAGTTTACAGGAACCGCGATCCTAGCTGTGGCCGTCCTAGCATTGGGTGATGATTCCAACGCACCTCCCGGCGCAGGAATGAACGCCTTTGTTATCGGTCTCGTAGTCACAGTGTGCTCTATGGCATTCGGCTACAACACCGGTGCAGCGATGAACCCATCTCGAGACCTAGGACCTAGATTAGCGCTTTTAGTAGTAGGATACGGAGGCGAGATTTTCAGGAACGGGTATTGGGTTTATGGACCGATCGTGGCGCCGATTGCGGGGGCGGTTTTTGGTGGGTTTTTGTATGATGCGGCGATTTTTGTGGGGGGCGAGAGTCCGGTTAATTATCCGAGGAGGAGGATTGCGAGGGCGGGGCATAAGTGGAAGAAGAGGTGGGGGCTGAGGGGACGGAGGTGGGCGGAGAGGTTTGGGAAGGGCGATGCGGATGGGGTTGAGGGGTTTGAGGTGGGGAAGATGGGGGATGGGGAGAAGATTGAGAGTTGAGGTATGCTAGTGTAGGGTGCAGGCATTGCTAGAAGTTATGATTAGTGGGGTGTATTTGAAGCTCGGTGGAGTTATTGGAGCGGTTCTAGAATGTAAATACCTATGAAAAGAACACTTACTGTGTTTCTACAGCGTTTGTTTATGGTGCATTCTAACAGGAAGTGAGGACGTGTCTTGCATCCCTGACCCCGCTCCGCACAATGCCTTCGCTTAATAAAGGGGATAGGCCGTTACATAGAGATAGGCGATTTCAATGCCAAACACGAATTTTAATTGAAAGCAAGTTCATTGATTTTCCCTTAGATACATCTTCATATATTTTCAAGATCATGTATCCTAATTATCTCCGTTAATCCCGTTAGTACCGTTCGCCTTTCCTTCTACTTTCCCCTCATGTCCATTCTTGGTCTGAGCAGCAAGTCTCTCAGCTCGTTGCTGTCGACCCTCACTTTCCGGATCGAAATATGCTATATCCCCCCGATCAGCCAAAATTCCCAAGACGGTTTGCAAAGGAGCACTTACGCTTTTCTCCAAACACAGTAGTTCTGACTCCCGTTCTCGAATTAGCAGGATAGTTTCCAGGGATAACTCGATGGACCGCAGTTCTCTGTAATTATTCTTAGTACTCTTCAAAATGGGGATTCTTAGAATCGAAATATAAGACTTACGTTATCCCATATGGCAACAGATCCAACAGCCCACTTCCACCTCACATAATGATCATCTGCAGAATGAATATGAAAATTGAAGAATTGAAGCAATTGGTCCGACTCCGCCTTTTTCAATTCCGCAAACCCAACAACGAAGCCCGGATTCACGTTCAATGCTTTCAAACCTGTGACAGGATGGGTGCGAACTGCGGGATGATGCGTGTCGATAGGAGGGCGGTTGGGTTGACCACCCCATGAGTCGATGATAGTATCATCTAAACACAGACATTACTTTGAACTCACTCTTAAGTGGAAGAGTGATAGTACTTACACTGCAGCCGGGATGTATGAACAGCATGTAATCCCTCAACGAATTTCTTGAGGTGATCACTCAAAGCATCGTACAAACCGTACTGCGAAACCCAAGCTGTGTCACCACCAACTGGGGGATGCTCTTCCATCCTCAGCATCGAGTAACTTGGTGCTATTATCTTATTAACTTCATAATCATGAACTCGAGGAGGAAATATCTCACGATTAATCTCAAAAGAAGTATCGGCATGAAACTCCGCATTCGGCCACGGTGTATACTTCGAGAGCTCACGCCAGTCCGCATTACTTCCCTTAATCGTAACATGTCGTTGATCTTACTCTTTGATCAGCTCATCCATTCATCCTTCCAATCCACTCTATAATGAATGAGAAACACAAAAACAGACATACCTTCTGCGCAGGATGTTTATCCAAAATCTCATAATGCTCAAACAACCTCACCTGCTCCTCCGTCTTCAAGTCCTGGTCCCTAAAGAAAACCACCCCGCGCTCATTAACCAGCAACGCAAGCTCATCCAACTGTTTCCCATCCAGTTGTGACAACTGCACGTTCTCTAACACGGTCCCGATGCTTTCGGTAAGATCGACGGGTTTGGCGATGGAGAATAGGGAGGCTTTGGATGGGTCGGCGAAGAAGGCGCGGTCTTTGGGTGGGGTGATTTCTTGGTGCTTGGGCTCGGGTGGGATGTGTGCGGCGATTTTGGGGTTGAAGTGTGGGTGGATGAGGGTGGGGTAACCGCTGTCGGGGGAGATGTGTTTGTATGCTTCGAGACTGTTTTTGAGGTTTGGACAAGCCATTTTGGAAATTATGTAAATTTCGGGTCTGACAAGGTTGTAATGATTTCAAGATTGTTTTAAGAGACTCGTTCTAGATTGTTGCGTTTTATATCTCTGTATGTAGAGATGCTAGCCTAGGCCATGTGGCTGCAATGAATGTTGTGATGTGGCGGGTGGAAGACGCAATTTTTGTGGAAGTGGGGGATGTGAGCCCAGCTTTTTCCACATTTACCAGTCAGATACTGGCTCTCCATTCGAATCTCGGTTAAGACGGGAAGAATCCAGGGCGCGGGTGAAAGTGAAAGCATTCATGGCACGATGCTCTAGACCTTTTAATAAGCCACGAACAAATGGGCTGGAGTTGAACTAAACTGTGGTCGATCCGGTACCATATTTAAACATCACTATTGAAATCCCACCACAAGTCAGGGATAGAAAAAGACATAGGAAAACAGTTATGGTATATAGAGGTTTTCCCAGGCTCAAAGTATCCAAAAATATCTTTGGTGTATCATAAGTAAAAGTAATTATGATATTATCAATATCTTCTTCATATAAGGCGACTCCCCGTGGGACGCGACGCCAAAGGTTTCTCCGAAAGTGTTTTAGAGCGAGAGATGTATTGTTAACTTGAGAATCTCTTGAAAATGGATTTCAAGGACCCGTGCTTCTTCTCTGCTGAAGGTCTCCTTTCAACCTGATATGCCTCGAGATTGTAGGCTGTCTTTCTATCTTCTTCATCTTGCATCCACTGCGACACCGCCATCGTCATTAGAAGACCCAAGTTTTCATCATCCAATGTGATCGAGCTATTTCGTCTCATTGCATCGCTCTGGAAGGTAGCCCGATAGCCATCTGAAATATTCCACGTAGAAGTATCATACCTCAATATTTCGTCATCAGGTATCAAGTTCTTAAGCCCGTCTTCATCCGCCACCTTGATCATTCTCTTGGTATAGGCATAGGCGTTTTTCCGTTTCTTGTATTCACCACTCTGCAATGGTTTGAAACCAGGTATCAAATCCTTGTGTTGGTCTGCATCTGGTAAAGAACGTGGTCCTTTTGGCGGATAAGAATTAGCTGCTGATCCAAATGCAATTGCTCTAAGGGTGGCGACATGCTCATTTCACTGTTTACGATCCATCTACTTGGATATAGCTAGAAGCAAGTCCATCCCGATTATTAAACATCTTCAGCGTCAGCAGCAAGCATTGACCTTAGTGTTGTCAGTGACCATCCAGATATTAGCTGAATATGTGACAGATACACTCAATGTACTTACAGCCACTAAACCAACACGGCTGATATACTTCAGCATAATAAATGTCTGCAGAGACTGAAAATATGCCAGTAGATGGTAACCCAGTTTTGGCGAGTTCGCCTATAAGTAAAGTTCGAACAAACACGTGTGCTTCACCGGCGAGAAGATTATTCTAGATAGCTAAAGAGCTTTTGGTCAAACCCCCTTGTCCTGCAGCGCAACAGAAACCTTATATTCGATATACTATAGAGATTCAGAATTTATTCAGAAGTGCGTTAGAAATCCGAGAAAAGTATAACCGGCTCGTGCCTGAGAAGCCGTTGTTAGCGAAAATTCCTCAAATGGGATCCGAGGATAAATTCCTTAAGACGTTATATAGAATTCATGGCAGGCACTGCCCTGCGTTCTGACTTTTAACACATGATCTCTTCTTATGTGGTGGTTGTTGCGAGCGGGAATTCGCATAGGCTTGTGCCTTCGACGTTTGATATACCCGGGGAAAGTCTTTGAGAGTATGAGAAGAGGTGATGGTTATGAATACCAAGGGTGTGAAATGCACCAGCATGGATAGCATGTAATCGAATTCTTATTCCGAGTTTCCTTTGAAGAAAAGAATAAAATACATAAATAAGAGGATGTTGATAAGACACTACACGCAAACGTTGCTCAAATGGAAGAAGAGAGTATTAAATAAATTTGAAAATTCCATCTCCCACACTCAATTGAACGAGTACCCTATATCACGTACGTAATAATTCGACAACCTGACGCCCGAATCGAGACCCCAAAAAATTGGCAAAAAGAACCCATCTACAGGACTCCAGCCCGAGAACTTGGAACGGTATCCCATCCCATCCTAGACTCTCTCCAAACTCCCATGCAAATTTCATAACTCTCCGATGACCATCACGAGATATTCCCACGTCCATGCACTTCTCTCTCCCGTCACACCTGTGAAAACCTTAAACCCATCTGATATCAAGCCAGCAAAAACCTTGACCAGCTCAAAGCATCTTAAATTCTTATCATGGTATAGTATTTCCCTCCTCATCTTCCTCGTCGCCGCGCCACCGAGGCTTCAGAGCCATCCATTCCCTTCAAACGTGTACTTTCCAACCTATCTGCATGCTACCCACCAAATGTATTTCCATGCCCTCTTCATACCATAAAATGAGAAATTACCAGAGAATGGAAGCTCCCGTCACTCACTGATGCGCGCGCGAACAATCCGTAATACCAGAACACCACACCACACTACAGCACACCACCTCAAAACCAAACCAAGTCCCGAAACCAGACACGAATGCAATTGACATAACACCCTGAGAACTCCCAGAAGAGTACCTAAGGTATATCAGTGACGTCCCTTTTCGCCCGTCGGATACCTTAGGTAGTATGTAGCGGTGCAGGATCAGATCAGGGCGTGAGAAAAGGTGAATGGAAAGTAAAATATAAATTATAAGATTCAGATTGTGAATGGAACCAAAGCAGATAAATAAATCCCTGCGCGATTATTGAGATGTCATGTAAGGTAACGCACGCGCGATTTTGGGACTTGGGCGAAATTCCCTAAGGGACGCCCTGGGGTTAGGAACGGGGGTTGTGTGGTACCTAGGCAGGATTTTGAAAAGAATAAGGAATGGAATCGAAGGGAAGAATGTGTGTGGAAAGCGTAATTCTGGTAATGGGGAGGAATTTGGGGATGCGGCATTCTAAGGCAGGTATATCGAAACCCACTTGGATACAGCGACTTTTACTCGCATTTTTCATAAGAATCACAGTCAGAATACCAGCAAACTATCCTATCAGCGCCAACCATTCCATTATTACCCATTCATGTATGAACCATCCTAATTACACAAAGCAACCTAACAACCAATCTTGCATCCCAACCCCATCCCATATTTCGACCCCCATCCTAGAAAAATCAGACCCTTTCCACCCCGCCATGCAATCGCCATCAAAAAACAGCAAAAACAAAGGCTTGCTTGCAAAATGAGAGAAGAAAACACACTCCTGCCAGATATGCTGCCATTACTGTACTTTTTTTTCCTCCCCTCCGGTATCAGGTTCTTTCCTTTCCTTGCTCCGCGCCCGCTTTGCAGACCAGGCTAAACGTTCCCATTTGTTCACAATCGCCCAAGCCAGCCATCAGGAACACCGACAGAAAAACACAAACACAAATAACGAAGACTATCCATCGATCCTCGACACCCCGCAAATGCAAAACGAAAGCAACGCAGAACAACCCACCAGCAACACCCCTGACGAGAAAAAGTAAAAACCCGAAACGTGCAGATCTGGACTCCGGGGTATGATGAGAGGAGGTTGTCCATAATCCTTCAAGTCAAAGACGAACGTTGACAGGTTCTTCCATGATACGCCTGCCATGCCAAACACCAATTTCCTCTCCTTTTCGTTCCCCCTCTAAACTGCGTAGGAGCAGTGACGTATTAACCCCAAACGGAGGCTTGAACACCGAGGGAGTTCTTGCCCCAGACTCCACCCTTACTTCCCCATCCTAAACCGACATCTTGTTGTCCTTGTTGGTTTTGGTTTGGGTTTGATGCCGCAGAGGTAGCTCGGTTGTCCTTTGGCTCGGAAGCTTCCTCACTGTTTGCCGCAAAGCCGTAGCTGAGAGGCGAAGGTAATGGAGTGGTGGATCGCTTGTTCAAGGCTGGATTCTGTGCCTGTGCGGTGGGTCGGGTGCCGATTGGAGCGACGCCAGAGCTGGTGGGGGCCTTGCCTTGACGAGGAGGGGATCCACCTGGTGAGGAAGTTGAGGTACGGCTCGACTGCTGGGCAGCGGACTCGAACAAGCTAAAGCTGCTGGTCGGGTTCGACGAGGGTGATGAAGTGCTATTGGCACGGGATCGTTGCTGGCCAGGAGCCGTGGTTGCTGACTGAGGCTCCGTGATTTTTTGGCTTGCATTCTCTCCCTGAGCTTGAGCATTGAAATGGTCAAAGGCCAACGGGGAGGGGTTGCGAAGAGCAGTTGCTGATTGAGATCCTGAACCCTGAGTTCCCGGACGAGGAGTTCCATTCTCGTCGAAACCGGCATTGTCAGAATAAGCAGGGCCGTCTCCGTAGAGAGCATTTCTTTGACGAGCAATCAATTCACGGCGCTCTTCCTCGCTCATACCACTACCTGGGCTGATAGTACGGTCTGCTGGTTTGGCTCCAAATGTTGACATTTCAGCTATAACGCCTTATTCTCGTCAGTAAATGTGGATATAATAACCGGCCATATTATGTGTGCAGAAATTGAACATCACACTCAGAATTTGAGGCAAGTGAAGATGGATGGTACAGAATTTTGTGTTTGTGGAGTGGTATAGGGTATAGAAACGAAGTCTGCGCTATACAGAAGTCTGAGATGATACAGAAGAGGGTGGCCTACTTCGATTGTACTGCTGCTCCTGGTGATAGTTGCGTAATTCTTTCTCACGTTGAGCCGCCATTCTCCTCTTTGCCTGCATCACTTGTTCGGCCTCGCTCGCGCCACGCGATGGTTGATGTCGCTGACTGGCGTAAAAGTTTTGGAGATTTGATCCCGAGAAGGAACGAGCATCCCCGAATTCGCTGACCGAGTGGTGTCGTGAAGGACCGCCGCCCATGCGTGGATCTAGATAATTAGTTAGGCTTCGCCTGCTTGGATTCTGGAAATGGCTCGTACCAAACTGCTCCTGGAAAGCTCCTCTTGGTGGACCACCACTCAGTGGCAATGAGTCGCGGCGACCGGGCATGAACATCTTTCCGCTCTTGACAAGGTTATCGATCGCACGATCAATCTCTGAACAATGTATTAGCTTCGTAGTCCCTCACGTCGAGCCCCCAGATGGTGTTGACGGTAGATGCGGCCATGTTTTAGGCCTCTCAGGTAGCAATTTGCTAGCCCCGAAACCCTTTTCTACATTCCTTGACACCATCTGCGACTCTCGTCTCTCTATGTAAACGTACCCTCGATTTGTGTGGCGAACGCATTAGACTCCTCGCGTGGAACGGCCGAAGAAGCACCTGCAGTGATGTCAATTGATATCCTAACTATATGGAGCACCGAAGTCAACATACCCGATCGAGCTGGCGATGTCTGCTGCTCCCAGCCTTGTTGTTGTTGCGCACCGGCAGACCATTGCTGATTATCGTAATAAGACATGTTTTCTTGTTTTCCGGAAAGGATGCTTCAACTGGAGCCTGCAGTGCTTGTGGATCGGTGGGGGAACTAAAGGAACGTAATACGACAAAAAGGTCGCGAAAAGGACTCTAGACCGATAGGATATGTTAGTATGCAGACATGAAGGAGGAAAAGCAGAGTGGTGAAGGTGTTTCTTGATGTTGGGCGCGCATCCAGAGGTAACCGAGGAGAAAATCTCATGACAGCGAAAAGCGGCTTGTAGTGGTGTTGAAGACAAGATTGAGATGTCTCACTTACCAAACGAAAATCCAGAGAAGAAGGTAGAAAGGAACGGGGGACCTCGACTTCAACTGACACGAAGAACCGACAGCGCGTATACTGTCGACGGTCGGGATCAATGGATCTGGGAAAATATGTAAGGAAGAAAAAAAAAGAGAGGAGCGAGAGAGGAGGTAGTGGTCAGGATGTTTAGTGTAGTGTAGTGGTGTCGTGGAGTACTGGGTGTGTACTGGGTGTACTGGGTGGTGGGAGAAAGGAAGGTGGAGGCCCTTTCTTTTCGAGAAAATAGGCCGGGGAGTGGATAGATTGGCAGTCGACCCGAGTGAAGGTTCTTTTTTTTGGTGGAGAAGCTCTTGCGACAATTTAGGTATGATTTCTTCGCTTGAACTGGCCCCGAGTCAATCTTAGTCTCCGGATGGAGTCCCTCATTTCAATTTTTTTTTTTTCAGTAGTGTTTCGAGATGATTTTATTTTTGCTTTTTTTATTTAATTTAATTTAATTTTATTTTATAACTATTTATGAACGGGAAATAGTGGCTCTATTACTACTACTACTACTGCAGCAGCAGCAGCTGCTACGAATGGGGATGAGCAGAATAAAGAGGATGACGAAGGTGAGGACGACGGTAGATTCCACGGCTGAAGTTGTACCCACGAGATCGGGGATATATATGTATTTTCAGTGTCCCTCCAGGATAATCAAAACGGATAATAACCCTGTGTGATACGTAAGGCTGATAAATCCAATAGGAATGGAAATCAGCAGGATCGACATGGAATCCCGCGTGTAATAAAAGGAAGAATTATGAAGTCTATTATCAGCCTCCACGTGCCAGCGCTACATGTACATAAAATGGAATGTCTCTCCCCTATATCCCTAGCCGACTGGATGAAATGTACGCATCGGGCCTACTGCAACCTGCAACCTGCAACCTGCAACCTGCAACTTCACTAGGTAATGTTCTAACAGACTCGTCCTCTGGTCTTGAAATAACCATGACCATAACCACAACCACAACCACAACCATAAATATAACCATAACCATGAGTTCAGACAAACCCAAGCAAATAATAAAATATAATAAAATAAAATAAACCCACTGCAGGACCTACTCGCACTAATAAATGTACATGTACGTACAGTACATCAAAGTTCTACAGCAGATGCACCCCACTCACCGCATCCACCCTCAAAGGAGTTCGCAGATTGCATGGCTCTCCTACCGGAAACATCTCGCCAAGGGGGACCAGACCAGCATTAAGATTGCTCAAAAGCTTCCAGACGCTTGAAAACACCGCGCGAAGTGCGGCTTCGAGTCCATGTCATCCCTGTTGGTCTGAAGAGCAGAGCTTCCCACAGAGAAGACGGCATCTTATTTAAGAATGCTTTTCCCGAATATTGCCTACTAGTACCACCTACTTACTACCTAGTACCTACTTACTACCTAGTACCACGGGATCCGAGAAGGAGCTTACGCAGGAAATCAAGATATCGGTATCGCAGTCTGGACCTCATTCCCATTCTCTGATATTAATTAATAAGGAGCAAATCATCTTCTTGAAAAGAAAACGATTTCCCTTGAGCAACCAATCTCTGCTCTGCTACCTAAGGTAGGTAATGTAATTCCCTCCTGTCACCCGTTATCGCCGAACCTACTGTACCTAGTACTTGTTGTACAGGGTTTGCAAGGGCCTTCGTTTCTTCCTCAACGAACGCCACTGTAACCAACGCTTGGGCGGGGACCACATATTCTCTGATCTCCTGCCAGAAACATCAAATGTCCCGGAGGGAAAAACGAAAACTAACGTTTTCTCTCATCTCCAGAGACCTCGTCTCAAATATCGTCAGATTTTTCCAAAATATGCAAGCGGCTGATGCACACTGCATAATCTCGAAATCATTCGTCAAGCATGGGATAAAAGTAGTATAATCCCAGGCCGATGTATTTTTCGAATTCTTTTCTCGGGAAATACTCCCACAGTGGGCCATGCAACCCTATCCTATGCATGGCGCTGCACACACATCTGCACACAAAACCCGCTGCCCCTCACAAGCGCTCACCCCACCATTTGATCTTTCTGCCTTTTACATACCAACAACCGAATCATCCTATCGGTCCTCTCGTCTGCATGCAACACGCAGTCAGCGATCACGATAAGTTCATTCTTACGAATCCTTCTACCGTACCAGACCATACAATACCGCACCCCTATGAGCTGGACGTCAGACTCGTACAACCAGAGGGAGCGGTCTACCTTTTCTTACTGCAGAAAGCATGTGCTCCGGCTCGGCCAGCCTTGCCGCCGTTCCCATCCTCCCTTCTTCAAGATTTTTGCATAGTGGGGTCAAATCTATGGCTACTGCAAGCAACATAGCTAGCTTCCTTGTTCGAATGCGAGGTCATGCCCAACATCTTCGAACCTGCATTACATACACATCTATTTTCAAAAATGGCGACGTCAGATCTCATTTTCATCATTTCTTTCGAAAATCGTGATGCAGAGCGCCACCGACGATATGAGATAAAGCACAATGCCTGCACGTGCTTGGAGTGCGGGGTCACCAGATCTATCAGATTTATTTGTATCTCTTTCCTCAGTGGGAATGCGCAAGTGACATGTCGATATTTCAGCCAATGGTTCCCACGTTTTGTGATGTGGAGTATCGGTCATATCGTTTGCCTCATTTCCAAGCCTAAGCTCCCAGAAACACTCCTCAAATTTCCCAAAGAATCTCCCCTCACGAAAAAAGATCTCCTTTCACTCTTTAACTCTTCATTTCACATCCAGCAATATTAAGTTTACGAACCTTGGCCCACCGCATAGATGGATTTGGCCCCTCGGCGACCAAGTCTCCAGAGGTCATCCGCATGTCCCAACCATAACAACAGGCCTGTGGCCAAGTTTGAAGCCGCAACTTCGGCGTATATCTCAAATTCATGTCCAGGCAATTCCGGAATACCCCTCGCTCGATAAATATTTCGCCCATCAAAATCCTTCTTCAGAAGACTTACCTCAAGGTCCCGTCTGTGGACATCTCTCCAATGAACCTCTCAACTCCTCATCCGTTCTCCATCAATGAGAGCAGCATCAAACAACCAGCTCGTACTGGAAGTCCTCACCACATCGGAAGGATACCCACAGGCTTATTGCCACAATATTCGGTTTGACTGGTAGCCAGCCACTCCTTGAGATCCGGATCAGATGCACGTGATGAGGTTGATATGATTCTAGTACCTTATTTCCCACAGGAAGGGCCGAGACTAGAGATATCTATTGCAAATATTGGGTTGCAATGTGTGTCAAAATCAGAGTGCAAGATGGTTTTTTACACATCTAAGTGGCTACGATGTGCAACAAAAAGGATAAAATAAAGGAGGGAAACCGAAAATCCAGCATATCGCAGCCTCTACAATCTGCAACAGAGGAGGATAGATCGGAATGAGCAGCTTCTTGTTGCATATCGCAGTGGGTGCGATGTGCGCCAAACTCTCTTTCTCTCCAATTTTGTTGCAGATCGTACCCTCAGACTCAGGGAGATATTTGTCGCACGTCTGAAGCAGTGTGATATACAACAAGCTCATAGTTGTGTAGGCATCTGTTGCATATAAAGAAGGTAGCCGTGTAACAGCTTGGCCTATAGTTGAGAGGACTGGTATATTTTCTCCTTTCTTTACCAACTCCCGCATTCCACAAAGCTGCTATGCTCAACCTTCTCAGAACCCCACCCAACGTCTGCCCTCACCTCTGGCCCCGTTCAATGCCAATCATCCTCAGCTCTACACACTGCCTATTTGTGGTCGGCAAATTCTCTTCTTTTCCAAGTCGAGGGAATAGCTTCAGAAGATCAGCTTCTGCCGGCTTTAGTTCATCTATACCAACTAAGCGAAAGGCATACTTTCCCCTCCCTAATTACCTCTCAGACCACCTGTTGAAATGAAGATCGGATGGCCTGTGAGCCCGGACAGCTCATCTCTCTCCCAATTCAAAAGATATGCTGGCATCTCGGCAAATCAAGTCTCAGGCAATACAACCATTCACCGAATATCTTCACCTCCGATTTTTTGCACATCGAATTTTAGAGATCCACAGCATGCAGGTATATTGGAATGATATTCGGTGAACAATGGTTATTTCTTATGTTTTGACGCACAACGCAGCCGCCTCAATATGCAACAAACATCTTTCTGTTGCCTATTACACTCCCTTCAATGTGCAACAAAGGCTATTTTCTTTGGGTTTCTTGTATATTGCGATTTATTGCATAAAGCTGGTGACAATTCAGTGAATGTCTTCTTAAGCATTGACGCATATCACACCCCCTTCAATGGAGTAGTGATAGAGGTTTGTTGTAAATCGCAAGTCTTCCATAGGCTTCGAAACGAATTCCATACACAACATAAGAACATAGGAGATATTCACTCTCCTGTCTCTATTCTATCACATCTCGCAACTCTGGCATCTCTGTCCTAAAGTTGTTGATTTACTGAATATCAAATATCTTCTTTCATTTTTGTCACATCTCGCAATTTATGCATCCCGTTCATGGAACTGCAGATATTGCATTCACCGAATATCTTTTCTGGTGTTGACGCACATCGCAACTCCTTCGATGTGCAAAAATGTATACGTCTTTTTGATACTGTTGCATATCGCCCCCCTCTCGATGTGCAACACAAGTGTGCCTTTGCTTACTTTGTCGCATGTCGCAGTTTAGGCATCTGTCTCAATTAAGATCGTTAAGCTGGGAATGAGGCGATTCACTAAATATTGAATACTCTCTCTAGTGTTGCATTTCGCACTTCAGGCACCCGGTGGTGAAGCTGAGATGAAATGAATATCTTTAATTCTGTCATACGAGGATTGTGAGGAAGGAAGGTAGTCCTCACATCAAGCACCTCTTCACGAATTGCATATCCACAGTTATTCTCAAGAGGTAAGATTATCAACTCCATAATCATTTATTCCTCTCCCTATCCACCCAACCAACCATATATACAAGCATTCATTCATCAATGGTATACCCCAAACGCCCCATTCCCCCTATCCAGGTAGGTACCAAACCCATATATACATCCTTTCATCTTCACCAAATATACATCAGATCCACAACCCCCACAGCTCCAAAAATTCAACACATCTTCTCTCCATCCCGATCATCAATTTCCACAACCTCCTCGATCACCAGACTTCCCATTGAGTCCATCTCCAGCAATTCCCTCCCCCACAAAGCCCGCGCATACTCCCGCACACAAAGGGCGCCGACGAATTGGAGGACCGTGGCTGCTAAAACCCCCGCCGCTAACGTCAATTGCAATAATATAACGATCCTTTCGCAACCCTGAGGCGTCCATCCCGCGGTCAATACCTCCCATTGCGAAGCCGGGGTTGTTTGAGGAGTTTGATTTTGGTTGTTATGTTGGGGGATAGTCGGTTGTTGGATCGAGGATTGGGAGTAGGTATATGGAGGTGCGGGGACAGCGCAGAGGGTGGAAGAGAGGGGGCGCAGGAGGCCCAGGAGCAGGAAACGCGGAATGGCGCAGAGGAGCGTGTCGAGGAGGAGGTAGTTGGAGAAGATGGCTATGGAGAGGGCATGTTGCTGCAATTAAACATATCATGTCAGAATCTTCTCGTGGTATTGGGGATTCAATCAAGGATTGGGTGAGGTAAGGATTGGGATGGGAGGGGCACA
>Ga0182030_10006420_pt1 | contig 24815 bp, 21 predicted proteins | sample 812S3MmetaG_FD_121299 | JGI IMG/M metagenome (GOLD analysis project Ga0182030, IMG submission 121299) | Permafrost microbial communities from Stordalen Mire, Sweden - 812S3M metaG (Illumina Assembly) | ecosystem: Environmental > Terrestrial > Soil > Wetlands > Permafrost | place: Sweden...
GCCAAAGAGGCGCGCCACCACACCGATCAAAAAGATGCGCACGATGTTGCCGAAAATCGCCAGCGGCACGGAGCATGCGAACAGCGCCAGCCGCCGCCAGCCTCGTTGCGTCAGATAGCCGTATCCCGCCGTCAGCGCCATCAAGGCGAAGATCGCGCGGAGGCCGCTGCACGGGTCCGCCACGTCGAGGTTGAAACCCGCGCCATTCATGCAGTGCAGCCCGGTACCGGTGCGCGCTACCTCAATGCCCACGCCATTGAGCAGGATGCCGGCCACGGCCGAGGCGAACAGCCGCAGCCAGACGGTGAACACATCCATGAACGAAACCGGAATGGTAAAAAGCAGGAAAATGCACGGAAAAGCGATGATTTTAGCCACAGGACGGCCCCAGAACGCCCACGGCAAAGCCAGGCACAATCCGATCAACGCCAGATGGCTGGGTTGCACCAGTTCGCCGCGCGCGCCGACCCAGTGCAGCAGCAGCGCCGCCAGCACGGCACAGAGGCCCGCCCATGACGGCGATTTTTCGGCGGCGGCGATTTCGACGCGTTTCCGCCATAGCAGATACAGGCTGAACAGCGGCACAAACCAGCCGTGCGCCATGTCCTGGCTGGAATCGCGGAAGGCGTTGTTCAGGTAGACAAAGACATTCCAGAAAAGCCACAGGCATACGGCCAGCGATGCCGCGAAGGCGATCCACGGCGCGGCGAGAAGAAAAGAAACTCGTTTGGTTTTCGTCATGATTTCAACGTCTTTGCTTCCGGAGCATGGGCGGTGGGCTGGAAGTCCGGCAGCATTTCCGTCAGGCTCCGGCGCACATCGTTTTCGTTCGCCGCGCTTGTGCAAAGCGCTTGGATGTGTGCGAGCGCGGCGGCGACCTCGGCGGATGGGCGCGGTGGAATGCGGCCGATGAAAATGCGCGGATGGCGTGTGCGGATCGCGCGTTCCTCGTCCGTGCTCAGTGCTTCGAAAAGTTTTTCGCCGGGCCGGATGCCGGTGTAGGTGATGCGGATGTCCTCGTGCGGGCGCAGGCCGGAGAGGCGGATCATTTCTTCGGCCAATTCCACGATGCGCACCGGCTCGCCCATGTCGAGAATGAAGATTTCGCCGCCCTCGGTCATGGACGCCGCCTGCAACACCAGCCGTGCGGCTTCGGGAATCGTCATGAAATAGCGGCGCATGTCCGGATGCGTCACGGTCACGGGCCCGCCATGCTCGATCTGCTCTCGGAAGAGGGGCACCACGGAACCGGCGGAGCCGAGCACATTGCCAAAGCGCACGGCGGCGAAGCGCGTGCGGTGCGCGGCATTGAGGTCCTGCAACACCTGCTCGGCCAGCCGCTTTGACGCGCCCATCACAGACGATGGATTCACGGCCTTGTCCGTGGAAAGTTGCACGAAAACCTCGACGTTGGCGCGTATCGCCAGTTCGCCCAGCGTGCGCGTCAGAAGTACATTGTTGCGCAACGCCTCCAGCGCGTTGCATTCGATCATCGGCACATGCTTGTGCGCGGCGGCATGCAGCACGACCTGAATAGCATGCCGCTCCAGCAAGGCCTGCATGCCTGCGCGATCGCCGACATCCATCAACGCGGGCACGACTTTTGTTTTACAACCAGCCTCGCGCAGCTCGCGATCAATTTCATAAAGCGCATTCTCGCTGCGTTCCACCAGCACCAATGTTGCTGGGTTCATTCGCGCGGTCTGTCGCGCCATCTCAGATCCGATCGAGCCGCCGGCACCGGTAATCAGCACGCGCCGTCCCGATATGAAGCGCGCTCGTTCCTGTTCGCCACCGGGATCAATCTCTTCGCGACCGAGCAAGTCGCTGATGCGCACTTCGCGCAGGCGCCCGACGGTCAGCGCGCCGTTTAGAATCTCATGATAACGCGGCGCGATTTTCACCGGCAGGCCACGCGCCTTGCAAGCATGTACCACGCGACGGACGATTTCCGGCGGCGCGTTGATCATGGTGACCAGCACTTCCTCGACGGCGAGCTGTTCCGCCACGCGTTCCAGGTCCGCCACCACGCCATATACCGGAATTCCCTGAATTTCGTTGCCTTTCTTTGTCGGATCGTCATCCAGGAAACCGATTGCGACCAAACCGCAGGACGGGCTTTGGCGGATTTCGCGCGCCACGGTATTGCCTGCATCACCGGCGCCCACCAGCAACACGCGCCGGGTTGCCGCACCGCCGATCCGCCCCGACCTCAGCATGTCGTCATAATAAATCCGCCACGCGACGCGCACCAGCAACACGCCGCCCAGCGTGAAGCCGCCGCTTCCCAGCGCGATGCTGTACGGCGGAAGGACGCCGAGCCATTGAGGGAAGCAGAATCGCAACAGCATCAACACAGCAATCGCGATCGCAAGTGCGCCGACAAAACGCGGCATATCGCGCGCCGTGATAAACCGCCACACCAGACGATAACAACCGAATGCCAACAACGCCAACATCTGCACGAATGCAATGAGCCAGAATGATTCGGCGGCAAATGCCCAGCCGCGCGGCGGCGTTTGGAAATCAAAACGTAACGCATTGGCCGCCGCAAAGGCCACGATCATGACGGCGAGGTCAATCAGCAAAATAGCCGTTTTTGTTGCGTGCTTTTGCATATTTAGCCGCGAGCCAGCGCCTTTCGCACGATGCCTGAAATGCGGTCCACATCGTTTTCCGTCAGCGCACTTCCCGACGGCAGGCAAATTCCATTGCGGAATAATTTCGCCGCCACTGGGCCGCCATAGATTGCGCCGCCACGGAAAACCGGTTGCTCATGCATCGGTTTCCAAACCGGGCGCGCCTCGATGTTTTCGGCTTCCAGCGCCAGCCGGATTTTTTCCGGCGTCGCGGCGGTTTGCGCCGGATCAAGGGTCATCACCGTCAGCCAGCGATTGGCGCGACCATACGGCGCCTCCGGCATGAACGCCACGCCCGGCAGTGCGCCAAGTCGGGCCGTATACCATTCAAAAATTTTCCGACGCTTGGAGACATACGAATCGAGTTGTGTCAATTGTCCGCGACCAATCGCCGCCAGCACATTGCTGAGCCGGTAATTGTACCCCAGTTGCGAATGCTCGTAATGCGCCGCCGGGTCGCGCGCCTGCGTGGCGAGGAACCGCGCCTGCGAAATCACTTTTTCGTCGGCCGATGCCAGCATGCCGCCGCCAGAGGTGGTGAGAATTTTGTTTCCATTAAAGGAATAAATTGCCGCCACGCCGCCGTGACCGGCTGGCTGATTTTTGTACGTGGCACCCAGTGCTTCCGCCGCATCCTCAATGACCGGCACATCATGCGCCCGGCACGCCTCGCGAATGCGGTCGTGATCACAACACTGGCCGTACAAATCAACCGCGACGACGGCCTTTGCCCGCTTGCCTTTGCGCTTCAAATCTGCCAGCGCCTCGGCCAGCAACGCCGGATCCATGTTCCACGTCGCCTCGTCGGAATCAATAAAGACCGGTGTCGCACCCATCTGCACCGCTGGCGTGATGCTCGCGACAAACGTCAGCGTCGAGCACAACACGCAGTCGCCGGGGCCGACACCCAGATGGCGCATCATCAGGTGCAGCGCCGCCGTGCCGCTCGACAACGCCACGGCGTGCGGCAATCCCACCTTGGCCGCAAACTCGCGCTCGAACGCATCCACCATCGGCCCGACCGGCGCGATGTAATTGCTCGCGAACGCCTCCTCGACAAATCGCTTTTCCGCGCCGCTCATGTGCGGCGGCGAAAGAAAAATTCGCGGCGTTTTGTTGTTTGATGACATAATGGGGTGTCGCAAATCAGCCACAAAATTAGAGATACGCACGCCCCAAGCAAAAACGATATTTGATGATTACGGTCATGGTGTTGTCTTTTCGATGTTCTGGGTTAATAGGCGATGCGGGGCAACGATCATATCTTCGATTGGCAGAATGTTTAGCTTTCGGACACGCTGGCATTCCACGGGCACATAGTTTAGATCGGCCATCGTACAAATCTCCTCAAAAGACTTGTTCTTGTATCGTGGCGAGCACAACTCAATGATCTTTGTTCCCGGACGGCAGAAAACAATGTTCGTCATTGCCGATCCATGAGGAGCCATGACGATTGCCGCCTCGTACATAATCCGCATTTCGTCGGCCACGCATGGCAGCGCACCCATATCAACGATTTCAAAACCCTGCGACGTTAAATTCTGGCGCAGCTCCATCTCGTTTTGAACGCTGCGTGAATTGCCAAACCCTCGAGTCAGGTACACCTTGCGCCATGCCGCACAAGGGGTTGCCACCTTGTCCCGCAATGAACGGAAGAACGCGATGGCCTCTTTTGTTATTACACATGGATTCTCTGACATGAGTGGCACGATTAGGTAATCCGGTTTCAGGTGTATATTATTGTCGGGCTGAATGCAGTCGGCAGGGTTGATTCCGGCTATTTCCAGATATTCGCGCTGCCACTTCCTGTCATGTTCAATCAGATATTTTGCCTGTTCAAATTTCGGCACGACGGCCAACCGTGCAAAGGCGTCAATCATCCAGTGATAATAATTGCCGTGTTCTGAATTGGCCGAAAGTGCCACGATCCTTCCATCCATCCGTTGCGCCGCCGGAATCCGCCATGCGGCATTAAGGCAGTGCCAGTTGTCGGGCGGAAAAAGGATGGGACTCGCGGTTTTCAGAACCCGGTTGTCTGCCGTGATGACGACTCCATGTCCGCACACGCTCGCGTCAGTCAACGTCATGCAATGCGGTCTTTTCACTGGCACAGAAACACACGAACGTGGGGCCGGTTGCCGGTAGCCATTGCGAAGCGCACGCCACACACCTAGTGCACCAAAAACGGCCTTGCGAAACAGCCGAGAATGTTGGCACATGTAATAAATAAACCTAATCATTTTACTCAGGCTCCGTGATTATCTTTATGGCATTCGAAAAACACAGTTTAATCGAGCTGCTACCAACCGCTCCGGTTAAAATTCGATATCACCCAGCGTTGCAATTTCCGCGCAATCCGGCGGCGTCGCCACGTCAACATGCAACGAACCGGCGCGCCGCATACGGATTGAGCGCCGCCAGCCGAGAAGCCGCGGGCCTTCAAAATCAACGGCCGGATTGTCGCCAATGTACACGCACTCATTGGCTGCGTGCCCGCCTTGCGCGATTTGAAACGGACGAACCGACGGCTTCGCGCCATTCTCGCCAAGTTCGTCCGTCACAATGATCGTTGCGATCCGGTCGCGCAATCCCAGCGCGGCGATTTTATTTCGTTGCGTCATGGCCGGGCCGTTTGTAATCAACGCCAGCATCTCGGGCGGATGGTGCGCCAGAAAAAACTCGGCATCTGGCGTCAGCTTGATTTGTGGCAGATGCGACCGGTAAACCGCCACCAGCTTTTCCACCAACTCAGGTTCGGCAATTCCCATCGCCGCCAGCGTCGCGTCAAAAATCCGTCCGCGGCTTTTCCCGAACTCGAACAGCGACCAAGCCTGCATTGCGAAATCGTGTCCAGCGGCCATTCCGCGCAGCGCAACTTCCACGGCTGCGAATCCGCTGCGCACAAAATCCCGCTCCAGATAAAGCGTGTCGTCCAAGTCAAGCGCGATCAACATGGCGGCGTTATTTCTTTCCTGACGGCGGCACAAAAACGGCGGCATCATAACGCAACATGCGCAGGCCGACCTGATATTCCGGCGTATCGTCCGGCGTCAGTTCCAGCGTGTCCTGAATCAGCCAGCGCGCGAATCGTCCGCCCGCCGCATCGGCCAGCGGATAGCCGCCGCCCAAGCGCGCGTTGATTTCCGTCACTTGGAACGCACCAGCATTTTCAAAACCCTGGAAGCAAATCACGCCCGCCAGCCCGGCAAAGCCTTGTGCGATTGCGGCAGCCGCCGTTTGCGCAGCCGGACAAGCGACAGTTTCCGCGAAACACACTTCACCCGCCCGCACGAACTTGCGATAATGCGGCACGGCGCAAACCAACTTGCCCTGCCGATAAAAAGCGTTCACAGTCAATTCGCGCCCCGTGCACAAGGTTTGCAGCACGTAGTTTTTCTTGTCCGGTGCGCCGAGGCTGGCAAGGAAGCGCAGCCGTTCCGCATTGTTCGCCAGGCTTTGCACGCCGATGCTGGCCGAACCATGCCGGGGTTTTGCAATCAGCGGGTAGGCGGTGGTGGGTGGCGGTGATGCCGGGTCATCGGCCAGCCACGTTTGCGGTGTGGCAACACCACAAGTTTTCAGAAAGCGCGCGGTCTCCATCTTGTCGCGCGCCATGGTGACAAACGTGGGCGGCGGCACTACCACGCGAATATTTTTTTTCGCAAAAGAAGCCGAATTCTCTGAAAAAACCATGAGTTCCGTGTCAATCGTCGGCACGATTAGCCGCACGTTTTCATTCCGGCAAATCTTCTGGATGGCGGGCATGAACGACGCATCCGCGCAACGCGGCACGGCAAAGGAAGCATCCGCAGTCCGGCACGCCGGACTCCAGCCCGGCTCCAAATCCACTGCCACCACGCGGCACGAAACACTGAGTTCCTTTGCGGCGCGGCGGAAACATTGGATCAGTTCCACGCGCCGTCCCGCGCTCGAAAAAAGAATGGTGAGATCACGCTTCATGGTTTGGTTTCGTTTTCGCCGGAAGCAGGCGTTCCTGTAAAGACCGGCATGGTGGCATGGCCCTTTGCGGTTACGCCGCGTCCGGATATTACCTGCCACAATGTTCGGGCAAGAATCGCAATATCCATCACCATCGTGCGGTGTTCCACATACCACACATCCATCTCGAATTTTTCTTCCCATGAAAGCGCGTTGCGCCCGTGAATTTGCGCCCAACCGGTGATGCCGGGAAGCACCTCGTGACGCCGCATTTGTTCAGGTGTGTAGAGCGGCAGGTATTCCATCAGCAGCGGACGCGGGCCGACCAGAGACATGTCACCGCGCAACACATTGAAAAGTTCCGGCAGTTCATCCAGGCTCGAGCCTCGCAGGAAACGACCGAATGGCGTCAGCCTTTTCGCGTCGCTGCCCGCGCCAACGCGCATGGTGCGGAACTTGAGCAGCATGAATGGCTGTGCATGCAAACTCGGTCGCGCTTGGCGGAAAAATATAGGCGCTCCCATGGCCGCGCGTACCGCCAGCGCCACAGCGCCGAGAACCGGCAGCCATATTGGTGTGGTTACGAGGATCAAAAGAATATCCATCGCCCGCTTCATGCCGCCCGTCCTTCATGCGTCAAACGGGATTGCACGCTTTCCAAAAGCTGCTGATATTCCAAGGTCGTCCGGTCATGATCAAAGCGTTCGGCGGCCATTCGCCGCGATGACTGGCGCATGCGTTCCAGGGTTTCGGGTTCTGCCGCGAGACGTTTCAAAAAAACCGCCATCTCCGCGCCAGGTTGCGCGCTGGTGCATACGCAACCATTGTCATATTCCGTTACGGCGTCTCCGAGCCATGTAGTGCGGTTAAAAACCACGGCCAGACCGGCGGCAATATAATCAAAAAACTTGTTGGGCGAATTTTCATAAAAAAGCGGGGCATGCATGAACGAGATGACACCCACATCCGCCGCTGCGCAAACCGCCGTCATTCGCTCCCGCGAGGAAATACATCCAAAAAAGCGCCCGCCTGTTTTCGCGGCCAGTTCTTTTAGCTGCGGTGCCTCGGTTCCATTGCCAGCAAACCACCACACAATCCGCGCATCATCCGCCGTGGCGCGCACGGCATTGCACACGTCCTCAATCGCATTGGACCGACCCATGGCGCCCAGATAAAAAACCACCAGCCGTCCATCCGTCACGCCCTGTTCGCGTCGTGTTTCCGTTCGTCGCGCCAGACCTTGCGTAAAATCCGCCGGATCGCTGCAATTGGGAATTGTCGCCACTTTGTCCGCACCGACGCCTTTGCGAATAATGCGCGCCGTCATGCCGGTTGAGCAGGTGACAATGCGCGTGGCATTTTTATAGGCCAGCGCTTCCAGTCGGAACGCCGCCGCCTTGAGCACGGGATTTTTCAGCACACCGGCCTCGATCGCCGCATCCGGCCAGACGTCAATCACCTCGAAAATAAACGGCAGTTTGTGAATCCATCGTCCCAGCAAAGCCGGCACGGACATGGTCAGCGGTCCGCTGGATGCGATCATCACATCGTATGAACGGCCATGTCGCAAAACAAAAAACGCGCTTTGCAGCATGAAGCGTAAAAAGGCCATGACGCGGCGAAAAAATCCCATTTGCTGGCGGTAGTGTGTGCCACTGACAAAAACCCGCACGCCATCGCGTTCGATCCGGTCACGACCAGCCAGCGACGGATCATACGCCGCCGAACACAGCACATCCACAGTGTGTCCTGCCGCCACGAATTTCCGCGCAAACGCATGCGTCCGCTGGCTGCCCCATCCATCCGGCGTCGCGTAATACAATTGCAACCAAAGAATGCGCATAGAGAGTGTGACTTGAAATCAAGGGTTACGCGTATAAACCAGCTCAAAAACCTTGAAAAGATATTTGAACGACAGCACAGGCAGGGTGGTGAAACGGCCATTCTCGCGGCAGGCGCGCACTTGTTCCCGGTTTAAAATCCATGTGCTGTGCGGCGATCGCGTGCTCATGCCGCCCAACCGCATTTTTGTCGTGGCCAACGCGAGGTACTTGCTGCGGATGCGGTTGATCCACAGGAAACGAACCAGCAATTCGAAGTCGGCGGCGATGCGATAATCCGTTTTGTAATACCCCAGTCGTGCAAACAAATTCCGGCGTGCAAAGAAAGAGGGGTGGGGCGGCATGAAACCGAATCGTAGCATCCAGGGGCGAAAAGACCTGCCCGAACAATAGCGCACCGTTTTTTCAAGGTTTGACTGACGCACGAACCGGATGTCGCCAAAAACACAATCAATCGGTGCATCCGAGAAAGTTCGCGCCACCTCTGCCAGAATGGTCTCGTCGGCAAAGAAATCATCGGCGTTGAGAATGCCGACCACGTCGCCGGTGGCCAGGCGGATGCCCTTGTTGAGCGCATCATAGAAGCCGCTATCCGGTTCGCTGATCCAGCGCACGCGTCCGCCCGAGTGCGCCGTTGCTTCGCGGATGATCGCGAGCGTGCCGTCCGTAGAAGCGCCGTCAACCACGATGTGCTCAACATCCGGCCACGTCTGCCGGGCGACGGATTGCAGGGCGGAGCCAATGAGACCTTCGCTGTTCCGGCAGGCTGTGATGACGCTGATCTTCACAATTGGGTTCGTTTTCGCCATCCGGGTCCGGCTGATTTCGCGAGATACAGAATCGAAATAGACGCGATTTTCCTGGCAAAAATCAAAAATTCGCATGTTACTGACTGCTTGCACATTTGGGTTCGTTTCGCAAAAATGCCACGCGATCACGCGTTGGTTTCACGGCCTTGGACCTCATGATGCATGCGGCTGCCCGGCAGGCGCGGCGGCTTTTTGAATGGGCGGCTGCGGGTTCCTGGCAAAAGCCTTGGCGGCCCACAGGCCGAGATATTCCTTCAGTAGGGCCGTGTTTTTGAAAAGCATTTCGGCGCTGGGCAGGATCATGGCAATGGGAAAGGCGTCCCTGCGCGCACGCGCCAGAAGGGCTTCATGATCCGTGGCTGCCGGCGTGGCCTTGATGCCTGCCTGTCGGAAACATTCCATGGCCCGGCGCATATGCCAGGCTGATGTGACCAGAAGCACGCGTTGCGCGCCAAGCTGTTTTAATAGAACGGCTGTATTTTGGGCATTCGCCCGAGTGGTCCGGCTCTCGTTTTCAATCCGAATGGCGTTTTCGGGAACGCCCAGATCGTGGAGTAACACTGCCGCCGCCTGCACCTCGTTAAGGCCGGATGCCACCACCATCGGAGCTTTTCCGGCATGGTACAATCGCGCGGCATGCCAGACACGGTCCGCCGCCGAATTCATGTCCGGGTAGATGCATGATCCTTCAGGAGCCTGCACACCGCCACCCAGCACGACGATCACATCGGCGGCCGGATATTCCGCTACAGGCCGTGGCGGATATGCGTTTTCCAGCTTGCAGCCCAGATAAATGTATGCTGCGGGCAACGACCAGAAAAGCAGCCAGAGCAACGTTAGCGCACCCAGCCATCCCGCCAGTTGACGTCGCCCGCGCATCAAGCACAGCAGCGTCACCACCATGCCCAGCAAGGCCAGCGTCAGCGGCGTCGCGCACCAGGTCAGGAATTTGATGAATTCAATCAAGAGACGCTCGCTTTTCTACATTTTTGCACACAGGTTGGAGGTATTCCGCCCTGCAATATCCACTCGTACGTTGTCAGCATCTGCTTGGCAACCACGGGCCAGAGGTATTTTGATTGCACGAGCTTTTGTCCTCTGGCTCCCATGGTTTGTCGTTCGGCATCGCTTAGAGAAAGGGCTGTACGCAACGTTGCAGTTAAAGCATCAACCCCGACATCAATCCACCAACCGCAGCGGTGGGTTTCAAGATCGCTCCACGGCGTGGCTCGGGTCGTGATGACGGGAATGCCATGCGCAAGCGCTTCCGGCACAACAAAGCCAAAATTTTCGCTGTACGATGGCAATACAAACAGATCGGCCTGTGCGTACGCCTTCTCCTTGTCTTCGCCGTAAACAGGCCCGGCAAAAGCAAAGTCCTGCCCCACGCCTCGCGCCTGTACGCGCTGCTTGACCTCGGCCAAATGTCCGTCGTCATCCGGTCCTGCGATCAGTACGCGCCATCCCGGCGGCCGCACCAGCGCCCAGACATCCACCAAGTCCAGCAGGCCTTTTTTCTTGTGCACACGGGAGAGAAAAAGCAGTGTCCGGACATTTTTTGGGGAAGGGCGTGGTGCCGCGAATGCTGCGGCAGGTGGCAGGTCCAACCCCAGCGGCACCACGGCAATGGGCTGCTGGATGCCAAAAAGGCGGAACTGTTCCGCCTCCAGTGGTGCCGTGGCATGCAGGCAGCGTGCCTGAAGCAAGTCCTGTTGCTGGTACAAGCGCAGGGACATTCTTTTTTTCCACACGCGATGCGCAAGCGCCCATGTGTCAAGCATGCCGTGCGGCGACAGAACGCATGGGATGTTCATCTTGGCGGCAAGAGTAAAGCCCATGTGCGGTTCCGCCAGCCACATTCCATGGATGTGCAGGATGTCGGGCGGACGTTGCCGGATCCATTGTTCCAGGGAATGTTTGAATCCGGGAACCATCGAAACACGCAATCCCGGAAGAGACCATCTTTTTTTTGTCAACAATCCGATCCGTGGGTCCATCTCATAACACGCGCCGCCTTCCGTGGCCGTGGCAATGTCCACGTCACACGATTCCACCAGATGATTGCACAGTCCACTTGCTGCCGTTGACACGCCAGCGTAGGAATGTTCAAGTGAGGCTACGATGTGTAAAATTCGCATCCATTAAATCCTTGTTATTGTGCAGGGGCGGTACTGAATCGAATGGTCTGGGCGTGGAGACGTATGAATGACCGTACTTTTCCCCGGTCGGTGGCGGCCAAAATTAACCAAGAAGAATATTTCGCGAACACCTTGGCCAGCCACAGGTCCATGGGCCGTTGGTTGTTGCGTGGGCTGGCAAGTTAAGGGGACGCAGTGCAAGTGACATGGTTAATGACCGGATGCTCCCGGCGCCAGTCGTTTCCAAACCAATACTGAGAATCCGTAGCGCAGTTCATACCGGTCGGTTTTTGTCCATCCGTCACCGAGTTTGTCAATGGCTTCTGTGAGTTGTTCAGGCCGGAGCAGCAGAATGGTTACTTGCGAACGCTCTGCGTCGGACATGTGACGATAGGCACGCCCTCCTGCATAGGTGGTGGAGAAGAAAGGAACGCCCTGTTTCTTGGATGCGTAATAGAAGGATGGGTCGCCGTAGACCACGTCTCCAGGCCGGGTCTCGTTACGAAGGATTTTTTCCACCATTTTGTATTCTTCCGGGCCAGCCTTTTGTGTCTGCCGCCAGATGTCTGTGGGCATGCCAAGCAGGACTGAGACGATGGCCGCCAGTAGTCCCGCCGTAAAAATGAACCACTTTTTCTCCAGACGGCATCGTTCCAATGTTACGACAAAGACAATTGCCACAGGTGCCGCACCCATCCAGGCGTAGTAGAATGCGTAACGCCCCGCCGCAATGAGTCCATACGGGATGCAAATGGCGGCCACCAACCCAACGATTGCGATGGTGCCCAAGTTTGATTTCCTTGATTGCAAGAAACAGAGGGTGGAAACGCCAAGAAGAAATACAATGAGCGGGACAAGACTGTTGTTCTGGGCGATCACATGAAGGACGTTGGGGGGTGACAGAGCTTTGAGCAGGCCGATAAAACGAACGATGGCCGCATGGTCGCGGATGATCAAGGCTTGCAGTCCGGCACCGACGATATTGTAACCCGAGGCGAATGTTTCGGTGACGAAAGCCAGCAACGACTGTTTCCAAAGAAAAACGAATGCCATCAGCAATCCGCCAAATGCACAGCCCGACATGATGGCAAGGATGTCCGGGATGCGAACCTTGCGCGTAATCATGCAGTCCAATGCGAAGAGTAACACCACGTAGGGAATGGACTGAAGCCCTGACAACAACAGGGGTATCGCAAGAAGAAGGAGCATTCTTCGCCGCCGCACCGGTTCTTGCACGCTCATGAAGACCCAAAACAACAGTGTAACCACAAGCATCGTGGCCAGATCAGCGCGTCCACTACGATAAACGAAGGCGGTGGCTTGGTCGCAGATGATCAGTAACGCGAGTAGACAGCCTGCCCATGTTGATTGAATCAGACCTTTGCGTCTACAGGCGTCCACAAGCAGCCAGGCAATTCCGAGAACAAGCACGTAATTCATGCTTCGGACGGCGACCGGATCAATGCCAAGAAGCGAGACCCATCCGAAGATCAACAGCGTATACAGCGGATTATTTGCGACCCAGAACGAATTCTGCGACTGATGTTGCCAGGCGGTACTGATCCATCCCTTCCCGAGGTGCAAATTGATGCCAGCATCCACCTGCATCACTTCGTCAGTCCACGGAACAACGGAAAGGGATGTTTTAAGGTTGAGCCAAAGGAAAGCCACCGCCAACAGGGACATGCACAAGCAGACCCATGTCTTCTGCGTGTCGAAAAAAACATGTGTGGATTGCTTATCCGCAAGTGGCTTACACGGACAAGTCGGCATGCTTTTACATTTTTCGAGGTTTACATTGTTTGGCATGGAGTTCGGCTTCATATCTAATCATCGATATCGTTAGTTTTCAGGCGGTCTGCCTGCATCCAGCCCATGATTGCGTTTCGAAATCGTCCAGCATTGACCGATGCAGAACATGCCTCATGCAAACGCTTGGATGCGGCACCATGTGCGTGACAAAGCTCTGGATCAGCGGCATATAAAGAAAGCGCGTCTTCCAAGTCGCGTTGATTGCCGGCACGTACAACAAGCCCGTTGACCCAAGGTTCGATGACATGTTCCGTGGCACCACAAACATCGGACCCAATCAGTGCCAGCTCGTGTCGGGCGCCTTCGGCCAAGGCCACGCCCCATCCGTCCCGGCGGCTGGGAAGAACGCAGACGTGCGCGGCAGCATACACGCTGCCGATCTTTTCGGGCGCGACAGGGCCCCGGAGCAACACGGACGAGGCGTTGCGCATCCGCGCCAATTCCTGCTGGACCAGGCCGTTGGACGCATCATTGCCAACCAAGATCAGTTTCGCATGCGGATGCCGTTGATTGACGGCATCAAAAGCGCGCAACAACACGTCGGTGGATTTCCGCCGGCAGAGCGAACCGCAGAAAACAAAGCCAATACCATCGCCTGTAAAAGCCTTGGTTTTCTCTTCCGCAACAACATCCGGATTTTCAGGCGGAGTTGAGTAGGGCAGCAGGGCAATTCGATCGCGCGGAATCCCCCAGCGGATAAAATCGCGAATGGCCCGGTTGCCAATCGCGAATGCGCCCAACGCATAACGCCGTATTGCGAATCCGTACGCCAGGCGAGTTGGCAGGCTTCTGACCCGCCCGAAACTGGCCTCGGACCAATGGGCCCAAGCCACGTCATTTCGGACCAGTGCCGCAAGAACCTTCCAGTGCAGCCAGCTCGTGTAGGTTGTCAGGATATGAATGCGTTGTTTCCAGTCGGGAATCGCACGCCAGGCTTCCTCGACGGAGCGCACGCGATACTCACCCGCTGGCAGTGTATCCGGATCGGTCCAGTTCATGGCCCGGCGGCTGTCATCCACGCACTGGAGGTAGCACACGGTCAGATCAACGCCCTGTGCACGCAGTGCCGCAAAAAACGCTCCCATGTAATGATTGGGCATAACTGTCCAGATACAAATTTTCATACGGGGCATCATTGTTTTCCTGCCGGGCTAGAAATGGATTTGATTCCTATCGTGTCGAGCCATGCCAGAAATTCGTCTGTCCGGTAGGACCAGTTATGTTTTTGCGGGTCAACATGCGCAGGTTTCCAAGTGGTGGATGCATCCAAGGCCCGTTCCATCGCCTGCGACATGCCGTTGACGTCACCGGCTGGGTAGTAGAAACCATCTTCGCCCAGAAGATCATGCGGATCGCCGATCGGGCAGGTGACAATGGGCTTGCGAAAGGGCAGGTACATATACACCTTGCTAGGGCAACGCGCCAGATCCTGCACCGTATTGTTTAGCGGTGCCAGGAAAACGTCCGCCAGTAAAAACCACATGGGCAGGTCTTTGTCAGGAACATATCCATAAAATTCGACCACACCACCCAACCCGAGGCGTTCCACCAAGGTACGCGCCTGCCTAGCCGCGTCGCCGTGACCCAGCACGACCAGCCGGAAATCCTGCCGTTTTCGCAACAAGTTGGCGGTAGCATGCAAGATGTCGAAAATGCCATAGTTCGGCATCAGCGTACCCATATAGAGCACTGTTTTTTTCCCGGTGGTTTGCTGGCGAAGTGTAGTCACGCGCGCAGGATCAGGCGGAGCCTCGCTGCCGTAGGCATAGGGAAAATAATGGACGGGCAGGTGTGACCGCCCCATTGCGCGCGCGTGGCGCGCATATAAATTTGTCAGATAGCGGCTGGCGCAAAGCAGGCCATCTGCGCCAAGAACGGATACATACTCAAGCAACAATTCCCACAGATGGCGTTTGCGCGTGCCGGGAATTGCCGAAAACCGTTCTGAATGCTCGATGATTACGCGGCAATGATCGGGCAATGAAATTCGCATGATCCAATTATGACTGGAGAAGGCACACACGTAAACCACGTCCGGTCGCCACGCTCGCATTCGCGCGATTTTCATGCGCGATTCTTGAAAGCCATGCAAACCGCGAGGCAGCCATATCGGCTCGGCATTCGGGCATTCTTTTTGAAGCCGGGCACGATTGGCGGGCGTGTCCCATGCAATAATACCAACTTGGTGGCCGCGTGCAGTCAATGGTTGCGCCATGCCGGTTGCCCGTTTCATGGTTGCGGTGATCTGAATATCACCCACGGTTGTGAAGCAGATTTGCACAACAAAGATTCTTTACAGCGTGTTGTCTCTGGGTTTTCCATCCCATGGTTCGTACATGCTGATCGGAACGCCCGTCTGCTGCAATCGTCGTCGGCGATCTACTTCTGTCAGCGTTACAGCTATGGTTGCCAGAAGGATGCCCCATGCTATTCGCATGCTGATCGGCGAGAAAAACAAGGCCCATAGTGCACCGGAAAAAGACATGGCGTTGAAGGCAATCAGGGGGCGGCAAAGTAACAGGCCATTCCGGAAATAACGAATTATCCAGATGAAGACTGCGAGCCAGAAGACAAAACCAAGAAAACCGTGCCACACCCAGGCTCCCATGATGTGTGAATGAGACGGAATATAATCGACAAAATGATGCACAAGGTAAAAGGATTCGATCCTTATTTTTTCTTCATCACCGAGCCACTCAGCGCATTGCAAGCCGTATCCTTCTTTGTCCAATGCCCAGCTCCCATATCCCATGATGGGTGAATCCTTGATTGCAAATCCAGCGGCAAAAAACTCGCTTCGTCCGGAAAGCAATCCTATTTTAGTTGCCGCAGCATTTTCATATTTTCTTAATTCCGCATCTCCCATCCACCCTTTTTGCACAATTACTTCATATGTATATTTGCTGGCGAGAAGGGTAATTGTCATAACCATGACAATTTTCCACGAATTTCGCAACATTTTTCGCATATCCCGTACACGGCCCATGACGGCAATCGTAGCGGCCAACAGGCAGAAAAGAAAGGCGGATCTCGATCCTTGCATCAGATTCAAGCCGGCTATTGCCAACAATAATAACGTTACGCCCCCGGGCATTTTCCCGTATGCGATGGCCGCGATGGCCGCCAGTCCAGACATCACAACGCTAACATAAAACCGTTGGTAATCCATGATTTCGCTAATGCTTGTCCCTGCATCATTCGCCCAGCCGACTAACGAGGCTGGCTGGAATGCAAAAATAGAAATTATATAAGAACCGGCCACGCCCACGGCATAATAACGAATGCGCATCAAATCATCGCGGAGCAGTCCGAATGCGCAGATCATGGCGGTTATTAAAACGACAATTGCACCGCATCCTTTTAGCGCGTTTATTAAAACGGATTCATGCCAACAATCGGTGCCCACTGCTGAGAAAAACCATAGGATTGCAAAACCTAGCATAGACCACATGCGTGATTTGTGGATTTGATCAAAGCATTTTAGGAATACAAATGGCGCTAGAAACAGGCAAAATATTTCTGAAATGGCAAAAGAGCCGATAATACGGATTTGTGTAATGGAGCCAAGTCCCAACAGGAATGCCAGTGTGTTTTTTGAACGGTTAGTCATAAGGGAATCACCTGTTTCATGCGAAGACGGCAAATATTCGATGGAACCTGATAGCCAGTAGCTATTGCAACACCTTGAACGACTTTAGACGCAACATGCACAGCCTTTCGAGGTGTTGCACTAGCCGGTAGACTCCACGGGTGTGGTATTGAAATAAAATTAGCGATGCCATGTTTCTGGTAGAAACCATTTTCCTTCTCTGGCCAACACAAGGTCGGCCTGCAATAATGCTCGATCTTCCCTTCGTTTGATGGTGTCGCAGATGTCGAAAACACGAAACCCTTTGTCGGCCATATACGCCACAATCTCGTGCGCCAGTGGCGCACCTTTGTAAACCCGGCGAAAAGAAATTTCCATTTGGACCGCTTGACAGGCAGCCAAAGTCTTTTCCGCGCCAGCCAGCACATCCAATTCTGCGCCTTGTACGTCCAGTTTGATCAGGTCAATGGCCGGTATTGAACCATCTGCCAGCCGATCATCAAGACGCTGGACTGGCACTTCCCGTATGGTGCCGCCCCATTCGCTGGCGAAGGAACTCGTCTGGTCGCTATGGACATTCAGCACCAGTGTCCCGGACTGACGGCCTACTGCTTCGTGACGGTAGTCTGCTCTGCCGCCACTCTTAACTTGGACTACATCTAGGTAGGCAAGATTCTCGGCCAGCGGCTCGATCATCGTGAAATGGCATTTTGGCAGACGTGTGAGCATGGCTTGCGTCCACTCGCCACGCGCTGCGCCCACATCCACGGCATGCCGGAAGACCATGCCTGCGTCCGCAAGGCTTTGCAGCGATTCAGCAGCGCTATCCAACGCCAAGGCACTGTGCATTAATCGGTGGTGAAAACCACGTTCCAAAAAAAAGTTTATGCCATTCTTGATTCCCTGTTTAATTCCACTCATTAAAGAGTCCTTTTCGGTTAGTTTTTTGCAATCAGCTGCAATGATCACGTTGTTTCCGACCAAGAAACCAATACGCAAACCACAATGTCCAGACACTGTGTGCTGCATAGGCCGCCAAGCGCGCTGCGGCCAATCCCAAATCTCCCTGCGCGATCCAAAGCCAGGTCAAGCCCAGAAAAATGATCGCCCACCCCAGATTCATGAGGAGGCCAGTCCACATACGACCACTTGCGGTAAGAAGTTGCCAGACGGTGGACTGGATGGAGTAGATGGCTACCGTGGCAAATACCAGTGCGAGTGTCGGCCAGTGGTCCGAATAGGTTGGGCCATAGAGCAGGAGGATATGCCGGCTCAGTAGTGCTCCAATGGCTGCCACAGGGATGACAATGCCGCCGTTGATGGCGACCAAGGTCAGCAAAAGTTTGCGCGCCTGGGGCAGGTTATCCTGCCCGACGCGTTCCGAAAGCATGGGAAGCGCAACCTGCCCGAGAATTCCTGGAAGGAAAAGCAGGATGGTAAACCAGTGGTTGGCCGCAGTAAAGGCACCCATCTTCGCATATCCGTCAGGTTGGTTGACCAACATGGCGGAGGCCGCCCACGTGGCCACTCCTCCTATAATCCCGCCGATCATGGCGGGGATGCTATATCGCCAAAGGATCGGGATTTCTTGGCGCACGGTCCTGTCCAAAAGAAAAGGAATCGCATGTTTTTTGCATTCTGCCCGCAATCCAAAATGAAACAGCGCCCAAGTTAACCACTGTGTTGCGGCAAAGCCCCACATGGCACCTGCCACCCCCAATCGCCATGTGAGCAGGATCATAAGCGGCAGGGACACGACTCCGCTAACGCAGTTCACCCACGCCATGGTCTTGAAGGATTCCAGCCCGGTGAGCACGCCGATTTGCGCCCCATTAACCGTCATTGCGAGCAAGCCGATTGCGGCAATTTGCAACATGCCTGCCATGTGCGGCGACGCCAGCACATGAATGGCCAGCCAAGGTGCAAGCAATGCCAGTGTGCACGAGACCGCAAGACCTGTTCCCCAAACCAAAGTACCAGTAAGTGCGATGATTCGTCCCGTTCGGACGGCATCTTTTTCTCGTAACTCTGCCACATATTTTGTGGCGGTCACCCCCAAGCCTAAACCGGAAAAAGTGCCAAACATAAAAATGGAGCTTTGGATGGTACCGAACTCGCCGAAACCGGTTTTGCCCACCAAACGTGCGACTAGGATGGCAGCCGCCAGTCCAAGAAAGCGCACCACCACCATGCTGATGAGCGACCAGAAAGCGCCTCGCGCCAGTCGCATGCCGACGGAAGGCTCCGACATCCGCAGGCGCAACCGGTCACTTAATCGGATCGGCATGTTTCGACGGCATGCTTCCAGAAATGTGTTTGGCAGCAACTCACAAACCTGTTGCGTATTTTGCCTCATGGAACATTGTCCGGACAGGCGTCGAGATGTCGGCGTTGCCCACACTTGGCATTTTCAGCCACCATTAGCAATGTGAAGCCAACCACCATACCCAACAACATGGGAGTTGACGATCTCAAGAATATGGGCTTGAACTCCGGAGGAAACAGCGTCAAAACCAGCAGAAGGCTGACAGTGGCAAACAGGCTTGCTTGGAGAGTCCCCGTCCAGCCATCAAGCACGAACACATCGCTTTCGCCAACGAAAAAGGCAAAAGCCATGATTAAAATACTAAGTTTGTAATCAAAGCTCAACATGGGCAAGAGCATTGCTGAAAGTGCACACATGATCATCATGTATTTAAAATTCGAACGTGCATGACGCCAAGCAACAAACGCCAGCACAAGTCCAAAGCACGTGGCTAAAACAATCAGACTTCCTGTCTCAACGATCCGACCCACACTGTGCTGCCAGATGGCCGGAATTCCGGATTGCACCTGCATTGCAAGGCCCGCAACCTCAGTGGGGTGATATTTAAGCGGCGTGTAACCATCGGCAAGTTTTTGAGTCATACCCGCAAAGCTCGTGATCGAATGGTTAAAAATATTCGCACTGTTGCCGACAGCAGTTGTGAGGGACGCCAGAAACGCCTGGAAGTTTGACATTCCCAGCGCAAAGAGACCGATGACGTTTGCGACACCCAGTGCGCTCCAACGAATTAAATTACGTCGCCAGTCGCGTGCGTCCTGTGTAAACCCCAACACGAAGACGGCTGGATACAGTTTAAGCTGAATGGCACACGAAAAAAGCAGATAAGCCAGCAATCGAGTTCCTCTTTTTGAAGAACGATGAAATAGAACCAGCGCCCATGCCACCAATGCCACGGCAATCACATTGCTTTGCCCGCGTTCGAGCTCGAATTGGAAACCATACGACAGGAGACCGGCCATGGCTACAAGGGCCAGTGCCGTTCGATCAGCTCGTTTGCAAACAAGCAATGGCAATGCCATGAGGACGGAAAGAAAGGCAAAAATCGATGCCACCGTTTGGATTGCATAAGCGCATGGGAATGAGACGATCAGCAAAGGCAGTCGTAGAACACGTTCGAGTGGCGGATAGATCCAACCGATGGGCACAGGCGCTCCGCTGAACCAGCCTTTCGAAAAGTCGTACGCCAATCGTAGATCCACGCCAATTGGGTTCATGGTCGGCACGTAGCGCGGAAAGACCATGCCACCTTCCTTGTTTAAAAAGACGGGAGCTATAAAATACGCCAGATATCCCAGAAACAGACTTCCGCCGATGATTGCCCACAAGGGAATGCTTCGGGGCGGTCTCATTGCTTGTTTTGTCTCCTCGTAGCGATCTGTTTTTTCCGCACGACTTCGTGTAAATTTGCAGTTCACATTTTCCCGTCCTCCGTTTGTCAGGGATCTCGTTTCAGTCGATAGACAGCGTCTCTCCGCAGATGGGTTTCTTCAGATTGCGAGTTGGCACAAAGGCGGGCAGGCAGGCGAGGATCAGCAGCCAGGCGATGAGGATGGCGGGGCAGCGGAAGGGGAGGTCCACGAGGCAATGGAGGCAGGTGGCAAGCAGGCCGGCGGAGATGATTGCGACGGGTGGGAATTGGAGGAGTCCCGCAGTTTTGATTTCGGTTTTTTGTAATGGCGCTTGGTCGGCGCGTAGCAGGGCGCGGGAGAGCGGCAGTGCCACCAGAATCACCGTGGTCACCATCAAGCCAAAACCCACGAGACCTTGTTCAACGATAAACTGAACAAGGTCGTTGTGCACGTTGGCGGCGCCGACGAAAAGTTTGTCCCGTTCGGCCGGGGTCATGTAGGCCACGACATGCTGGCGAAATCCCCAGCCGCCCACGCCAAAGGAGGGATGATCGTGAAACATTTTCATGGCGGGCGTCACCAGCATCCATCGTTCTGTGACAGAATCCATTGCCATTGTCAGCGATGAACTATCAATCATCGCCATCTTTTGCCGCACCGGATTGTCTGGATATACCCAGCGGTAAAAGACGATTCCCAGCGTCAGCAGGATGACACCCAAGCCGATGGCCTGGATGCGTGTTGTCCAGCGCAGTTTCTTCCAGAACGTGACGAGCAGATACACGGCGGCGCCGATCAACAGCAAGGCCGCCAGTATGATCGCGGCGCGCGAATGGGACCACCATACGCCAGCCAGACACAACAGCACGGGTAGCAGCATCAGCGCCAGCCGTCGGCGATCATATTGTTCGTCGGCTTGCATTTCCATGGCGGCACGGCACCACAAGCCGGCACTCAATGCGAAAAGCAGGCCGAAATAGGCGCCAGCGTGGTTGGGGTAACCAAAGGAGGCAAAGAAATATTGCGGCAGTGGCGTTATCCAGAAAAGCGCAGTTGCGCCTGCCTGATTTTGGATGATGCCGAACAGCGCCAGCAGCGCGCCGTTCCAGACCAGCAGGTTCAACAAGAGTCGTTGACCGCGCCGCTTGATTCCATGCCGCACGGCCAGCACTGCCACGCATGCGGGCGGGAACCAGAACAATAATTGCCCGGCTTCGGCGCGATCCACGCAGGACGGCAGCCACGGAATTGGCGGCGATAGCGGCACCAACACGCCGGATTTGACGTCCAAGGCAACGCCATTTCCGCCATTGGCCCATTGGATGAAAAGGAAAAGATTCAACAGCAGGCTGGCATATAGCAACGGATCGCGGACCAGCGCAGCCATCACGCGACGGCGTGATTCCACCAGCGACGTTTCATCGCGGCGCATGGCGGGCATAAGCAACAGCGCGTTCAGAATCAGGAACGTCAGCCACGGCACCGCCTGCAAATGGTCCACGCGCGTGCCGCCATGCACCCATGCCAGCAAAACGGCCAGTGCAAAGACATGAAACAAGACGAGATTGCGGATAAAAAAGGTCATTTGTTGTTATCTGGTGAGGTTCTTGCAAAACCCTACAAGAGCGGTCGGGACGGAGCCCGACCCTCCATCGTATCGTCCGTGGGTTTTTTGCAAGAGGCTCTAATCTTATGGTATTCACGATACCAGTCAACGAATTTTGGGATGCCGACTTCGATCGGGGTAGTGGGTTCGTATCCGACGGCGGCATGGAGGCGTTCTACGCTGGCGTAGGTTGCAGGAACATCGCCATCCTGCATGGGCAGCATTTGCATTTTCGGATTTGCCACGCCCATTTCGCGCGCCATGATCGCGATCATGTCCAGCAGGCGTTCCGAGCGATGGTTGCCGATGTTGTAAATTTCGTAGCGCGGCAGGTTCGTAGCCAGGATACATTTCTCGACGCCGGTGACAATGTCGTCCACGTAGGTAAAGTCACGCCGCATTTCGCCGTGGTTGAACACTTTGATGGTTTCGCCCTTGCGCATGGCGTCGGCAAACAGCCACATCGCCATGTCTGGACGGCCCCATGGACCATACACCGTGAAAAAGCGCAGTCCGATCGTCTGCATGCCGAAGAGGTGGCTGTAACTGTGCGCCATCAGTTCATTTGCTTTTTTCGTGGCTGCATAAAGCGAGAGCGGCGCATCCACGCATTGATCCTCGGTAAACGGCATTTCGAGATTTGCGCCATACACCGACGAACTGGAGGCAAAAATCAATTTTGGCTGCGGCTTGGCATGGCGGCAGCATTCCAGAACATTCAGGAATCCTTCCACGTTCGATTTTTGATACGCATGCGGATTCACCAGTGAATATCGTACACCCGGTTGCGCGGCGAGGTTAACCACGCATTCGGGGCGAAAGTTTTCAAACAGGCGCTGCATGGCAGGCAAATCGCAAAGGTCCATCTCGTGCCCGCGATATCCCGCGCATTTTTCCAACTGTGCATGGCGGTCGCGTTTCAGTTGGACGCTGTAATACGGGTTGAAATTATCAAGACCGGCGACTGCATGGCCAGCATCCAGTAAGCGCTTGGCCAGATGAAACCCGATGAATCCCGCCGTGCCTGTTACCAAGATTCGCATGTTTTCTCGTTGGAATCTAGTATCTCGTCGCTTCCCGGCAGACTCCGTCCCTGTGGATTATGCAGGACGAATCGCCGCGAACAATCCATAACGCATTATCCCTGAAAGTATTGTAGGCAAAAAGGGACAAGCCTCTCAGGTCTTTCCCCGTCGTGATAAACGCCGGGAAGACCGTGGCGAAAGATTAGCAGGTTTCGACGCCTGCCTGCAACCAGCATTGCAGTTGCCAATTAATTCCAGCGGGCTGGCAATAGGGAAGAGTCCGCTTATACATTTTGCCGTTCCAACGACCGGATTCCGGCGTCTTTGTTTTTGCCTCAAATGATTTGGATGCTTATATCACGTCTTGCGGTGCTGGCGGGCGGCACTGGGCTGAATGCCCGTTTTTCGCCTGTAAACCCGTGAAAAATAGAATGGATTGTTGAAGCCGACCTCGTAGGCGACCTGCGCGACGGACTTGCTGGTCATTAGCAGGTCGCGCGCGGCCTCGATGCGGCGCTGTTCGAGATACTGAAGCGGCGTCTCGCCGACCTGCTCCTTGAAGAGGTGCGACAGGCGTGATGGCGAAAGTCCGCACACCTTGGCCAGATCCTGCAGTGTGATTGTTTCCGCCAAATGGTCGCAGAGATGTTTGAGCGCGGCGCGGATGCGATCATCGAGGCGCGCCGCCTTGCCGGCCGGGTTCCATTCGTCGCACGCGAGCAGAATTTCCTCGAGCACGTTCAGCGTGAAATCGCGCCGGCGTGCGTGCATGCCGGCGGAAATCTTCAGGGCGTGTTCCATGCGCGCCAGCAGGTGTTTGCGCGTCGCGCGATCCGGCATGCGCAGGACGAGCAGGCCATTCGATTTTTCCGGCCAGTGGAGCCAGTCATGCCAATGCGGCCGTGGTGAGAACGAAAGCCAGATGTGGTCCCACGAACCCACGCCAACATCCATGCCGTAATCCTGCGTGACCAAAGGCTTGTATATAAAGAAATCGCCGGGTTCGCTTGGGATCACCGCGTCGCCTGCGCGAATCCAACCCATGCCCGAGACGGTGTATTCCAGCAGCCAGAGGCTGGTGCCATCGCGCCGGCAGACATGGTGCGGATTGGATTGATTGTTCCTGCCCCGGCCGATCACGCCGGAGGCAACAACCAGCGGTTGGACTTTCATGCAGCAGGATCGTATAGTTATTCAGCCATCACCGCAATGGCATTTTCAGTAAAAATTGTCGTAAAGTAATGGTGTTTTAAGAAAATAACGGTTTTTCAGAATGGGGACTCCTGTCGGAACACGGCAATATCGTGAAGGCGAAAGAGTCATGAGCGCAAAAATCAAATGGGGTTTGCTGGCAACCGGAGCCATTGCCGGGGCGTTGGGCGTGAACCTCCCGCCGAAAGAAATGAAGGACCTCAATCTCGAGGCGTGAACGTCGCCGCGAGACCAACTGCCAGTTTTCGACGCCTTCGTTTCCCGGGATTTTGCCGCGCGAAACACTACCGGTTTCTGACGCCATCAAAACCGGATTCAGAATTCAGGATTCAGTCGTCAGAAGTGGAGCCAAACTGAGGCGTCGAAAACCGGTAGTTGAAAATGGCGAAAAGCCTTGCGTTCGGAAGGCGTCGAAAACCGGTAGTGTCGTGGCAAGGTGCAACGCCGCCAGATTAAACTTGTCCCACTGCGGTTGAAACGGTACAAAGGTTGCGCGACATTATGTCCCCATCAGCGGACGTGTTGCGCAC
>Ga0182030_10006421_pt1 | contig 24809 bp, 32 predicted proteins | sample 812S3MmetaG_FD_121299 | JGI IMG/M metagenome (GOLD analysis project Ga0182030, IMG submission 121299) | Permafrost microbial communities from Stordalen Mire, Sweden - 812S3M metaG (Illumina Assembly) | ecosystem: Environmental > Terrestrial > Soil > Wetlands > Permafrost | place: Sweden...
CGGGTGATCGCGCACTTGGCGTTGTCGACGATGATCCGGGCAGGGACGCTCGCGAACCACTCGAACGCTCGCCGATGGCAGCCGAGCCACGTCGGCACCGACTGATCGAACACGAACTCCACATACTGATGCCGGGAGAAGCACAGCGTCATGACGAACGCCCAGGTGCGGCGCAGGACGCCGTTCGGATCGGTCAGAAACGGCCCGGCGCCGAAATCCACCTGAGCCGCCTCGCCGGGAGCGAAGATCAATCGAACGGTGGTCTCGGGAGGCAACGCCGCCCGAATCCCGGCGACTATGCGTCGCACCGCGGAATAGCTGCCGGTGAATCCGTGCTCACGCTTCAGAGCCGCGTGAATCGCGATGCCCCCGACATCTTGGGCGACCCACCGCTCGACCTGTGCCCGAAACGGCTCCGCCGTTGAGATCGTGCTGGCCGCGCGACGCGCCGGGGACACGCTCGCCGCGATCGTCGCGTCGTCGGGGAGCGGTGAATCCGGCGACAACCAGCCGAGCTCCGTCGCCAACCGGCGCAGCGCCGTCACTTTGCGCCGGCCCATCAACCGCGATCGGGCAATCTCCCTATCTGTGTCGCCCTGGCGTAAGCGGACGATGACCTGTCGATACTGAAACATCTCGAATCTCCGCCGGCTCATGGCGTCTCCCGCAGTTCAAAAACTGCAGGATATCCATGACCTTGGTTAGATCGAGATGCCCGTCCTACCCCTCACGTGGTACCAATATGCCGATCCGACGCTGGCTCCATTATGGCGATCACGCCATGGCTCCATTACGCCGATCCGACACTGGTTCCATTATGCCGATCACCGCTTGGCTCCAATGTGCCGATCAGTGACAAGGGTCCCGTGCGCGGCAAGGGTCGGGTCGGATATGTGGGCATCGGGGTTTTCGGATTCAAAGCACGATGAGTTCTATAGTCGTCGCGCGGGGCCGTGCCGATTGGCGACCGTTGTGCAATTCAACCCGAAGGATCGAAACCAGTGGCGCGCTGGGGAGCCGGAATGTGGTGGGTCGAGACGCGAGGCCGACACATCACTGTTAAGGGCGGCCATTCAATTCGGGTAGGTGCGAGTTACGACGACGTGCCAGATGAGCCGATGTCAGCACCCGGCCAAAAATGACTGGGTGTGTATGGCCACAGTGTCCGACTATGAAGTAATTCCCTGCGCCCCGGGTGCCTTAGACGACTTGCTCGTCGCGACCGGGAGCACCGCCTTTTGAACCGCCGCGGATCGCAGTCTCAGAATTCTGTAGAGGACCTCCGCATATCCAGCAGCGCCAACAGGGTCGCGATTGAATGCTTGGAGAAGTGCATTTGTCAGCCAAGTGAAGGCGGCCGGATCCTCAGTAACTTTAAGGGCGTCTTGAAACCAAACGTTGGGGTCCTTGAACTTGGGCATGGAGATTGACATCGAAATGGTCAAATCAAATGGGCGGATGTTCACGGTATTGCGCTCGCACCATGCGCCGATCTAATGACATTAGCTACGCCCCATATCGTACGAATTCACCTACGAATGCAGAACTCGTACACCGCCGCTCGTGCACGCCAGGTAGCTCCCGACCCAGTGTGCTCGGTGGGTCACAGCGCGGTGGCGATGCTCAGTGGCGAGGGCGCACCTGACTCGAGTTCGAAACTAGCGCACGTGGATAGGCAGGTTCGGTCCGACGCCCGGACATCCGTATTGCCGGGTTCGATCAATCCAGTATGACTAGCGCGACAAGAGCTCTCTGTTAAAATCCAATAAATAAACGCAAGTGTTTATGGCAGTAAAGAAGAAGGCGGTCGTCACTATTCCCTTCGACGCAATAGGCGAGAATCTCGCGAGGCTGATGGATGTTAAGAGGCGGCTGATCGAAACGAGTATTCGAAGCGGTAACTCAGACTATGCGCGCGACATTCTCGATGAAGTCCGCGATTATGTTCGGTGTGTTCGTGAGGGGTTGGAGGCGGAATATCGCGATGGAAGTCTGAAAGACATGACTCCCGCGCGGCACAGCAGGCAATATATGGCTATCAGATTCTTGAGGACAGCCTACAGGCGAAGTATCCAGAACTCTGTCACTGAGAGCGCGTGCCGTCTTGTCCGCCCGAACTATCTGCGATCAATAATCAACACTCCTCTCACGCGGAAGGCGCGCCGGTGCGCGACCGTATGCGCGACGTAGCATGATGGTGGTCGCCCAGAGCTTGTACCGAATGGAGCCTCACGATGAGCTTTGTGGGGCAATACTGCTGCCATTTATAAAAGCGGGGTTTATCTTCACGGCCACGAAGGCGCGATCCCTATTGGTGTGGGAACGAAACACACGCTCGAATTTCACCAAATTACCAAATCTACACCAAGCGAGATTTGAAACTCACACCAAGCTCAATAGTGCAGGACGAGGCCTCGAGGATCGACCTGTCCATCACGACAGGCTTGGGTCATCATCTTCGCGGCGAGAGCAGCACGGTCGTCGAGCAATGCGCCAACCCAGGATGCCGCGACTTCGGATTTCCATGACAAGATACATATGCAAGGTAGATGCCACGCACCGGCGTCGGCAGCCACGTGATAGCCAGCTCCATGGTTGATTCGGCCGAGTGGGTCGATGCACGGTGCTGGCTCGAGTTTCGTCGGTACGTGTCACCGGCCTCCTGGAGTTCAGACCGAAGCGCCGCTGCAGTCGGTAAAGCGTTGATTCCGAGGGCGAGATAAAGCTCTTCGTCCGCCAGCTGAGAACGAACTGCTTGGCCGACAGATGTGAATAACGAGAACTGCTGAGTGGCGCCAAGATCTGGATATGTTCGACATCACGCAGCGCGTTGCCAGGCTGGCAGTAAGGCCGGCGCCGACGATCATCACGCTTTAGTTCTTATCGCCACGGCTCGATCGTACGGACCAAAAGACCTGCGATTCGGCAAGCGGGTCCAAGACGTGCTCCGGCGGCATGCGCCCGGTCTGCGCCGCCAAAAATTCACCGCTGGATCACTTGCCGAAGCGGGATCACCCAAGCCCAAGCCCAGCCCCACTCCCAAGTTCAGCCATCAACGAGTAAGGGCGAAGAGGTGTTTTTGAAGAGATTGTAGCTCGATGCTGCTGATAATCGTATTCTAACAGTAGATGCGAGAGCACCGAATTCCAGCCCTCAGTGGGGCTCTGAACTTCCGCGATATGGGTGGTTACCCGACCTACGACCATCGCTCGACGCGCTGGCGTACGATATACAGGTCCGGAACTACTCACGATTTGACTCAAGCGGATCTTGGCGAACTCGATTCCGATGGCATTCGGTTTGCGTATGATCTTCGGTCACGCAGCGAACGCCGTGCCCACGTCAGTCGGCTGTCTGAACTCAGATATCTGCGCCATACGTACCGCGCTCTCTTTCTTCACCTGGCTGATGGGAACGTCTCACTCGTGGTCAATAGCACTGCCGGAAAATTCGCATTGGGGTCGCCGCGGCACTGGTATTAACGGTTCTGGGGGTGCAACGCGACGCAATCTTTGACGACTACCTGCTGACGCAGCAGTTTTTTGATCAGACTTGCGCGATCGTGAATCGAGGCAAGTATGTTGCCCTCTTCGAAGGAGTTGACCGCGAGGTATGGGAACCAATGATGAAGGCGGACACCGCTTATCTAGAGGCAATGTTCGACCGGCTGAATCGAGACCACGGTTCCGGTGGGCCATCGCTTGTTGCCCTGCTCGACGCAATTCCGGCCCGGATCCCATGTGCAGGCGAAGTTTGGCTTAGCGATCAAACGTATCGGCAGCATCGAGCAGTCGCCCGTCGAACTTCTCATCCACCGCAATCTGCTCAGGGGCAGTGTCCCGCAGTCGGGACGCCGTATCGCCGAATTGCGCCCGCAGTTGCTCCAACCAAGGGTTGACGCTGCGTTGTTCGAAGTTATGTGTCTAAGATAATGATGGAGCCAAGAACCTCCATCAAGCTGGCGAGGAATTGCGTGCGCTTGTCCGGGGTCTCCTCGATTGATTCAATGGCTCGGATGCGTAGATGAGCGCAGACTAGGATTAGTTCGATGACCTCCTGCGGCTCCGCGGGCCGCGACGAGGTGAGTACATATCCAACGTAATAGATCTACTGGTTGCCTTTAGGAACGGTCAGCATCAGTCCTTCGGCAAGAATCGTAACATTTATGTCATGCCCAGTCGCTATCGTGAGATGTTGCGCCAAGTCAACTATCGAGGTGTCCCCCAATGGCATTAAAGAAGACGGGGCGATTCGGATTAGGCGCTTTTGAGCATTTAAGATGGACTCTATGCGCCGTCTTATTGACCACGGCGCAAGCAGATGCCCTCAACATCCTGATTACGAACGATGATGGCGTCGAATCTTCCACCATTCACGCCCTTTTCCAGGTTCTTAAGGCCGACGGGCATCATGTGATAATTTCGTCGGAAACACTGGATAACAGCGGCCGAGGAGGCGCCGTCGATTTCTTTCGGCCCATAGGTCCTTTGAAGCAGGACTCCCGCGCCGGCGCGGTTAAGGCGGGCGCGCCTGGGATAGGCAACCTGCCGGGATTCGACGATGTTTATTACATCGACGGTACGCCCGTTGCGGCGACAGTTTACGGCCTCGATATCGCTGCGGCCAAAACCTGGGGCAGGGCGCCTGACCTCATAATCTCAGGTCCGAATTACGGCAACAACACCGGACTGATCAACAACAGCTCGGGTACGGTCAATGCCGCACTCATCGGCATCAACCGTGGTGTCGCTTCGATTGCCGTCAGCGTCGCCGATCCCTCCAGGTACAAGAGCTACGACAAACTTGCGCCGGCAGACCCGGAATATGAAATCGCTCATGTCATGTCAGGCATCGTCAAAGCGCTCGAAGGCAAGCGTCGGACGGCGAAGGCGCCGTTGCTGCCGGCGGGCACTGCGCTCAATGTCAATTTCCCAAAGTTCGCCCCGGGTACAGCCGCGCAACTGCGCATCGTACTTGGTCAGGAAGGCCTGGCCTCACAAGCGATGCCGGTGTTTTCGGATGATTTGTCCACGGATCAAACCGCGATCAAATTCGGACTAGGGCTATCCGCGGGGCCGGGCGTTGCCATAGTGCCTGCGACCATGGATACAGACCCAAAGTCGGAGCAAAACATCATCAATGGCGGCGCCATTGCGATTTCGGTGTTGAAGGGCAATCACGCGGCGGATGAGCCGCATACCAAGGCGGTGAGGAAGCTTTTGCAAAGCCTCTTGAGCCGGCAGGGCGCGTAACTGAGCCTGAGCAAGTTATTTGATGTTGTCGGCGTGGATTTCGGGCGGGTATTCTGATGTGATTGAGAGGCGGTCCCTCGTCGATCGTGATTGCCTGGCGACCGTGGTCAGGTAGTGGGGTCCGGGGACGTGGGCGGATCGAGTTCTTGGACGAGCCGTTGGAAGTCAGCGATCATTTCTCGTTCATGGTCGCTCGGATTCTCTGCGAGGAACTCGACGACCTTGCGATAGCAGTCGGCGGCTTTCTTAGGTTCCTTACGCGCTTCGTAGACCATGCCAAGGCGGTCATGGCCGTCGTGGACTTCCGGATAGTCGGCGATGAGTTGATGAGCGGCCCTTTTCCGCTTCGTCGAGTTTGCCGGCATCGATGAGGTCGATCACGGCGTTTGATTCGTCACTGAGGTTATTGCTCCACTCGTAAAACTCGTCTTCCTCGGCTTGACTTGCAGCGAGTGCGGCAGCCGTGCCTCACGGACGAACCGCTCGCCTTCCTGGTCCTCCTCGAGGCAGCAGCGCTTGTACTTTTTGCCACTGCCACATTGGCAGGGGTCGTTTCGTCCGATGCTGGTTGCGTTCTACTCTCGCTTCTTCCCCGGTTCGATCAAGAGCCCGCAGATCGTCCAGTTCCTCAAGGATTCGCCCGCGATCTGACCGACCTGCGTTATGAAAGAGTCAATAGTTGAGTCCGCATGCGCTAATCCAGCAGGTTTGAGCGCAGCTGCTCGATGCTCATCCGATCCATCGCGAGGCAGTCGCGCAAATACTCCTCGACCGAGCCGTGCGACTCGATCAGTTGTTCAAACATCGCGTCCATGTAGTCGGGGTGCACGCGCATGAGGGACTCCCAAATTGCACGGTCGACCTTCGCAAACAACGCCAAATGCGTGTCGTTGAGAATCATTTCGTAGCTTTGTTCCAAGAATCTTCCGGTGAGCAAGTAGTCTTCGTGCACCGTCTCGCGCGGCGCGCCGAGTGCCGTCAAGACGAGCGCTGCGGCAACTCCAGTCCGGTCCTTACCCCGCGGTACAGTTGAAAACCAACGGCAGGTTGCCCGCCACGAGATGCTGGAACAGCGATCGATAGGCGTCCCGGAAATCGTACGGTAATTGCCGATAGACGGAAATCATCAGTTGACGCGCATCCTTGGCGCACACGCCCGGTGATGCGAGCAGGCGTTTGATGTCACCCGGGATTCGATCATGATCGCGGTACCGATAGGCAAGATTGGCGATCTCAGTCAAACGGTTCGGATACTCGCGACGTTCAGTGTTCGAACGAAGATCGTAGGCGTACCGGATGCCTTTGGTGGCAAGTTGCGCTATGTCATCGGCCGTCATCGCATGGGTGGTACCCGAACGATAGAGGGTGTTCCATCGCACGGTCCGGCCGGCGGCCACCCTGTATCCGCCCATGTCCCTGAAGTTCAAGGCGCCGATGAGTTTTGGAATCCGCATTGTCATAGTCCACGCGTCGGCCGAGTGTATTACTAAAAAGCTACGCCGTTGCGCGAAATTATCAAACCCACGGCTAGGTCTAGGCAAGAAGCGCTAGTTTCAATTCGCTCACGGATCGGTCTAGCTGGCATTGCAGCGGCCTGATAATTCCAATACGATTGGCTGTAATCCCTAGTGGCCTGTAACAACTGATTTTGTACCGATACGACGCGATGGATCTGCATATTTCCATTTCACGGTACGCGATGCTTTATTGTACTGGCGGATGTAACGCATGAGTTTTCTCTTGAGGTCTGAGACGGAAGTGAACACGCCTCGCGCGATGACATCGCGCTCGATCTTGCCGAACTAGAGTTCGACTTGGTTGAGCCAAGAGGAGTACGTCGGAGTGAAGTGCAGATGAACCTTCGGGTGCGCTTCAAGGAATTCTTTGACAGGCGCGCTTTTGTGCGCCGAGAGATTGTCGGCGATCACGTGGATCTCTGCCGCGCGGCTGATTGATCACGATGTCGGTGAGGAAGGCGACGAACTCCGCCGAGGTGTGCCGCTCCGCGGTCTTGCCCAGGACTTCGCCCGTTTGGGTATTGAAGGCGGCGTAGACGGACAAGGTGCCATGCCGGTAGTACTCAAAGCCGTGCCGTTCGGCGCGCCCCGGAGAGAGCGGCAGCACCGGATCTTTGCGATCAAGGGCTTGAATGGGCCGTTTTCTCATCCACGCAAAACACCGCGGCGTGCGCCGGCGGGTTCAGATACAGCCCAATAATGTCGGCCGCCTTGGACTCGAAATCCGGATCGTTCGATGCCATGTAGCGCTCGATCCGATGCGGCTTCAGGGCCGTGCTTGCGCCACACTCGAGCCACCATCATGTGACTGACGTCCAAGTGAACCCCGAGCTTGCGCGTGCTCCAGTGCGTCGAGCCATCGCCGGGCGCGCGGCGCGTCGCCTCCAGGATCCGCGCTTCGAGCTCCGGCGTGAGCACCGAGGCTACTTGCCCGAGGTGCCGGCTGTAGAGCCCCGCGACCCGCTGTTCGACGAATCGTTTGTTCCAGCTCGCGACAAAGCCGCGGCTGCACTCAATCCGATCGGAAACATCATCCCACGTATGGCCTTCCGCCAGCAGCAAGATCAGCCGCGCTCGCCGAGCATCTTCCGCCCGATCCGTCCGGCTATTCGCTCGCCTTGTCAGTTCCATACGCTCCGCATTCGTCAACTTGATAGCGTCTGTCATAGACGCAAGTATAGTCTATAAATGGTTGTTACAGGCCGCTAGTCGAGTGGGTGCGTAATTAGCTCAGCTATGCACTCAGCTTGACGAGGCGAAGATTTTCACGTCAAAGACGTCTTGCGCGCGGCAATGCCGGAAATTCGGCGACCGGATTCGCCAGCGAACATTCTGGCGGCGGAATCGGGCGGCCTATACAATTGCGTCAGGCGGCGTGGCATCACCGGCGCCGGACGATCGAGCGTGAAGCCGCCGCAGTTCCGCAGCAGCTCGAGATCGTCGGCCACATCGATGTCGAGCGAGAGCGCCGGGGACTCGACCACCTGGTACGGCACGCCGGCTGCCCTGGCCGCAGACACATGCCCTTGAAAACTCTCCGCTCCGAACCGCGGCTCGATGGCGTCCGGCGGCGAGCACAGCAACGCGTTCGTGCCGATGCGCTTGCGGTCGGGTACGATCAGTACGCCGGGATTGACGGTTTGCCGGTTCGCCAGCGACATCAAATCAGATGCGGCGATGAGCGGCAAGTCGCCGGCGATCATGAGCGTGCGGGCCGGCAACCCGCCTCTCCTCAAGGTCGCGACGGCGTGCGCAAACGCCGCGGCGGTACCGCCATCCTCATCCTGGTGAATGACTGCGGCCCCCATGCCGGCAGCGAACCGCCCCACCTCTTCGCACGCAGTCACCACGGACACAGCGGTGATTGCGGGAACCGCGGTTAGTGCGCGCAAAACGCGCTGAGCCATGAAAAAATACAACGAGCGCCGGTCCGCATCCGACAAGTACGGGACGCAAACGCCACTTGGCCGTACCCGGCGACTTCAGAGCCACGACGGCGCAGGTTTCGAACTGCTCCTTGCTCAGACATTGCATTGCGGCTACGCCTGGCCAAATTCCTTGCGCAGCAGGGGCATGACCTGTTCGGCGAACAGGCGCAGGAAGCGCGCTTGGTCGTGGCCGGGAGCGTGGAGGACCAGGTGGTTGAAATGCAGATCGACATACGGGCGGATGCGCTCGACCACTTCATGCGGATCAGAGGTCACGATCCAGCGCGATGCCACGCGATCCATCGGCAGCGCATCGGCAAGCCGCTCCATCTTCAGCGGATCCTCGGTGGACATCTTTTCGTCGGCCGTGAGCGCCAAGGCGCCCCAGAAGCGCGTGTCGCCCAGCGCACGGTCGCGGTCCGTGTCGAACGACACCTTCATTTCGATGAGTCGGTTCAGGCTGCCTTTGGGCCTGCCGGCTTTCGCGATTCCAGCCTCCAGGTTGGGCAACAACGTCTCCGTATAGAAATCCCATTTCTTGCCGCTGGTGCAAATGAAGCCGTCGGCGTTCTCTCCCGCAAACTTCGCCATGAAGGGACCGGCCCCGGCAACATAGATCGGCACCGGATTCGTCGGCCTATCGTAAATCGTCGCATTCTCGGTTTTATAGAATACTCCGTCATGAGTCACCCGTTCGTCGGACCACAATCTGCGGATCAGGGCGACCGCTTCCTTGAAGCGCGCCGTCCGCTCTTTCTGATCGGGCCAGGTCATGCCGGTCGGCGGTACTTCGTTCAGTGATTCCCCCGTGCCGATCCCCAGCACCACCCGCTCGGGGAACATACAACTCAAGGTCGCAAACGCCTGGGCAACCACGGATGGATGGTAGCGGAATGTCGGGGTCAGCACACTGGTGCCGAGGACCACCCGGGAGGTCTTGGCACCCAGGGCGCCCAGCCAGGCCAGGGAAAATGGCGCATGCCCGCCGTGATGGCGCCACGGCTGAAAATGGTCGCTGATCCAAACCGAGTCCATGCCCACGGCTTCGGCGAGCACCCCATATTCGAGCAGTTGCGCCGCGTCGAACTGCTCTGCCGACGCCTTGTATCCGATTTTCAACATGATCTTCGCTTCTTGATCAGTGAGATGAGTGATAGTCGCGTTTGTACCATGCGCAGCACTCCGCCGACAGTACCGCACCGAACGTCTGGTGCAAGAGCCAGTGCTGGCCATGCTCGAGTGGGCGGCCGAGCGGCCCGGGAAATGGCACGAAATTGGGAAGCTGGAGGCGACGCAGAAGGCCGCCGAGCTGCTCGCCAGGCGGCGTAATCGAGATCTCGAGATCTGGCCCGAGACCGGGCTGTACCGGCTCAAGCCGCAAACGGGTTGAATGACTGCATCCCCGTGCTGCGCGGATCCCGCTCCGTCAACATCACCAGCCGGCGCTCAGCATCTCGCCGGACAAACGTAAAGCCGAACCGCGGCTCTGCCTTAGCCTGCGAGCCAAGGCGGGGCCCGAGTGTGCAACAGTGTGGGCGGACCCGGCAAACGCGATATTCTTCGTCACCACCAACCAAAAAGGTGTCGTGTCCTGGCTGCATGGCATGCGTCGACATACTCTGCAAGGTGACCTGCGGCGATCTGGTCGGCGTCGGCGATCCGGAAATGACCCACAATGCATTGCGGGGCAGTCACCTGCCTCGTCTCGCCGTCAATGCGATCGAGGCCAAAGGGTTGCACGGGGTTGGATGAAAACCTCGATTGACAGCCGTCGCAGTGGTGAACTAACGTTAGTGTCGAAATACTAAAAAGCGGTCCGGCAGACGGAAAAAGCGCATCATGAGGAAACCGTATCGTGTTGCCGTTGCAGGTCCGGGGGGATTGGGCGGGTGCGCCATCCGCCCGGCTCACGGAATTCGACCTGGTCGCCGTTCTCGCGTACTCGCCGTCCAAGCAGGGGGTTGATGCGGGACTGTTGGTGGGAATCGATGCTGTTGGCGTGAAGGCGACGACCAATTTCGAGGACCTGGTTGCGAGTCACGCCGAATGCGTCATCTACACGGCGCGTGACTTTGGTGACTGGCGTGCTGATGGGCAGATACTGGCGCTGCTCCAGGCGGGAAAGAATGTCGTCACGCCGTTGCCGTATCACTACTTAAAGACGCGCGGGCCTCAGATCGAGGCGAAGTTCCGGGATGCGGCCGTTCAGGGAGGCGCGACATTGCATGGATCGGGGATAACGCCCGGGTTTTACAACGAACGATTGGCGATTTTGATGACCGGGCTCACGAACGATGTCCAGCAGATCAAATTTCAGGAATTCTTCAATGCAGAGCCGCTAGCCGGTGCACTGGAAACCCTGCAGCTCTTCGGCTTCGGCGCCCCGCTGGCGCAGGTTGAGGCCAATCCTTTAGCGGGTGTCATGGCGGAGAACTATTTGAAGCAGCCGATCCTGTTTTATGCCGATCAGCTCGGCATCGAGATAACCATCGCATTGGCGGGGATGGTTCCAGTGATGCCGCACGGTCGCGCCTGACGATCTCGAGGACCGTATTTTTGCTAAGTCCAAGCCGGTGGCTGATTTCACGATACGATTGACCCTCACCAACGAGTTTGAGCACCGTGGGCGCGAAACGGTCTGCTTTGACGCGCTGGTCGGGGACGCCGACCGAAAACGACCCCACGCTTCTGCGCCGCGGCGATCCCTGAACGGACACGCTCGCGCAGAAGATCCCGCTCGAACTCGGCCAGCGCCGCCATCAGGGATGCGATCAACTTTCCCTGCGCGCTGCGCAGATCGAACTGCAGGCCGGTTTGGGCGACGAGCGAGACATTCCAGGACTGCAGGTCCTGCAGGGTATGGAAGAGATCAAGCATCGAGCGACCCCACCGGGTGAGTTCGGTCACGAGAATCACATCGATCTTACGAGCTTGGGCGAGAGCCAAGACTTCCTTCCGCTTAGCACGGTCGTCCTTAGCGCCGGAGGCGGTTTCTTTCCACACCCCGGCGAGTTTGTAGCCGCGGCCTTCTTGGCGAAGGCGCGAAGGTCCCGCTCGTGGCGCGCGCAGGTTTGGTCGACGGTCGATACGCGGCAATAGAGTGCAGCGATTTGTCCAAATTGAACCCCCGGCGCAAAACACCCCTGGAAAAGCCGCTTTTCCAGGGGCGGAGTTTTGCTCTATTCAAAGTGTACTGCAATTGGGACAGCCGAGCCATCCGGGAGGGACTCCGATGCCGCGACGCGAACTACTGACGCCAACGGAACGGGTACAACTGTTCGCATTTCCCGAGGATGAGGGCGACCCGATCCGGTTGGTGACACTGGCACGGGCCGACCTCACTTACATTCGGCAGGGATCATAATCGCCTGGGGTTGGCAGTTCAGATGGTCTACTTGCGCCATCCGAGTCGGGCGCTCCCGCCCAGTAAGGCGCCGTACCCGCCGCTGCTCGGGATCGTCGCCGCGCAATTGAAGGCGACGCCAGTGGTCGGGTCGCAGTACGCACGGCGCGATGAGACTCGACGCGAGCACCTGCAGGAGCTGCTCGAGCGGTTCGACCTGCGGCAATTCGATCGAAGCTATTAGCGGGAGCTGATTGATTGGTTGATGCCCCTCGCCCTGCAGACGACCCATGGAATGGTTCTCGCGCACGCGGTGGCGAACGAGCTGCGGACGCGACACATCCTATTACCGACCGTCGCCCTGATCGAAAAGATGTGTGCCATCGCGCTGACCCACGCGGAACGGGAAACGTTCCGAAGGTTGACGGCAGGCCTTACTGACAGGCATCGAACCGCCCTCGATTCGATTTTGCTGGTGCGTCCTGGCGGCAGTAGCAGCAGCCTCTCCTGGTTCCGGCAGCCGCCGGGAGCGCCGAGCGCCAATGCGGTACTCGCCCATTTGGCGCGCCAGCGGGCGGTGCGGGCGCTCGATTTGCCGGCTGATCTCGGTCGCGACGTCCATCAAAACCGGCTAATGCGGCTAGCGCGCGAAGGGGCCCAAACCGCAGTCTTTCAATTGCAAGAATACGATCCGCTGCGCCGGTATGCGACGTTGGTGGCGATTCTCTTGGACACGATTGCGACGTTCACGGACGAGACTCTGGAATTGCATGATCGGCTGATCGGCACCTTCTTCAGCAAGGCGCGCAGTAAGTACGAGCGGGAATTTGCCGCCGACGGCCAGGCCTTGAACGACAAGGTGCGGCTCTACGCCAAGGTCGGTTCGGTACTGATCGCCTCGAAGGCGGCGCAGACCGATCAGTTTGCCGCGATTGAGGCGGTCATTCGCTGGGAGCGGTTCACGGCGTACGTCGCCCAAGCCGAAAAACTTTACCGCGACGAGGCCTTCGATCCACTGGCCCTCCTGACCGACTACTTCTCGACGCTGCCTAAATTCTCGAGGCGTTGCAGTTTCGCGGGGCGCCGGTCGCGCGATCCTTGATGGATGCCATCGATCTCCTACGAGCGATGAATCAGATCGCCGCGCGCAAAGTTCCGGCCGATGCTCCGCTGCGGTTCGTGCCGCCGCGCTGGGCGCGCAGTTTCGGCGCCGGCGGCGACATCGACCGTCGTTTCTACGAGCTTTGCGCACTCAGTGAGCTCAAGAATCGTCTACATGCCGGCGACTTATATGTCGTCGGCAGCCCCAGTTCCAGGACTTAGAGGACTTAGAGGATTACCTGCTGCCGACCATCGTGTTTCGCTCGATGCGCAGCGCCGCTCGCTTAGGCCTCGATGTGCCCACCACCGCGGATGAGTATCTCTCCGATCGCCTCAAACTGCCACGGGAGGCACTTGAGGATACGAATGGGCTGGCCGGTGCTGACGAATTGCCGGATGCCCGCATCAACAACAAGGGCTTGAACATCTCCCCACTCGAGGACGACAGGACGACACGCCTCCCGAGGCGACGCTCTTGAAATCGCAGACCTACGGATTGCTACCGCACGTCAAAATCACCGATCTCTTGCTCGAGGTCGATCGATGGACCAATTTCACACGTCATTTCACACACCTCAAGAGCGCCGATCCGGTGGCGGATCGATCGCTGTTGTTGACTGCCGCTTGGCATATTCGCGACGAATCGTATCCCAAAGGCTTGGCCGAACTGGTGAACGCTCAACACAAATTGCCGTTTGCGGCGCACTGGGGAGGAAGACCACATCTTCCAGCGATGGCCAGCGATTTCGCGCTGGCGGCCACGGTGAATCTGCCGGCAACCGCAACGCCCAAATACGGGGGGAGCGAGCCGGGGACGAGCGCCGTGGGTTTGTCGCATGGCTGCGTGAGTCGCCGACGCATGTTTCCGAACTCCTCGTGGTAGGATTGGTAATCCCACGCTAGTAAATTAACGATATGTTTAAACGTGTGTTGCTTTGCCACGATGGAACCGAAATCGGCCGTCGTGCGCTGAAGCAAGGGGCTGAGTTGGCCATCTCGCTTGGCTCAGAAGTCCACGTCCTCATTGTGGTACAAGACCTCACATTGAGCGCCGCGGTAACCGCAAGCTCTTTCGGCCAAGCCTGTATCGTAAAGGAGGACGCGAGCTACCAACAGATGCTTGCGCAATCCATCGAACGCCTCAAGGCGCGCGGCGTTAACGCTTCTGGTCACCTAGCGTATGGTAACGTGATAGAGAAGATCGCCGCATTGTCGAGGTCGATCGCGGCAGATCTAATCGTGGTCGGCCAATATCCGAATTCAGGCGGGCGTCGATGGTGGTCTGGCCCGGAACGCGCCACACTTGCCGAATCGGTTGATTGTGCCGTACTTATCGCGGTAAGCACCGACGACAATAAGTGATTGCATCGGAGCCGCGCTTCGCATCGGATTCCGCCCACTTCCAACTGAAGCTAGACGACCGCGCTCACCGATCGCGTCGCCAACTGGGTCCGCGCCCAACCCCTAACCTAACGCTTTTCCGGCCTCCACCCGATCCTATACTCTCGAGAATTGAAGCCAGTGACCGGCGACAATTAGATATGCCGGAGATTGAGGCGTTGTTGAAACAGGATTCAGGACTCCAGGCGAAGACGGTGTGGGAGGCCGAGGGCGGCCGAGCAATGGCTTCCAATTTTCACGCCACCCGTCCTTGCTTGGCCATTTCGCCTCGCTATAGGCGTTCTGTGGAGCGCTAAAATTGGAAGGGCCGGTATACGTGATGAGCCCGCATCTTACTATTTGTCAAAGTATGCACGAAGACCATTGAAAAGGGCCTTCTCATATGTCGCCTCGAATTTCGACTTGACGGCATCCACATCGGCAACATCGGGTACGACATCAAAACAGGACGAGACGTTGAGGATGCACGAATTCTGGTCAACCTCGTCGATAAAAATGGTGGCAAAGTAGCTCTGCACTTGAGCGTTCGGAGTCATGTTGTAATAGATTCGGCGGGATTGGTTGTTCTCGTGCAGAAGCGTCTCCGCCACGATGGACCCGTTATCAAGAGATATTCGCCGGGTTCGAGGTGTAATGTCTGCGGTACCTATCAGTTCGCAGCTTAGTAAGCCTGGCCCGGGCCTTCCGCCTTTAGCCTCAGTGAGCCACCAGCGCTCGATACCCGCCCAGTCTGTGATTACGGCCCATAGATCACTTGCAGAAGCCTTGATATATTCAGACTTATGTATCTCAACACGCGAGAATTTCGCCATGGTTCTTTACGCCCAGCCGACCTATTAAAACGCTTGGGGTCATCAAAAATAATAGACACGACAGGCGCTTTAGCCGCGCCCGGTGCGCTTCCGCGCACCATACGCGATATCCCTCCCTTATAAGGTCATATACCTTCTCAACGTGTTTGCGCAGTGTTTCCCCGTCATATTCTGGTCTTAAGGATGTCAAAGTTCGAATTGAACCCCATCTCGGGCTCGCCCATTTGATGGTTTTGCAACGAATGTACGGCGAGGCCGATAGTGCTGATGTGATTGTCTCCGGCTCTCTTTATTCGGTCGTTTGCTGGAATCGAGTCGCTTGACTTATCTGGGCAAGCACACGAGCGGCAGCCTTGGTCTGGCTTAAAAGTTCGATCGGCCCAACTGATGCGCAAAAGAAGTTGTTCGTGCGCCCGGAACGGTATTCGCTCTCGGCTGTCACCAAATAAACGCAATTTCGTGCATACGACCACAGCTCGCAATACTTCAAGGCGTCCTCATGGACTGGTGTGCCGCCCGCGCGCTCGTACATGGCCAGGAACTCTACCCACGGCATGACAGCGCTGACGCCGGGTCTGCAATATGCCAAATCCTCCGCCCGGTGCCCGACTTGCCAAGTTTCCCAGTCGAGCACGGCTGAAAGTTTTCCGTCCGCAAGCATCAGATTCCGATGATTGAAGTCCCCGTGAACCAACACCCTGGGTCCATCCACGAGACTGGTGCTCGCCATGAGCCAGGCAAAGGCGGAGTCGACAACAATCGACGGAGCGCGCGCCAAGGAAATGTACCAATCATAAAAGTATCGAAGCCGCTCTGAGAAATCGCTGAATCGCGCACCCCGCACCGCCGAATGCGGTATGGGCAAATTGTGCAGCTCGGCGAGAAACGTGGCCATTTGTTGGCAAATGGTTGGCGTGAGCCCAGTGGTACAGTCAGGATCCAGGCTAGGCACGGAGCCGTCGACATGCTCCATCACAACGAACGGTTGACCGAGCACCTCGCCTGAGGTTTCAAGCCAGAGTGGATGTGGAATGGGCAGCTTCGCCGCATAGACGTACTGAAGCAATTCGAACTCATCGACAACGCTCGTGCGGGTCAACTGAACGGGCCTGTCCACGCGAAAAACAAGTCGCTGCAGTGAACCGACCGGCTCCTTTAGAACCGCGATAATGGTGTCTTTGGTTCCACCGACATTCAACACGGTGATGGCATCGATGGTGGCAGAGTGCCACTCCGAGCCCTTGGAGCGAATGAAATTCGTTAACTTGGCTTTGGTGTATGAGACAGCGCTTACGCTTTGTCGCGCCGACTCCGGCGGAGTGTTAGTTGTGCGGGCCGCTTCTCGTTCTAAAATCTCGTTTTCCAAGCTTCCACACTTCAGTGCAAGGGCCTGAATGCACTCGCGCTGACGAGCAGACACCTTATCAGCACATAAGGCTTCGACGGCGGACCGCAAGGTCCGATCGATGTCAGACGTGCCGTCGTTGTCGGACTGGCCTGAAGGTGGTAGAACGTCAGACTGATTCATACCGAGAGAGTCGATCAGCGAGCGGCCGATGGCTTCGATGGCCTGACGGTGCTCGTTTTCCATGGGTTTTGCATGCCAACTGCCCAATGCCATTGCCTTGAGCAGCTGATCGGTACGACCCAACATAAATCGAGTCGGTTCGTCGATTGCCGGATCCGACAATCGATCGCCCACCGCCTTTCGAAGCGCTTCCACTGTAAATTCGAAATCGAAGTTCATGAATGCCGTCCCCCTATTTCGGAGCGCAACAGATCTAGATTTTCTTCGCCCTCATGCCACGCCGGAAATCGTGGAGTTGTAATTCCTGAAAGTCTCCGTAACCAATTTGGCCTTTGAATACCCACTTCGCCTGACAGATTGGGATTTCACAGTTCTGCCAAGGGCTAAAGATACTGGCGGCGGGAATGTCCGCCTCTAGCTCGAATGTTCGACCTTTGACATCCAGTATCGATAATTGAACTTTCTCTGGAATCAGCGTTTGCGCGTTGCGAAAGGTTTTCTTTCGAACGTACTCTACATCGGTCATTTCGCCATCTTTGTGGATCCAGCCGCCGATGGTGGAATTCCCCGTGGGAAAATTAGGATAAATCGTGGCCCAGTCGGGACCCAAGCTCGGATCGTCGATCGCGGTACAGCAAAAAAAGAACTCGTCGCTGAACACGCCCGTCATCCAGACGACGGGCGGCGTGCCCAAATGATCTTCGGCTCTGGGCTTCCCCCAGGAACGATCTCTGATGTTGTAACCGTTGACTTTATACCGAGTACCCAGCAAGGAGATTTCACCTTGAACCTTCATCGCTTGGTCGAAATGTCTGCCATTTTGCCAAAGAGCAGGGGGCGCCAGCGCTCGATACTCAAGATCTATGGCGTTGCCGCGCTTCACGTCCTCGTAAGTCACGTGATGGCGTTTCAGCGGCTCTATTATATCGACGCCATAGCCGTTATCTAAACGATAGGTCTTTAAGTCATTGGCCAACGGCTTATCCGACATGTAGGTGCGGTAATCGAACATCTCGCTATCGAGAGCATCGGGTTTTATGCCTCGCCATACCCAGACGCCGCCACTCACGACACCGAGATTCGGATGGTGCCAGCAGTAAGTCAGACCATGAATGCGTTCCTCAGGAATGCTGAATCCGAAATACTGAGTCTCGCTCAGTGAGTCGTGGGCGACTTCCTTGTTTGCCTGCGGATGCAAAAAGTCATCCGCGGGCACGGCCGTAAGGTACCCGCGATTTTTCGAAAGATAGAAAGGCTCATCGATTTTTGCCGCCATTTCCTACTACTCCCCAGGCATATAAAAAGGACGCCGTACCATTTGCTCCCGGAGAACGAAATCGCTTCGCTTCACGGATGCCAGGCCGGCACCTTCCTCAACGTATTTGCGCATTATTTCTCCATTATACGTGTCTTCGAGGATGTCAAAGTCGGTCAAGTACGAAAAGCTCTCTTTGAACGCAACGACGCCGTTGCGGCCACCAAGGCCGGGATCTTGTTCCGACGGCAAAATCCGCCTAAAGTGGCCGGGCCACCTCTATCGATACCTGCTTGCCTGGTGTGAAAGTTATTGGAAGTGAGGCGGGGCCGCGCACGTTTGCGTGCCCGCCGCCTCCGATTTTTGGGACGTCATCTACGAAACGCCCATCCACAATCCGCTCCAGCATACGCTCAGCCGCTATCCGTAATTCCAAGCGCGCCAATGCCTGGCCCAGACAGTAATGAATGCCCATCCCAAATACCATATGGTTACGCAACCCGGCGCGTCCGATATCAATCGCGTCAGGACCCGGGAACTGCGCTTCATCGCGGTTGGCTGCCGCAAAGCACAGATGAACCGCGCTGCCGGCCGGTATTTGCACCCCAGCTAGCTGAGTATCGGCACGAGCCCATCTGGGCATAGCGGTTACCGGGCTATCTAGGCGCAACACTTCCTCGATGAACTTCGGAATTTCGCCAGGGTTGGCGCGCAGCCGATCCGCATTACCTACATCTGAATAGATCGCGTGGAACATAACAGCGAGACCGTTAGTTGTAGTTTCGTTCCCTCCTGAGTTGAGGGACATCAGGAGCGAATGAATCTCCTGATCCGTTAGAAAGTCTCCATCAATGGTCTTCGTATGTAACAAATAACTCAAAAGATTCTCTGCCGGAGCATGCCTATATTTATCGATTTGCTTCTGAATGTATTGCTGAAAAAGAATGCGCTGCTTCGTAAAAGCCACAATACTCGCCTCGGTCTCCATGTAAGAGGTGAATAGGTGAACGGTTGCATCAGCTTCGCTCTGAAACAGCGGCGCTTTGTCCCACTTCAGGCCAATGAGGTCACAGATCATATATAACGGTAGCCACAGGCAAAACTCGCTTTTTAAGTCACATTTTCCACGCTCGATAAACTTATTGATCAGCCCGTCCGTAATTGTTCGTATGCTTCCTTCGAGTTTCTTGACCGACCCAGCTTTGAAGGCTTGATCAACGGCACTTCTAAATCGCGAGTGCGTCGCTCCGTCGGAATTGACGACTCCTGGGATTAGCGGAGGTGTACCCGCCTCCTCATAGAGGTAGTTGTATTTAGTATCGTAAAGGGCGGGACAGGCGCTACCTACACTTGGATCGCTCGAAAATATATCAGGATTTCTTGAGACAGTCTGAATGTCCGCATAAGAAGTCACGACAAAACTTTGAAGCGAAGTAGAATAAAAAACTGGCGCTTCGCTACGCAACTGAGCGTAATAATCGTAAGGTTCTTGAACGACGCTGCTATCGGAGAACTGGTCCCGCAAGTGCGGACAGTTGATTTCTTTTTTTGCGGTTACATCATCCCGCTGCGGCCCATCCGACTTAATCGATTGCTTTATGCCATCAGTCTGCATTGTAACGCCCTCCAAGAGCTTAAATAGCTGCCCAACCGCCATCTACAGAGAGGCAGATACCATTAATAAAGGAAGCCTTGTCAGAGCACAGGAAGACTGCAGCATCTGCAATCTCGCTGGCTTGAGCAATTCGAAGCATAGGGTGCAATGCGGCGGCGTCCTTAAAGGCTTGGACGACCTGATCGTCGTCCATACCCGCAGCTTTAAATGCTTCATTGGCCATCTTCGTCGCTACACCACCGGGGCATACGGCGTTTACACGAATTCCCCGTGCTGCATATTCAATTGCCGCATTCTTGGTCAGGCCGACGACCGCGTGCTTGCTCGCAACATAGGCGGATTGACGTTTCACTGAACGGAGACCCGCAATCGACGCAGTATTAACGATTGCCCCTGAACCTCGGGCAACCATATGTCTGAGTTCATTACGCATGCAGTGCCATACTCCCTCGATATTGACGCGAAATATGCGGCTCCAGACCGCAACCTCGATGTCCGCAGTATCAGCAAAGTTCTGCGCAATACCGGCATTGTTAAAAGCAAAGTCCAACGGACCGAACTGGTTCAGCACGTGAGTGAACATCAAATCCACCGCGTGTCCATCGCTAACGTCGCACACCATCGCGTTCGCGCGTCCACCGACGGCCTCAACAAGAGTGACCGTATCGTCAGCAGCGCGAGCGTCAATGTCGACCGCGATTACCCGCGCACCTTCCCGCGCGAACGCCAGCGCTGCAGCGCGGCCAATGCCGCTGCCGGCGCCGGTAATCAATATGGCACTATTCTTCAAGCCACCGCCTCTTTATAGCTCATAGAAAAAATCACTGATCGTATAGTGTTCTATAAATATGCACTTGGCCGCTAGCCGCTGCTTGGCGCTGGACTTCCGGGCCTACCAGACAGGAGGACTTCCCGACTTGGACGTATATATTCAGACAATTTGCTCAGCAATTGATTCCTAAATTAGATCGGCTGCTTATTGCTTGAAGTTGGATAACCAACTGGGCTCCGGGCTATATGCCGTTGGGACGAACTGCTTCCACGTCATGCAAATCTGGCGGTCGACGATTTGCCAACCGCTGGATGTTTTAATGAGACGATCGAGATAACTGCCACCGATCGTTACATCCATATCAATTTCGTGGCGTTTAAAGATTGCTACACACGTCGGGTCGTCGCACCCTGCCGGAATTAGGTGATAGGCAACAAAATAGGATCCAGACACAGCGGAATTCCCCTTTATGTCGCTTACCGTGTTCATCAGGTAGTGTTGGGTCTTGATAGTTTTTCCCATCGTAATCACATTGTCACAGAATTCATCACGTGCTCTTTCTTCGAGGAGCGCGATCTTTGCACTGGGGTGAAATATAGACTTAAGCTTGGCGCCGTCGCCGGAGTCCACGGCCGTAGCATAGCGGCGAACCAAATCGGCGATCGCCTGCTTGTCCACCAGTTCGCGGACTTCGCTCCCCTCCGTATGACCATTCATGTAACTGCCTCCGAGCCACCCCTAATGATTAACGCCCTTGGGACTCTTGTCGAACTCGCCACGCTGTCAGCCGACAGAGTTGGTTGTCAGCGGCACGCGATGCCACCGACAGAATGCGCACCCATGCGAGCAATAGGTACCTAAGACGCAGGATCCGCCTAATGCCAACTTACGCGCTTCAACAAAAAACACGGATACCTCTACCCAACGCTTTCAAAAGCTCACGCCGGTTTTAACATACAGCTGTCGCGGTGGTGCGGGAACCCTAAATCCACCGATAGCCAGTAATGTTACGACCTCGTTGTACTCTACGCCGGTTAGATTTTCTCCATACAGCGACAGAAAGTATCGACTGTGGGCTGATTTCCAAGTGAGATTCGCACTTAACAACGTGCGCGACCTGTCAGCATATCGTTGCGCTTGATCGAAGTACGCCACACTCCGATAGTTGAGAATCGAACTAAACGTTATCGTACCTAACCCGGCGCTCAATGGTTGCGTGAACTGACCGCGTAAGTATCCCGAAAACCTCGGGCTATTTGGCAATGCGTAACCATCAAGGTTGCGGCCGGCAACATCCGCCAAACCCAGCCCTCCGCCTTTGGCACAGCTCGCGATGGCTGCTTGCTTACCAGCGATAGCGCCGGCCGTGGAGGCCGATAGGTCAGGAACCTGCCCGCAGGGTACATAGTCATCACCAGTGAAACTTGTGTATTTTGCGTTAAGGTAGCCACCCCCGGCCCCCAACTCAACAGCTCGAAGTGGTGCCCAAGTGAAGTCGAACTCCACACCGCTAGGATTTGCTGCGGCTGCATTCTCGATGTGCACAGTTGAGGTGTTCGGATCTATAACCGCGATCTGCAAATCTCGATATTTGTAATAAAATGCGGCACCATTAAATCGAAACGTGCCAGTTTCCATTTTCCATCCGAGTTCATAGTCGTCAAGCGTCTCCGGTTTGACAGAATCGGGTGTGCCGAATGCTGGCAGAGAAAAGCCCCCACTCTTAAACCCTTTAGCATAGGTTGCATAGAGCAAATAGCCTTCAGCCGGCTTGTAGCTCAGAGTCAACTTGGGTGTAAATTGATCAAATGTGTTGCGCGCGCGGGGAGCAGCACAGAGCGTCTCGCCAGGGGCCGTACAGACACCGAGGGGAGCGGCAGTTGCGCCTGGCCCAGGATTGCCGTCGGGGGCGAGCGGGCCGATAATGCCTTCAGAATATATTAGGTCCTTGGTTTCCTTTGTATAGCGCGCACCCCCGATAATCGAGAATCGATCACTAACCGCATAATCTAGTTGGGCATAGGGGGCTAGAGATGTCACATGTACCAGCCCGGCCCCCGCGAAGTCGAGGCCGGGTCCAATTGCATCCCCAGAGACGTTAGCCAAGTCACTTGCCGTTTCTCGGAGGTAATAGAGTCCAGCGACGTAGTTCACTGGGTATGACCAATGCGAAGTAGCCTGCAGTTCCTGAGTGTACTGCTTCGTCAGGGCACTGTTTCCGAAATTCTCCAGGTCGGCGCCAGTCGCGTCAACATCGCCTAAATTCATCTCACTTAAATAGCGATAAATCGTGATGCTGGACAAAGTAGCGGGTCCGACATCGTAGTCTATGCGAAGAGTGCCGCCGTTCCCAAAAATGTTCGCGCCCGTTTTGGGAGTCTTTCCGTCGCTGCCAGTATTGCTGTAGGTCCCATAGAAACTGTGGCTAACTCCGCCACCAAGTGCTGCGCCGATCTGTTCTGGTGCACCGGGGAACAGATTCGTATACGCATCTCCGTCCGCGTCCCTTTTGGACATATAATCGCCCGACAGATTGATCCTAAAATTATCGAACGGCTTAATTAGTAGCTTCGCCCTGATGTCATCCTCATTGCGATCGTTCAAGTCCGTACGACCGCCGGGCGCGAGATTGCGGACGTAGCCATCATCCTTGTCATGCAGCGCAGCTACTCGTAGCTCGACGCGTTCATCTATCGGGATATTGACCATGCTCTCTACCGCCAAACGATTGTCGGTGCCATAGGTGACAGCGTAGTTCGCCTCAAATCCGGGCTGCGGGTCATTGGTTATAATGCGAATCGCGCCGCCCGTGGCATTGCGGCCATAGAGAGTGCCCTGCGGCCCCTTTAACACCTCGATGCGCTCGACATCGTTCAAGGAGAACAGGGCGCTCGACGCGCGCGCCATATATGCGTCGTCGAGGTAAACTGACACGCTGCTTTCGAGGCCGGGTAAGGCGTACGTTGTGCCGACGCCGCGTATATACGCGGAGACGAACTGGCTTTCTTGCGTGAAATTTAGATTAGGCGTAAGCCTAGGTAATGACTGCTGAGTCTCAATATTGGAAGCGGAGAGCTCTGCAGACGTGATCGCGGTAACGGCGATGGGTACGTTTTGGAGATTCTCCGACCGCTTTTGCGCGGTCACAACTATCTCGTTTAAGGTGCTCGGATTCTGCGCCTCATTAGAAGGCGGCGCATCTGCCATAGCCGAGGTAAATGCCAGCATCCCAGAAATCAGAAGACAATAACTCCTCATGAATTCTCCCGTTTCTTTCTTTCATTTTAATAAATGTCTGATATCCGATCCACTAAATCGAACCCGCAATGTTACCGTTCTGAACGTTGCGAATTTCATTTGGGTCGGTCGTTCGCCATCGAGTTTCACCCCGATCATATATGCTGAGAAATCGAACCCACGCGAGTCATCGTATAACGTTTCATTTCGCAGTGCAAGCCCGATCTTGCACAGATGACACGACGATATTAGACGGTGTTATTTCAGTTCTATACCGCGGCCACTTTTTGACCTGTAGGGAACGGCTATCGCCGTCCCCTCCCTCCGAACCCGGTGTGCAGTTCTCCCGCGACGGACTCTCCAGTCCTCTTATTCCGCTGATCGTGAACGCGGTGAGTGTCGGCGGCCGAGGCCGCCAACGTGGGGTCAAGTGTTCACGATGAGATCGATGATGGACGGATTCCAGCGATGACGTGCTCGGATTCACGGCCGCCGACGGCGTCGGTCACTTTCGAGGTTTCGTATCCGATGAAGCCTCGGGAGGCAGCGGTACATTCGGCAACCCCAATGACTTTCGCAACGAGTCTCCCCGGTTTTGAGCTCGATGCGGTGGCTGTGGTGAACCAAACGATAGCGGTGGCTCGGGTAGTTCGAACAAAATTCTTTCGGGGATAAGTGGAAAGATCTGCTGAGTGATTGATCTCTGCGAGGCGTTCTGCGTCAAGTCTTCGTCTCTGATCTTTTGCTATCGCTCCAACCCAAGGGCGGTCTGATGCCGAAGGCAGCAGAAGCTCTAGATTGTTTTCTTGGCTGAGAAAATTGATCCGCATAGGAAGGCGCAGCAGCCGAGATCTCGGGAGACCCGCTACCTGAGCATCCCATGAATTTAGATCTTTGCGACTGTGTGCGCCACAGTCGTTCGATGAACACGTTCACAAAAGCAGTCAACTACACCCCAGTTGACCGAACCAACGCAAGTTTTCAAGGTCACGCATCCTTTCCACCCGCTCAACGGGCAAGAGTTCACGCTGATCGATCAGCGCCTGAC
>Ga0182030_10006423_pt1 | contig 24803 bp, 23 predicted proteins | sample 812S3MmetaG_FD_121299 | JGI IMG/M metagenome (GOLD analysis project Ga0182030, IMG submission 121299) | Permafrost microbial communities from Stordalen Mire, Sweden - 812S3M metaG (Illumina Assembly) | ecosystem: Environmental > Terrestrial > Soil > Wetlands > Permafrost | place: Sweden...
CCCGCTCGGTAACGAGTGTTGCGTCGTGGAAGATGACGACCACGGCGAAGCGTACACAGTGATCGTGTGGGGTGTGGGATTGAGCCACGAAAGCCTTGAAATCGCGTGAGCCGAGGCTGTCGCTACTGCCGAAGGCAACATGTGCGGCGCCGCTGCGAGGTGCTGACGCCCTGCCGGGGTCTGAGGCCACATCACGGAAGAACGGATCGCGTCGGAACCTGCATCACGCCGCCCGCAGTCGCAAGTGCGATCCCGGGCTGCGACAGGAAGACGAGGAGACGAAGCTGTCGGGGAAGGCGTGAGGAGTCGGACGGCTGTACAGTACCTATGAAGCCTCGAACAAAGCCGACCTCAAATCGGTGGCGGAGGGTGTGGAGGGAAGGCGGCCGGTCGGAGGGAACGCGAGCGGCAACGCATGCTTGCAGCCGGTCAAATTAGGTCAATCTGGGAAATGGGCTTTTCAAAAAGCCACCATGTTAGGTCATCGACGCATCCCGCTCCGGTCCAGAAAAACCCGTAATCCAGCAAACGAATCTCGGGACAGGTTTCCATATAGAGTTTGCCAAAGTCACGCGAGAACAGTGCGCCATTGTGGCCTCGGTATGGAATCTCGCGCGGGCTTACGGAAAAGTATTCCGAGCAGATTATATAACGCCGGGAAACGCGCGCGATTTCCTTACAGGAAGCCCTCAGATCGTCGGGATGAATATGGATCAGGACGCCTGACGTAAATGCCAAGTCGAACATGCTGTCCGCGAACGGCAACTGCGCCGCAAAACCATCATGGACCGATCCAGCCGGTAGTATTCGGTCCCCTACAATCCGATTGCGCGCCGTCTCATTCGGCTCAATGGCCGTAAGTTCGGCCGCAGATAACATCTGAATGGCCCGAAGATTTAGACCGATATTTGCTCCGACTTCGAGAATGCTTGCAGGCTTGATGTTGGCCAGCATCTTGGCCCACATCAGTGTGAGCGGTTGGATATACTCCTGTGCCACCTCATTGCGGCCAATATAATCCTCGCCAAATTTTCCACGCCAAAGTGCAAGCTGTTCGGTCATGTGTTCCATTTTATGCGGCCACCCGTGAAAAATCTTATAACACCTTCACCATATCAGACATTCCCAAAGCTTGTCTGCAACCTCTGCCGCCATCGCAGGGGTGATTTTCAGCGTTCGATGGATGCGCACGAAATTATGGAACATGAAGTAGATAGCCTTAGCCTGTGTGCGTGATTTTCAGCGTTAGTAAGCCGCGTCATGCGAAGATTATCCGTTATCGTACAATAGTATGCCATCGGACGGCGTTGGACGCTTCTATTGGGGCTGAGCTTTCAAACTGTAAGACTACCGGCGCCGAGTGATGCACGGGCTGCCCGCAAGGGCAGACGAGAAGCGTTCGCAGGGGAGGCGCGGGTGAGGTATTGAGCGGCAAAAGGCAAGTTCGGGGGCTGATGCAGTTTGTTTCCGACATGACCACAAGCGGAGGGCAAATGCCCGCGCGCGTGCCTGCCGTGCCCGGAACTCATCTGCTCAGCCTAAAGGATCAGAATTTGGCGTTTGATTGTGGGATGCGGATAATGGGGGGCGTGGCAATTTAACAAACGAGCAGGTTGGCGGCTGAAAGTTTCGCGTTGCCCTATCGAAACGTCGACCATTCGTGACCAATACCGGCCGCGACGTGTGCTTCGCTATATTGTTGTAGGTGTCCTCCATCTTGCTGATGAGTTTGGCGCTGGGATTGCACGGCCTTCAAAGAGAATTTAGATGCCACTTTCCAAAGAAACGTAATGATATCAATTTGCTGGGATGTTCACGGCGTGAACATTGTTCTTGACGTTCACGCGGTGAACGCGTTATGAGGCTCCTTCGGAGTTCAGGGGCGCGCGTAATGGACCGCTTAGTGGATACAGAGCATGAGAACGAGCGGATCGTTCTTAGCCTATTAAGCTCTGTGGAGAGTGACGGCGAGCGCTCTCAGCGCCGTATCGCCGCCGAACTCGGTATCGCGCTTGGTCTCGTTAACGCCTATCTCAAGCGCTGCGTCAAAAAGGGCTTGGTCAAGGTTCATGATGCGCCCGCGCGCCGTTATGCGTACTATCTGACGCCCCGGGGCTTCGCCGAAAAGTCACGTCTGACTGTCCAATATCTATCAGACTCGTTTTCATTCTTTCGCCTAGCCAAGGGTGATTGTTTGCGTGTGTTCGCGGAGACCAAGGCAAAGGGGTTTGGCCGACTGGTTCTGGCCGGAAAATCCGACTTGGCTGAGATCGCGATCCTTTGTGCGGTCGAGGGCAGCGTAACGATCGCCGCTATCGTCGATCCGCGTAGCGAGGATGCGCGCTTTATCGATATTGATGTTGTCAAAACCTATGCTGATGTGACGGCACCATTCGACGGCGTGGTCGTAACCGACGTCGCGCGGGCGAAACTTTCTTTTGATGCGGCGGTCGAAGCCTTCGGCGCGGAGCGTGTGTTTGCGCCGGGGTTGCTGGGGATACGGCCACCGAGCAAGCCCAGGAGGGTCGCATGAGCGAAGCGGCGAGCGCACGCTGGTATGTGGTGCAGACGCAGGTGAACGGCGAGACAAGGGCCGCGCATAATCTGCGCTGCCAGGGTTACGAAATCTATCTGCCCCGCTATTTGAAGCGTCGTCGTCACGCCCGCAAGGTTGACTTTACGGCGAAGCCGCTGTTTCCGCGCTACATGTTCGTCGCCATCGATATGGCGACGCAGCGGTGGCGATCGATTCAATCGACCTTCGGGGTGTCGCGCCTCGTCTGTAACGGCGACGATCCTGCCACTGTGCCGGAGGGCGTCTTGCATGCGCTGAGGGCGCGCGAGGACGACAAGGGCTTCGTAAAAATGGATGTCAGGCCCGCTTTCGCGCCCGGCGACAAGGTGCGGGTGCTGGCGGGCGCGTTCATGGACAGCGCCGGCCTGTTCAACGGCCTGGCCGACCATGATCGGGTCTCAATTCTGTTGGACATGCTCGGCCGCAAGGTTCGCGTGCTCCTCGACGCGGAAATGGTCGCCGCCGCCTGACTGAGCGGCTTATCGTGCGCCGCCCGACGCGGCGCACTTCATCTCGGCTCCGATCGGGGAGCGACCAGAGTGACGCGTGAGTCACCCGGACTGCGGTAGCATGGAAATTTTCTTCAGCCGGTCGAACATGGCCCTATGTCATCCGCGGCGTTAGTTATCTTCCGGGTCGATGCGGGCATTTCGATGGGGCTTGGTCATCTGTCTCGCTGTCTGACCCTGGCGGCGATGCTGCAGGCAAGCGGTGCGCGCATCTTGTTCTTGATCTCGCCTGAAACGGCGCTCTGGTCGGAAAAGATCACGAGCCAGGATTTCGGCGTCAGGGTCCTTGACGTGAGGGGCCCAAATTCGATGGACGGCAGTCCGCTGGCTCATTCGCGCTGGCTCCCCTGGGGTTGGGCGAAAGACGCCGATGAATGCCTCCGATTGTTGCCGGACGAGCCAACCTGGCTGGTGGCTGACCACTACGCACTCGACGAGATGTGGGAAAAGGCCATGAGGCCACGGGTCGGCAAACTGATGGTGATCGACGATATTGCCGATCGCAGACACTGCTGCGACGTGCTGCTGGATCAGAATATCAAGCCGAAAACGAGTTACGAAAATTTGGTTCCATTGGATTGCCTGACGTTGATCGGTCCTGACTATGCATTGCTGAGACCGGATTTCCTTGCGGAACGCCGGTACGAGCGAAGCGGACCTGCAACCCGTCTCAATGTTTTCATGGGAGGGACGGACAGGGAGGGAGCGACGGTCCGGGTGCTTGATGAACTTGGCGGCGGCGGTCTAAACTGGAGCCGGCTCGATATTATCCTTGGGTCAAAATGTCCTCACCTCGAAACGGTGCGTAACCGTGCCGCCGTTCTTCCGAACACCCGGTTGCACGTGGATTGCGAGCAGGTGGCAGGCATGTTCGCCTCGGCCGATCTCGGGATCGGGGCGGGCGGGGTTGCCTCGCTGGAACGATGCTGCGTGGGGCTGCCGTCGATTGCAATATCGGTTGCGGAGAACCAGAATTCGGGACTGGCCGGTCTCGTCGATCACGGGGTGATAAAATTCCTGGGATTCCTGGATGGACTTAGCCCTGGACAAATCGTCGAGAGCGTCAGGTGTTTGATGGCGGAGCCCGGTCAACTTCGCCGGATGTCGATGCAGGCCTTGTCGCTTGTCGACGGGTTGGGTGCGCGCCGCGTTGCTGCGGCCATGCTTCCGGGGTGAGACGACATGAAGATTGACGTTGTCATCTCGGATCGCCGCCATCCGCTCTGGCCGGTGGTCGCCGTTTGGGCGGCGGCAAGGCCTGACCACCAGATTGCGATTCTGGACAGACTGGTCGACGCCGGCGGCGGCGATTGTCTCGTGATGGTCGCTTGTCACGAAATTGCGGCACTGGCGACACGCCGTCGCTACCGCCGGTGCTTCGTCACGCATGCGTCGGATCTGCCGCGGGGCCGCGGCTGGTCGCCGGTGGTCTGGGACGTCCTTGAGGGAAAGGACAGGATCGTGCTCAGCCTGGTCGAGGCCACCGATCCCGTGGACTCCGGGTCGATCTTTCAGAAATTCGAGGCCGCGGTGAAGCCGACCGACCTGTACGACGACATCAACGATGCGCTTTCACGTCTCGTTATCGGCGCCCTCGATTTCGTTTTGCAGAATCCGGACGCTGCGCCCCGGCAGCAGCAAGGCGAAGCGAGCTGGTATCGAAGACGGGTCCCGGATGACAGCAGGCTCGATCCGTCGCAGTCGATCGCCAGCCAGTTCAACCTGCTTCGGGTTTGCGATCCCATCCGGTTCCCGGCGTTTTTCGAACTATTCGGCGAGCGTTTCGAGGTGGTGATCCGCAAATCGCAAAAGGTCCGGCCATCATGACAGAGCAGAACATTCGGATAGGCCACGTGTCGGTTGGAACCGGCTGCCCGCCATTCGTCATCGCCGAATTGTCGGGTAACCACAACGGCTCGCTGGATCGCGCGATTGCGCTGGTCGATGCCGCCGCGGCCGCCGGGGCGCACGCGGTCAAACTGCAGACCTACACGGCGGACACCCTGACGATCGACGTCAATTCGGCCGATTTTGTCGTCAGCGGCAAGGACAGCCCGTGGTCGGGACGCTCGCTTCATGAACTTTACCAGCAGGCGCATACCCCGTGGGACTGGCACGAACCCATCATGCGCAGGGCCAGAGGTCAGGGGATGGTGGTGTTCTCGACGCCTTTCGACGAGACCGCCGTCGACTTTCTCGAGAGCCTCGACGTGCCCGCCTACAAGATCGCATCTTTCGAGAACGTGCACCTGCCGTTGATCCGGAAAGTCGCGGCGCAGGGCAAGCCGGTCATCATTTCGACCGGGATGGCTTCGATCGGCGAAATCAGCGATGCCGTGCAGGCCGCCCGACAGGCCGGTTGCAAGGATCTGGTGCTGCTCAAATGCACGAGCACCTACCCCGCCACGCCTGAGAATTCGAATATCGCGACCATTAAATGTCTGCGCGAAATATTCGATTGCGAGGTCGGACTTTCCGATCACACCATGGGCGTCGGCGCCGCCGTTGCCGCCGTCGCGCTCGGCGCTACGGTGATCGAGAAGCATATCACGCTGGCGCGGTCGGAAGGCGGGGTCGATGCGTCGTTCTCGATGGAGCCAGCCGAGTTTCGCGCGCTGGTCGAGGAGACGCGCCGCGCCTACGAGGCGATCGGCAAAGTCAAATTCGGTCCGACGCCATCCGAACAGGCTTCGCTGGTGTTTCGCCGGTCCATCTACGTCGTCAAGGACCTCCGCGCTGGCGAAAAATTGTCGCCCGACAGCATCCGCATCATCCGGCCCGGCTTCGGTCTGGCCCCCAAATATTACGATCGGGTGCTCGGCGCGGCGGTGAGGCAGGATACCCGGCGGGGGACGCCGGTCTCCTGGGACATGCTGCTCTGAGAACCACCAGAGCCCGTCATTGAACACTTCATTCCAGGCATCCCGAGGAAGCAAAATGTCCAGCATCGGCGGCAAGAATATCGGCGACGGAAACCCGTGCTTCATTACCCTGGAAGCCGGCCCAACTCATAACGGATTGGAATCGGCGATCCGGCTTTGTCGGGCGGCGGCGCAATCGGGCGGCAACGCCGTCAAGTTCCAGATCCTCGATCCGGACCGTCTGGTGGCGGACCGCAAGGTGATGTTTCGCTACGATGTGCTCTGTGACAAGAAGACCGGACGGGTCGAAACCGTCGAGGAGCCGCTCTACGATATTTTGGCTCGGCGCGCGCTGTCGAAGGATCAATGGCGAACGGTCAAGCAGGCCTGCGACGAACTCGGTCTGTTGTTTTTCGCCACCATCGGTTTTCCCGACGAACTCGATCTGCTGCACAGCATCGGCTGCCCCTCAGTCAAGATCGCGTCGGGTGATCTCAATCATTTTCCGCTGATCAGGCGCGCCGCGCGGCTCGGGCTGTCGATTCAGATTGACACCGGCAGTTCGTCGCTCGGCGAGGTCGAGGCCGCGGTCGATGTCATCCAATCGGAGGGCAACAGCAACATTATCATCCACCATTGTCCGTCCGGTTATCCGGCGCGGCTCGAAAGCATCAATCTGCGGATCATCGAGACGCTCAAGCAGATGTTTCCGTTTCCGATCGCCTTCTCGGACCACTCGACGGGATGGGAGATGGACATCGCGGCGCTCGCGCTTGGTGCCAACATGCTGGAAAAGACCATTACCGAGGACCGCTGCACCCGAAGCGTCGAGCATATTTTTTCCCTGGAACCGGATGAAGCCAGCGAATTCGTCAAAAGCATTCGCGGCATCGAGACCGCATTCGGAAACCGGCGGCGAATCCTTCATGCCGACGAACGGCAGTCGCGCCTCAAGGTCCGCCGAAGCGTTTATCTGAAGCAGGACGTCCGGCAGGGCGACAGGCTCACCGAGGAACTAGTCGAGTTCAGGCGGCCCGGGATTGGCATGTCCCCCGACCGTTTTGAAAGCGTGGTCGGTCAGCGATTCGCCAAAGACTTGACGGCCGACCATCTCGTGCTGGCCAACGACCTGCTGCCGGCGGAATCCTCATTCCGGTGAAGCAGATCGCGATCATCGACTACGGCATGGGCAATCTGCGATCGGTGCAGAACGCGCTCCGCGAGCTTGGCGCGTCGGGCGAGATCGTTGCAGAGCCGGGGCGACTCGCCGGCTACCAAAAGATTATCCTGCCTGGCGTCGGTGCGTTTGGGGACGCCGCCGAGCGTCTGGAATCATCGGGCCTGCGCGGCGCGATTTCCGCGTGCGTCGCCAGCCGTCACTTGCTGCTCGGTATATGCCTGGGGATGCAGCTGCTCTGCGCCAGCTCCGAGGAAAGCGCTGGTGCAGAAGGGCTCGGATTTTTCGACGTCGGGGTAAAGAAGCTGGCGGCATCCGAGGGCCAGCGGGTTCCCCACATCGGCTGGAATGAACTGACGATTGAGCAACCGCACTGGGCGGTGGCTGGCGTCCCGCAGCGCTCTGACGTGTACTTCCTTCACAGTTATGCGGTGGATATCGGCACTGGCCCGGATCGGGTCGCCAGCGCCAGACATACCGATGGATTCCCAGCCATCATCGCCCGGGACAACGTGGTCGGAATTCAGTTCCACCCCGAGAAGAGCCAGAAAGTGGGCTTGGGAATCCTACGCAATTTTGTCGAGGCCGCGACGTGGTAAAGAAGCGTCTGATCGCCGTCCTCATCGTCCGCGAGGGGCAGGTCGTCCAAAGCGTGAAGTTCAAGCACACCAACGTCATACACTACGATCCGATTCACGCGGTCGACTGCTTCAGTCAGTGGGACATCGATGAACTGGTGATCCTGAATGTTGGTCGCGCCGCCGACGGCGCGGCGGAGTTTGCCAGGGTTTTGCACCGGATCTCGGAGAAATGCTTCGTGCCGGTCTGTGCAGGTGGCTGGGTCAACAGCTACGCGTATGCACGCGAACTGCTGAATTCCGGAGCCGACAAGATCTGCGTCAATACGCTGTTTCATGCCGATCCCGGTCTCGCCGAAGGCCTCGCGCGCAAGTATGGCAGCCAGTTCATCGTTGGCTCGATGGATGTGAAGCGGGACGCCGGCGGTGTGGCTACCGTTTGGGTCGACCGGGGTCAGAAGCGGCTGGACAAGACGCCTGCGGAATGGGCCCGTCACCTCGAGGCCTGCGGTGCAGGCGAGATATTCTTCAATTCGATCGACCATGACGGCAATCGCGGGGGCTACGATCTCGCCATGTTGCGCGAGGTCGTTGCCGCGGTCCATGTGCCGGTTATTGCTTTCGGCGGCGTGTTCGACTGGCATCACCTCGCGGAGGGGCTTGATGCCGGGGCTGAGGCCGTCGCCGTAGCCAACAAGCTGCATTATATCGAGCACAGCGCGAGGAAAGCAAAGAAATACCTGCTGGATGCCGGTTACCAAGTGCGCGCACAGGAACAATAGATCCAATGAGATACTGCAAGAAATGCCTTTACCCCGAAAACGCAAAGCCCACGATCATCTTTGACGACGAGGGCGTATGTAGCGGCTGCCGCTATCATGAAAGCAGGTCGCTGCAGCAGGTGGACTGGATCCAGCGCTGGCAAATGTTCGAGCGTATTGCCGACGAGGCCAAGAAGATGGCGCGCAGCCGGGGCAATAAGCACGACTGCATCATACCGGTCTCGGGGGGTAAGGATTCGCATTATCAGGTGTGGTTGGCCAAGGAGAAGCTGGGGCTTAATCCGCTGCTGGTGACCTTCAATCATTTGTTCAACACCCCGGCGGGGAAGAGGAATCTCTACAATCTGGTCGAGAAGTCCGGCTGCGACCATGTTCTCGTCAGCGCCGGCCTCGACGGCGTGCGGCGGATATCTCGTTACATGCTTGAAACGGTTGGCGATCTGACCTGGCATTACCATGCGGGGATTCGAACAGTGCCGTTCCAAGTCGCGGTCCAGCGCAACATTCCGCTCATCATCTGGGGCGAACACGGCTTCGCCGAACTCACCGGCATCGTCAGTCTGGAGGATTTTGTCGAGTTCACCCGCTGGACGCGCAAGGAGCACGACATGCGCGGCTACGAGCCGCAGGATCTGGTGGGGAAAAGTGGCATCGAGGATAAGCACCTCGCGCCATACGTCTACCCCAACGATTCCGATATCGCCCGAACCGAAGTGCGCGGGATCTACCTGTCGAACTTCATTCCGTGGAACGCGAAGGCGCAAGCCGAACGGATGATCGAGACCTGGAATTTCGGGCCGGTGACGTTCGAGAAGGAACGGACCTTCAATCTGCATTCGAAGATCGAGGACCACGCCAACGATGTCCATGACTATCTGAAATACGTCAAGTTCGGATATGGGCGCGCCACCGACGACGCCAGCATGGAAATCCGCCACGGCCGGCTGGCGCGGTCCGAAGGGCGTCGGCTGATTGCGCGCTATGACGCCAATATTCCTTCGACGCTGGCGTTCTATTGCGACTTCCTCGGCATTTCCGTCGGCGCGTTCCACGACATGATCGCGCGAATGCGGGATCACAACATTTGGGAGAAGAAGGGGGCGGAGTGGCAGCCGAAACAGTCGGCGGCCGACGATGTCGAGACCGAACCGGCGGCGCTCGGCAATGAATTCACAGATTATACCTTCTCCGAAGGCAACAGGGCGCTGTACTTCAATCCCGACCGCCCCCCTCTGAAGTCGGGGGTTTCCGCGCTGGACGAGAGTTCGCCCTCGTTCCAGTTGATGTAGCAAGCCGAAGCCTTCGCAATGAACGAAATGCAGCACGCCGTGGATGAGACGATCATCCTGATCCCGGCCAAAGGCGGGTCGACGCGGCTCCCGCGCAAGAATATCCGCCTGCTCGGCGGCCGGCCGCTGGTGGCCTGGGCGATCGAGTCGGCGCGCGCTGCCGCGGTTTCGGCGAAGGTCGTCGTCTCCACGGATGATGAAGAGATCGCGGCCGTTTCGCGCGACTGCGGTGCCGAAGTGCCGTTTCTTCGGCCCGAGGAATTGTCGAAGGATCCCGCCGGCGTGGTCGATGTCGCGTTGCATGCGCTGGAATGGTTCGAGCGCCATGGATCGCAATTCCGGACGCTGATCATCCTGCTGCCGACCTGTCCTTTCCGCTTGGCGGAAGACATCCGCGGCGCGCTGGATCTGTTCAGGACAGCCGACGCCCGGTTTCTGATGAGCGTGTCGAAATACGATCACACGCCGTTCGCCGCGATGCGGCTCGATGAGGGTTCGTTGTTGACGCCGTTCTTTGAGAATTATATCGGCCGCAAGTCCCAGGAACTCCCGACGGCCTATCGGCCGAACGGGGCGATCCATGTCCTCGACGTCGATGCGTTCAAGCGCACCCGATCCTATTTCAGCCAGCCGCTGGTCGGATTCGTGATGCCGTGGGATCGATCGATCGACATCGACAATGCGAGCGACCTGCGTTTCGCCGAATCGTTGTTGTCGAATTCAGAACGGAAAACGTTCTAGTGTCGATCGCAGAGCGCTATTTCCCGGGCGGCGCGAAGCATGTCGGCATCGTCATGCTGGACGGCGCCATTGATATGTATGCGAACTTGCTTCGATACGTCAGCTACGATCTGCGCCGTCACGGCATTCGGGTCACCCTGATGGGATGCGCGAGCGGACTCAAAGCCTGTACCTCGCTGCGGTCCCACTTTCAGGGCAAACGGCTCGAATCTCGGGAGATTGCGGATATCTGCGGGCGATGTCAGGCGGCTCAGCGCGATCTGGAAACGGAAGATCGTCGACATCTCAAGCCCGGCCTGGCCAGGGAGGACGAACAGTTCCTGCAACAGATCGAAGCAGAACTGCGACGTTCGGATACGCTGTTGTCCGTGTTCGACTGGAAAGCCGGTGCTGATAGTATCTGCAAAACCGCATTTTTCGATTTTTCGGTGGGCAACAAGGTAAACGTGTCATCACGTCTGAATGCGGAACAGAAGGCAGGCTTCCTGGAGATCGTTTCGGACTTGCTGTTGCTGCGTGCCTATTTCGAGCAGCTTGCCAAAACGGCAAATCTAGACGCGGTGCTGTATGTCAACGGAAACTACAGCCAGAATCAACTGGCCTGCCAGGTGTTCGAGCGATATGCGATTCCGTGCATGAGCGTCGAACCGCAGCTGACGTCGTCCAGCGCGCGCAATGCCCTGATTCTGATTCCGGAGCGACTAAAGCTGAATCCCACCGCGCTTGCGACGGTCGACGACCGGCGGCCGCTTGCGGATGGCGATATCGAGCGGGCACTGGAGCATTTTTTCGCGCGCGTTGTCGGCAATGAATTCAACGCCTACACCACGCTCGCCGGAACGCATCGGTCGCTGGCGGCGGCTGCAGAATTGAGACATTTTTTCGCCCGATATTGCGACGTGCGGACGCTGTTTCTCTCGAGCGAAGACGAGTTGCACGCCCACGAGGTCGTCTTTGACGATCGCGATAGCGGTGTTCGCAAGCATTCGCAATATGAAGTCTTGCAGCGTTTCCTGGCCGAAGCAGGTCGAAACCCGTCGCTGGGATTTATCATCAGGCTTCATCCCCGGATGGCGATCAACAAGCGCAACCACTTCGTCGCTCCCGAGCACGCGAAATATGTCGATCTGCTCGACCACAATCTGCCGAGCAACGTTTTGGCGCTGCATGGCGATTGTCCGATCTCGTCTTATTTTCTGGTTTCCAGATCGTCGCTGGTGATCGTGTCGTGGTCAACGATCGGTTTGGAGGCCTTGCTGCTGGGAAAGCCGACAATCGCCTTGTTTCCAGAAAAGCTGATGTATCCGGTCGCCGATTTCAACGGGCAGCCGTCGGAGCTCGACCTCATCTTCGAGAGGGTATTCCGCGAAAATCCCGACATCGAGGTCCGTTCGCTCCGGCTCCTGAACTGGATCGTGTATGCCTACGAGCAGCAGTTCTCTCCGATTCCGGTACCGCGAGCCACCAACCGGCGGCTCCTGTCCCGCGCCTATGGCTGGCTTTTCAACCGGACGAAGCGATCAGGAAGTCTGGGCCTGTGGTATCGCGTGGATGAGTTGGCCATGCGGGTCCATCGGCGGATGGTCGGGCGCAACGCTTCCGATTCGATGAAGGGCCTATCGCTCGATCGCTATCGCGCAAGGACCGCCGGCTTGTTCGATCGCTACGGCAAAATCCTCGGGATTTGACGGCGGTCGAATGAATCCTTCCGCTTTCTGGAGATTGGTCAAGCAGGCGATCGTGCTGGTCGGCGCCAAGACGACGCTGACGCTTGTCGTGGTCTCCATTGTGTTGTCGGTGTTCGATCTGGTCGGAATTGCCGCGGTCTACCCGTTCGTTCAGTTCATCTATCTCGACGACAAGAGCAGGTTCCTGCCTTCCTTCCTGCCCGAGATCATGCGTGAGACGCCGCTTCGGCTGAATCTTATCGCGTTGTTTCTGTTCCTAATCCTGTTTGCGGCAAAGACGCTGTTCCAATATTTCCTAACCAGGGTCCAGTCGAGCAGGCTGGCGGACGCGACCGCGAGCATGACCGAGCGTTTCCTCTCGGTGATGCTGGGCGCTCGATTTTCGGTCTTTCAAAAGCGGCCGGCGTCCGAACTGGCGGGCATCTGCTATTCAAACCCGGTTCATGCCGGTATCGTCGTGTTGTCGCTTTGCCAGCTCGTGACCGAAGCGGTCTTTGTTCTGAGCGTGGCCACGATTGCCCTGATCGCCGACTGGAGGCTCACGCTGGCTGGCGGCGCGTTGCTCGTCCTGTTCATGTTGCTGCTGCTGGCCTTGATCCTGCGCCCGATCCAGCGGCTCGGCCAAGCGCAGCGTCTGCTCGAGGCCCGGCGTCATCGCCTGTTCTTCGAGATCGCAAGTTCGGTGCGCGAAATCGGCGTGATGGGGCTGGCAGCAGTTTTCAAGTCCAGGAGTCAGGGAATTACCGGCGAGATCGCCTCGATTTCGGGGCGCTCGGGCGTGTTGTCGGCGGTGCCACGGCTATCGATCGAGCTGCTGTTCGTATTCTGTGTGCTGGCCCTGATCGTCTTCCTGATATCGTTGGGCTATCCGTCGGACAAGGCCGTCCCGCTGATGGGCATCGTTCTGGTCGGCGCGATCCGGATGGTTCCGGCGGTTTCCCGCACGCTGGGCGCGCTTTCCAACGCGAAGTTTTCGTCGGGCTTCGTGCGAGATCTCGTCGAGACCAGCAAGGTGCTCGAACAGTGCCAGCGCCCCTCCCATCCGGACAGCCTGCAGTTTCGGCGGGAAATTGTCGCGGAGAACCTCGAATTCCGCTATGGCGATCATGTGGTGCTCAAGGGCATCAATCTGGCCATCCCGAAAGGCGCCTATGTCTCGATCGTCGGCCGTTCCGGAGAGGGGAAGTCGACGCTGCTCGACCTGATCATCGGATTGCAACCAGCTACGACGGGATCATTCAGCTGTGACGGCAAGCGGTTCGATCCATTCTCGAGCCAGTCTTTCCGCAACATGGTAGGGTACGTTCCCCAAAGCGTCTCGCTGTTCGACGACTCGCTTGCGTTCAATGTGTCCCTGCAGGATGCGCCGGACCTCGATCGTCTCGACCGGGTCCTGGCGGCGGCCAATCTCCGGGAGTTCACCATGGGGTTGCCCGATGGCGTTCGGACCTCGCTTGGCGAGAACGGCATCAGGGTTTCGGGCGGCCAGCGGCAGCGTATCGGCATCGCGCGTGCCTTGTTCCGCAACCCCGAGATTCTGGTTCTGGACGAGGCCACCAGTTCGCTCGACAGCGTCACCGAAACCAGTCTCACGGAAGAGATACAGCGGCTGCGCGGCAAGCTTACGATCCTGCTGGTCGCGCACCGGCTCTCCACGGTGAAGATGAGCGACTGTATCTACGTGCTGTCGGGCGGGGCGGTCGTCGAAAAGGGAACGCACGAGGAGCTGTTGGCGCGCGACGGCATGTATGCGAGTCTCGCCGCGAGCACGTTAGATGCGCAGAACGCGTCACCCGTTCAGGCCGCCTAGCGCGATGCAAGCGATATCAAGAAGGAAATTGAAATGAACCGAGAGCAGGCCCAATCATAATGGCTTCGATTTTTGACAACAAGGTGGTCCTAATAACCGGCGGAACGGGCTCGTTTGGCCATGAGTTCGTGCGAACGCTGTTGCAGACGTCGACGCCGAAGAAGATCGTCATCCTGTCGCGCGACGAGCTGAAGCAGTACGAGATGTCGCATGAATTCAACGTTCCAAATGTTCGGTTCCTAATCGGCGACGTCCGGGAACGCGACCGGTTGGTCCGGGCTTTCGACGGCGTCGACTACGTCATCCACGCCGCCGCGCTGAAGCACGTTCCGATCGCGGAATACAATCCGCTGGAGTGCATCAAGACCAATATACACGGCGCCGAAAACGTCATTCATGCGGCGCTGGAGACCGGCGTCTCCCGCATCATCGCGCTGTCCACCGACAAGGCCGCAAACCCGATCAACCTCTATGGCGCCACCAAGCTCGCCTCCGACAAGCTGTTCGTCGCCGCCAACAACATGGTCGGGCCGCGGCATACGCGCTTCGCGGTGGTGCGATACGGCAACGTGGTCGGGTCCCGCGGGTCGGTCGTCCCGTTCTTCCGCAAACTGGTGGCGGAGGGCGCTTCCTCGCTGCCGATCACCGATCCGCAGATGACCCGGTTCTGGATCACGCTGCGGCATGGCGTGGACTTCGTCATCAAGTCGTTCCAGCGCCAGTATGGCGGCGAGATATTCGTGCCGCGGATTCCATCGGCGCTGATCGTCGATCTGGCGGCGGCGATCGGCCCCGGCAAGGTGCTCGAAACCGTCGGCATCCGTCCGGGCGAGAAATTGCACGAGGTCATGTGCCCGCGCGACGACTCGCACCTGACCCTGGAATTCGACGATCACTTCGTGATTCAGCCGACGATCACTTTCATGACGCATCCCGACTACGTCACCAACAATCTGGGAGAAAGCGGCCGCAAGGTGGCCGCCGGGTTCGAATATAATTCCGGCACCAATCCGGACGTGCTTTCGATCGAGCAGATCCAGGCGCTGCTGAGGACTGTGCCGTGATTCCATACGGCCGGCAGGACATTAGCGACGACGATATCGCCGCGGTCGCGGCCGTGCTGCGGTCGGACTGGATTACCCAAGGACCCGCGATCGTCAGGTTCGAGCGCGCGATCGCCGACTACGTCGGAAGCGCTCACGCCATCGCCGTGTCGAACGCGACCGCCGGTCTCCACCTCGGCGCCATCGCGCTGGGCCTCGGTCCCGGCGACGAACTCTGGACCGCGCCGAACACCTTCGTGGCGACCTCCAATGCAGCGCTTTACTGCGGCGCCGGCGTCGATTTCGTCGACATCGACTCCGATACATATTGCATCTCGGCTCCGGCGCTGCAGGGCAAGCTGGAAGCGACCGCGGCGCGCGGCGGCAAGCTGCCCAAGGTCGTCGCCGCCGTTCATTTCGCAGGCCAGTCCTGCGACATGCGCGCCATTCAGCGTCTTTCGCAAAAATACGGCTTCCGCGTCATGGAAGACGCCTCCCACGCGATCGGCGCCGACTATCTCGGCGGCAAGGTCGGCAACTGCGCGTATTCCGATATTTGTGTTTTCAGCTTCCACCCGGTCAAGATCATCACCACCGGCGAAGGCGGCATGGTCACCACGAACGATCCGGCGCTGGCGGTCAGGATCGCCGAGCTGCGCACCCACGGGGTGACGCGGGATCCGAATCGGATGGACGGCGAGAGCCACGGGCCCTGGTATTATCAGATGATCGAACTCGGCCTGAACTATCGCATGACCGACATGCAGGCTGCGCTCGGGGCCAGCCAGATGACGCGGCTCGACCCGTTCATCGCGCGCCGACGATATCTTGCGGGTCGTTATGCCGGGAAGCTGGCGGGATTGCCGGTCGTCATTCCCCATCAAAGCTCCGATGGAAGCTCGGCATTCCATCTCTATCCGGTTCAGGTCGCCGCCGAGCAAAGGCGCGCCGTCTTCGAGGCGATGAGGTCGGCGGGTATCGGGGTCAACGTTCACTACATTCCGGTCTATGCGCACCCGGTCTATCGCCACCTCGGTTTCAGGGACGGCTACTGCCCGAACGCAGAGATGTACTATTCGCGCGCGATCTCGCTGCCGATGTTTTCCCGCATGACGGATGCGGAGCAGGATATCGTCGTTGACGCGCTGGGCCAAAGTTTCGAGCAGACCGCTGCGCGGCCGGCGCAGGCGGGCTGAGCGACCCATCGTGAAAAATCGGCTTCGAATGCTTCGGTTCTGGCTGCGCACGCGAGTTCGGCCGCTGCGGCTGGTAATCGGGGCCTCTGGCGTCTATGACGACGGATGGGTTCCCAGCGACGTTGCGTATCTGAATCTCCTGAATCCTGGAGATTGGAAGCGCTATTTCCGCGAGGCATCCATCGATACGATGCTGGCCGAGCATGTCTGGGAGCATTTGACGCCTGATGAAGGTCTGGTCGCGGCCCGGGTTTGCTACAAATATCTCAGGCCGGGCGGTTATCTTCGCGTCGCCGTGCCGGACGGGTGTCACCCCGATGCGGCTTACATCGCGCATGTCAGGCCGGGGGGCGCCGGCCCGGGCGCGGATGATCACAAGATTCTTTATGATCATGTCAGTTTCGGCAGGGTGTTCGAACAGGCGGGCTTTCGCGTCAAACCATTGGAGCACTTCGATGCACAGGGCTTATTTCACAGGACCGAATGGAGCCGCGAGGATGGCCAGGTCATGCGCTCAAGCCGGTTCGATGAGCGCAATCGTGACGGAGCTCTGAACTACACCTCGATCATCCTCGACGCACACAAGGACAATCGATGAGGCGCGCTAGCGACGATCGACGAACCGTAGTGCTGCGGAACCGTGCCAACGGTTTTCGGGCATCGGGCGATCGGACGGGTCACTCTGCGTCGCGGTCGTCACATCATTTCCTTGTTAGCGACCTTGGCCGGGAGCGATTCCGGATGGCTTTGCTTCAGCCTCTCGTAAGCAGCGGAATTTGAATATGATACCTGTTTCACGGCCCTTCATCTCGGAACTGGAGATCAGCCTGGTCACCGATGCCGTCCGTTCGACCTGGGTCTCGTCGATCGGGCCCTATATGGATCAGTTCGAGCACATGTTCGCCGAATTCTGCGGCGTGAAGCATGCCGTGGCGGTCAGCAACGGAACCGTAGGCCTGCATCTGGCTCTGGTCGCGCTCGGCATCGGCACCGGCGACGAGGTCATCATTCCGGACCTCACCTTTGTCGCGACCGCGAATGCGGTCAGGGTGTCGGGCGCGGTTCCTGTGTTCGCGGATGTCTGCCGCGATACCTACTGCATCGATCCCGCCGCGATCCGCCGTCTGCTGACCCCGAAGACCAGGGCGATCATGCCGGTTCATTTGTACGGGCACCCGGCCAACATGCCGGTCATCCTTGAGATCGCGCGGAGCAACGGGCTCGTCGTCATCGAGGATGCCGCCGAAGCCCATGGCGCCGCGATCGGCGAGACACGAACCGGCACGTTCGGACACTGCGGCGTGTTCAGCTTCTACGGCAACAAGATCATCACCACGGGCGAGGGCGGGGCCATCACGACCAACGATGACGGGCTGAACGTTCGTCTGCGGTATCTGCGAGATCACGCGATGTCCAAGGACATCCGTTACTGGCACACCGAGGTCGGCTTCAACTACCGCATGACGAATCTTCAGGCCGCGCTCGGCGTCGCCCAGCTCAAGCAGGTCGACCAGTTCCTCAATGCCCGCGCCGAGATTCTGGACCGTTACCGGAAAAAGCTCGAGCCGGCGGGAATAGAATGCAATCCCGTGGTTGACGCTAGGCCGGTCAACTGGCTGGTGACCGCGGTCGTAGACGGGTTGAGCCGCGCTGGCCGCGATGCGGCAATGGGCGCGATGCGCGAGGCGGAAGTCGATTCACGGCCGTTCTTTTACCCTATGTCGATGCTTCCGATGTATCAAAGCGAGCGGCGTCCGGTCGCTTGGCAGCTGTCGGAATCCGGCTTCAACCTGCCGACCTTCGTCGGAATGACCCGACAGCAGATCGACCTTGTCTGCGAACAATTCCTCAAAGCGGTTGGACGGTAGCGTTAGAGCAATGGCGACCGTGTTCGCAGGGATGGGTCGGTGAGGATCGGCGTCGATCTTACCAGGTTCAGCGCGGGCTATGCAGGGGGCGTCTCGACCTTTGCTCTTGGGCTGACGCATGGGCTGATCGGCTCGCGTGCCCAATCCGATCAAATCGTACTGCTGGCAACGCCCGCAAATCGCGACGATCTCCTGCGGCGCTTCGGGCGCGACAACGTCTCGGTTCTGGAAATTGAAGGACACGGCCTTCATCGCTACGCGATTGCCGTTCTTTTATATCTCGGCTTCGTGTGCGGAACCTTCAAGCTGCCCTATTGGTACGACCGCTTGTTCAGGTCGGGCGTCGCAAGCAAGGTCGAGAAGTCGGTCGATGTGTTGATCGCCCCGATGACCACGCTGCCGCTTCCGGCGGTCAGGGTGCCCGGTATTCTCTGCATCCATGACATTCAGCAGGAATTCCATCCCGAATATTTCTCGCTTCGGGAGCGAGCCGCGAGGTGGGGTTCCTACCGGCTGTCCTGCTGGGCGGCATCGGCGGTGCAGGCCAGCAGCCAGTTCGTCAAGGATTGCCTGCTGGAGAAGTTTCGTTTCCTTCCCGCCGGCAAGATTTTTGTCGCTCCCGAGGGTGTCGATTTCCAGACGTTCAATCCGGGCGCTTCGATGCAGCAGCCTCCGGATGCGGCTGATATCGAGGCCGGCAGCTTTCTGTTCTATCCGGCGCAGCTGTGGCCGCACAAGAATCATCTGCTGCTGGTGGAAGCGCTGGCCGCGTTCCGGGACAGCAAGGGCCACGAGATGCCGTGCCTGCTCACAGGCCAGGACTGCGGGATGCTGCAGCCGATCATGGATGCGATCGGTCGGGCCGGGCTTGCGAAGGTGCGCTATCTCGGCAAGGTGCCTATGGCTCAGTTGTTGTGGCTATATGCCAATTGCCGGGCGGTGCTGGCGCTGGGTTTGCATGAATCCAGTTCACTTCCGCTCCGCGAAGGCGCGGTATTCGGCAAGCCGCTGATCTGCACGGATATCCCACCCAACCAGGAACTGGCCCGCGACCTGTTCCTGCTGACAATCGCCTGCCGGAGCTCGGCCGATCTCTCCGCGCGGCTCGATGAACTGATGTCGTCGGAACCCGAACTTCTCGGCAAGTCGATGCTGAACCGCAGCATCGTCCGCCGCTTCAACTGGGAAGAGATCGCAAAGCAATATATCGCGGTGGCCGGCGAGCTTCATGCCGGCGCGAAGCATGAGTCCAAGGCCGCTGTGGCGGCCCGATTAGTATAGCAATGACCGTTGACACAAACATATTGCCGCGCAACCTGGCGCCGATCGCCGTTTTTGCCTATGACCGGCCCGACCACCTGCGGCGATGCATCGAGGCGCTGAAGCAAAACGCGCTGGCGGCCGACAGCGATCTGTTCGTGTTCTCCGATGCGGCCGGCGATCCCGCGCGAGCGCCGCGGGTTGGTCAGGTGCGTGACGACATCCGCACTATCGGCGGCTTCAAGACGGTGACCGTGATCGAGCAGCCCGTGAATCTGGGTCTGGCGACGTCGGTCATTTCCGGCGTGACACGGTTGACGCGGGATTTCGGCAAAGTAATCGTCGTCGAGGACGATCTGGTGGTTTCGCCGTTCTTTTTGCAGTTCATGAATGACGGCTTGGATGTGTATGCGGATGATGACCGTGTGGCCGCCGTTCAAGGCTACATGTTTCCTGTCGGCCAGGCCCTGCCGGAAACGTTCTTTCTCAGGGATCCCGGATGCTGGGGTTGGGCAACCTGGAAGCGTGCCTGGGACCTTTTCGAGATCGACGGTCGCAAACTCAGAAGTGAAATCAAAAGGCGGGGATTGAGGAAGTCCTTCGACTATGATGGCCAATATGATTATTCGGGAATGCTGGGCGATCAGATCGCGGGCAGGAACAGCTCTTGGGCCGTCAGGTGGTACGCCAGCGTTTTTCTCGGCGATCGGCTCACATTGCATCCGGGGAGAAGCCTCGTGAGAAACATCGGACAAGATGGGAGTGGCACCCATGATAGAGGCGCCCGTCGGCTAGACGCCGGCGTGGGTGCTGCGCCGGTTCGTGTAGTCGGCATTCCTGTTGTCGAGAGCGCGATTGCGCGTGAAGCCATGATCAAATACCTGCGCGCAAGGAAGGGATCTGCCGCGCGAGTGATGGTCGAATGGGTCGTCTCCCGGATCCGCCGAAGGCTCCCCAGAAAGCTGTTCGTTTGATGGGTATCCTCCAGCGCCTGATTGACGAAATATCGAGACGGGTGCTCGGCAAGAGCCTCAGCCTGCGCCGTGTCGAGCGTTTCATGAATGTCGATCCATCAGCGAAACTCCGAAGTGGATTTGGCGTCCAGTTCATGGTGCCGCCGGAGCAGCGAATCTACGTTACCGTCGGGGAAAGATCGCTGCTGAACACTCGAATCGTCTTCGAGTCCTGTGACGGGCAAGTCAGCATCGGCAAGCGAGCCTACATAGGTGATTGCACCATCATTTGTCGTGAGCGGATAGTCCTCGGCGACGACGTTACCATCGCTTGGGGCGTCACGCTTTACGATCACAATTCGCATTCCCTCGATTGGCGGCAGCGCGCGAAGGTCAATGAGCATTTCTACAAAGCCGAAGGCGTTTCGAATGCCTATTCCGAACTGGACTGGACGGGCGTCAAGAGTGATCCAATCGCAATTGAAGATGGAGTTTGGATTGGTTTCAACGTGGTCGTACTCAAGGGTGTTCGCATCGGCAAGGGTGCGGTTGTCGGGGCTTGTAGCGTGGTGACGCGCGATGTCGAGCCGTACACCATAGTTGGCGGAAACCCGGCCATGAGAATTGGCTTGGTCGAAAACAAAGAGAGCAACACCGCGTGAGTGCGCATGAGCCGCTTTCCAGGACGATCGGCGCTATCGACTTCCCGCTTCTCACGTCTTTAAAAAGGAGAGCAATAATTGGTCGCTCCAGTCGCAGCATCGTTCGGATGCCGGCCTGATGCTATCCCTGCTGCGAAAGCTGGCAGCGCGGCTGCGGGACAACTTTCCCGCCGCCGCTGGAGGCTTGGAATATCTTGCCAGGCGACTGTTCGGCCGCTGGATCGGGACTTATCCCCGCGTGCTCGGAAATGAAGTCGGAGCGGTGAAGAAGGTGCTCTACAGCTCGCGCTGGAACATGGCCTATGGGCAGGGGCTTGTTCACGAGCGGCTCGAGGCGGCGTTTTGTTCGTACCTTGGTTCGCCGAACGCGGTGGCCGTCAACACCGGCGGCATGGCCTTGCAGATGGCCCTGCGCGCGCTTGGTCTGAAGCCCGGAGACGAGACGCCGCTGCAGGTCGATACCTGTTCGGCGACGGCTTTCGCGGTTCTGAACGCGGGCGCGACTCCGGTTTTTGCCGATGTTTCAACCGACACGTTCATGATGAACCTTGCGGATGGCGCGTTTGCGCCGTCGCCAAACGTTCGTGCCGTGATTGCCACCCACATGTGGGGAAATCCGGAAAACCTCGGCGAACTGACGCGCCAATGCAGCGCGCGAAGCATCCCCGTCATCGAGGATGCCTGCCTCGCGCTCGGCTCCATCTGCGATCGGAAAATGGCGGGGACCGCCGGCGCCGTCGGGGTGTTTTCGTTCGGATGCCTGAAGCCGATCCAGGGCGGCGAGGGCGGCATGCTGGTTACCAAAGACGAAGCGCTGGCGCGCGAGTTGCGATCGCTGCGTCACTGGGGCGATCGGACCATCGACTACGGGGTGAGGGATACGACGGAGTTGGCCTGGAACGGCCGGATGTCCGAGCTGGTGGCGGCGGTGGTCCGCGAGCAGTTGCGCGGCTACCCGGCGCATCTGGCCGAGCTGCGCGAGCGCGTCGCGGAATTCAAGACCTTTCTGGCCTCGATCGACGGCATCGATCTCCATCTCGGGATGGCGAAATCGGTCGAGGAGTGCGCGTTCACCCAGGTCGTCGTCCGCGTCGATCCGACTCGGATCGGGATGCCGAGCAAGGAGCTCCGTTCTCGTCTCGACGGGCGCGGAGTTGCGACCTGGTTGCCGAACTTCGAGCCGATTCCCTCGCTGTCGTTCTTCGCAAAGGATCACTGGAAGGACTGGGTATTGAAAGGCCGTCTCGACGCCGCCGAGGCCAACTATCACGCGCGGTTTACAAATGCTGGGCTCGTCGCCAACACCATCGGGTTGGGATTCCCAAAACAGAATTTCACGTCGAAAGCCAGGGTGCGGCACCTGATCGCGGCCGTTCGGGAAGTCTTGGTGCCGCGATGAACGCCACGGCAATCTCCTCGAAGCAAAAAATCATCAAGCTGATACGGGCGTTGGGCGGCGTCGCCGCCATCGTCGCTTTCAACCGGCTCTTGAGGCGGATATCGGCCTTTTCGCACTATCTGCAGTTTGTCCTTCAATGGGGCGTGCGGCCCGTAGCCGGATGGTTCGATCATTACCTCGATATCCACTATCTCTGGGGCAAGACCCGGACCCCGCTGAGCTGCGAGCGCGGAATCCTCGGGCTGCTGGCGATCAAGCCAGGGGCACGCGTATTGGAGCTGTGCTGCGGCGACGGCTTCAACAGCTTCCATTTCTATTCCATTCGTGCCGGTAAAATCGTGGCGATGGATCTGGACCGGGATGCGATCGCGTCGGCGCGGAGGAACTTCGCCGTCGACAACATCGAATTCGTCGCCGGCGACATTCGCCACGACATGCCGAGAGAGCAGTTCGACAACATTGTCTGGGACGCATCGCTGGAATACTTTACGCCGGAGGAAATTGGCCAGCTGCTGGCCGGCGTCAAGCAGCGGCTTGGTCCGGAAGGAATCCTCTCCGGGCAGGTCCTGCTTCAGGATATCCAGGCCGAGGAACACAGCCACATCTTTCGGACGGCTGCGGAACTTTCGCAATTCCTCCAGCCTCATTTTCGCAATATCCGGCTGCTCGAGACCCGTTACCCATCGCGCACCAACGTCTACTTCTATGCCAGCGATGCGGCGTTGCCGTTTTCGCCGGCAGGATAGCGCGATGCGCATCTCCGTCGTCACGCCATCCTTCAACATGGCGCCCTACCTCGAGGACACCATCAAATCAGTGCTCGGCAACCTGCGGGCTGGCGACGAATATTTCGTCATCGACGGCGGCTCGACCGACGGCAGCGCCGATATCATCCGCCGCCATGAGCGGCATATCACGAGCTGGGTCAGCGAACCGGATTCCGGCTACGCGGATGCGCTGGCCAAGGGCTTCGATCGCGCCACCGGTGACATCCTATGCTGGATCAACGCCGGCGATCTCTATCTCGGCGGCGCGCTCGATACCGCGCGGCAGTGGCTTGCCGGCGATCTCGACATGATTTTCGGCGACGATTTCTATATCGACGAAGGCAATCGGGTTTTGTCCTATAGTCGCGGATGGGTTCCGAACCTGCGCATGGCGACGCTGTACGGAGGCTGGACACCACTGCAGGACGCCTGTTTCTGGCGCCGCGGACTCTATCAAAGCATCGGCGGGATTGATCGTTCACTGCACTATGCAGCCGATTATGATCTCTTTTTGCGGATGGCGTTGGCTGGCCGCACCAGTTACGTGCCGGTCGCGTTCAGCGCGTTCCGTCGGCATGCGGGGCAGAAGTCGATCTCCGGTTCGGCGGCCTACGAGGACGAGCGCAAGCGGGTCCGGGCCCGGGAAATCGGCACTTACCGTGCCGCGCCGGTGCTGAAGGCGCTCTTCCGGGGGCTCAATCGGGCGGCGATGAGCGCGCGTGCCCGCATCGCGCCGCTGGCCTGGCGGCGACCGGACCTCGTCGGCCGGCCGGTGACGAGCCTGCCCTGCGCGGCCTACTGGAAGGATGGCCAGCGGATCCAGCCGGGCGTGTCGCCGGTCCGGCCGATCTGCTAAGAGAGAGCCTGCAAGCGCGCTGAAGTCGAATGGCAGCGTGGATCACAGATCCGCCGCGATCGGAAATTGGACCATGTTCACCTATCAAGACCAACGGATGGCCGACCTTCAGGGGCGGTTTCAGGAGCTGCGCGGCATGGTCGACGCGGCAACCGAGCCGGTTCGGCACTTCCAGCCCAATCATCGCTCCGAGATCTATAAGGCAGCGCTGAAGAGCCTGACGCTCGCGGACGCTGTGCTGGTGGATCTGAGCGTGCAGCTGGCGCAGGATCGCTATCCGGCGGCCGAGGTCCTGGTCTACCCGATGCTGCATCTCGCCGGCGACACCAACGAGCGCGGCAGCTGGCATCGCGACGGCGCGGAGACCAACCGCCAGGTGTTCTGGATTCCGCTGACGCCCTACCACTATCCCGGGCTGTCGGTGATCGACTGGTCGGCGGGGCTCGTCAGCAAGCCGCTGGCGTTCGCCGGGTCGCGTTTCCTCAGCCTGGACCCGTTCGCCAAGCGGCTGGCGATCGCGCCGAACACCTACTATTCATGGTCGCCGCGCATGATCCACCGCGGCAACTTCAACACCTCGGACGACCTGTCGTCGGCGATGGTGATCTTCCTCGACCAGGCCGCGAAGGCATCTCCGCGCAAGCTCGGCAGGACCGAGCCCGGAGCGGTGCGGCAACGGCTCGGCACCATCGACGCGGCGATCCTGCTCGATCCCGCCGGCAACATCGCGCGAGTCGACCAGGATCAACTGCGGTCGCTCGACGAGCCGTTCCAGTCCCACTTCGTCAG
>Ga0182030_10006424_pt1 | contig 24800 bp, 18 predicted proteins | sample 812S3MmetaG_FD_121299 | JGI IMG/M metagenome (GOLD analysis project Ga0182030, IMG submission 121299) | Permafrost microbial communities from Stordalen Mire, Sweden - 812S3M metaG (Illumina Assembly) | ecosystem: Environmental > Terrestrial > Soil > Wetlands > Permafrost | place: Sweden...
AACCTCGATGTGCAAATCGATTCGATCCAACAACGGTCCGCTGATCTTTCCGAGATAGCGTTGAATCGTACCGCCAGTGCACCTGCAATCGCGTGTCGGATCGCCAAAAAAGCCACAGCTGCACCCGTGCAGATAGCAACTGATACAACCTGAAGATTACGGGACAGGGGGATGCCGCGTGAGTCAACCCGCGATGTAAGGCACTTCACGCCAACTTCCACGCGGGAAAGTCGCGTCCGAAAGCTGCCGAATCCGCGGATGATGCCAGCACGGCCTCGGCCCGCGAAAAGACACGGTCCGAATGCATAGCGGCGGATCCGTTTCGAATCCAGCTTCGCGGTTTGGACGGAAGGCTGCGTCAGGGGCACACTGACGCCGATCCTTACGATTGGAACGGAAACTTTTGGACGAATCAAGGGCCGCATAAAGGTCTTGACATGATATCTGATATCGTATAGAGTAATTCAAATTGAGGTCTTTGGGAAGAAGCCTGCTTATAGGGCTTCCACGGAAAAAGAGGCGGACTATGTTTGTTTCGCGATGTTTACGAGTTTCGTTTTGTGCCTGCGTCCTGATCCTGACCGGGAGCATTTCATTCGGCCAGCTTGACCGTGGAACGATTACAGGCGCTGTGACAGATCCCCAAGGTGCATCCGTTATCAACGCGACGATAAGCGTGACAAACCTCGATACTGGAGTCTCCACGGCAACCACGACGACTAGCGCTGGTGACTTTACTATTCCATCTTTGCTTCTGGGCCGGTATCGGGTTCAAGTCGAAGCCCAGGGATTCAAACTTGCCGTCCGAAATAACGTCATTGTTTCAGCTGCGTCCAGCGTCCGCGTCGATGTCGCGCTCACTCTGGGAGCGGTATCCGACAAAGTCGAAGTGGAGGCCGTGGCCGCTCCAATTGCAAGCGACTCCAGCAGTGTGACGACCACTCTAACCAACAAGCTTGTCGATAACCTGCCGCTCGAAGTAAGCGGCCAGATGCGCAATGTTTTTAATTTGACCACCCTTACATCGGATATTACGTTAGGCGCTTCTGGTCTGTACAAGGTCGCCGGCGGCCAGGACGGTGGCTGGGACATGCAGATGGACGGTATGTCTATCACGCCCACCTCCGATGGGAAAACGGCGGCCCGGGTCGTAGTTACCGCGGTGCCGGTCGATGCCATCAATGAATTCACCGTCGAAAGCAGCTCCGGGATGAAGGCCGAGTACGGTCAGAACATGGGGCTGATCAATTTCACGACTAAATCCGGCGCCAACCAGTTCCACGGTGATGGCTTCGATTTCCTGCGCAATAGCGCCATGGACGCGAAAGGGTTCTTCGCGACCTCGAATCCTCGCTTACAACAGAACGATTTTGGAGCCACCTTTGGCGGACCGTTTTGGATTCCCAAAGTATACAACGGCAGGGACAAGACATTTTTCTTTTTGAGCTACGAAGGCTATCGCAACCGCCAGGGAGCTCAACCCGGCTACTTCACGATTCCCACTCCGGCGGATTATCAGGGAGACTTTAGCGGGTATACGAACAGCGCGGGCAAGGTGATCCCGCTCTATGATCCCGCCACCACCGTTCCGAACGCCACCGGAAGTGGATACACCCGTCAGCCGTTTCCGAATAATCAACTGCCGCTGAGCCGCTTTAGCCAGTTCGCGGTGAACTATAGTAAGCTTCGCTCGCCGACGATGGTAGCCAACGTTCCGGGCGCCGTCGTCAACAACTTCTATGCGCAAACCGGTTCGACCGTTTCGCCGTTCGATAAAGGCACGGCCAGAATCGATCACCGGCTAAGCGAGAAAGACAGCATCGGCGGATTCTTCATGCGAGCCGAAACGTCAACCATCGCGGGGGATGGCGGTGGTCCCGGATTGCCTGCCCCTTATACCGATCTCACGATCCAGAACATCAAGTCGACTTACGGCAATCTGTTCTGGACTCACATTATCGATCCGCACGACGTAAATTCACTGCGTTTCAATGAGCTGAAGGGCTATGGCTTCGTCAACGCTCAATCCTGCGCCAGTCCCGACACGCACTGGGGCGCGCTGGTTGGCGTTCAAAACGTTCCCGGGCCGGATCAATGCATGCCGCCAGTGACCTTCACGAACGTTTATACATCCTACGCCACCGTTCCCGGCGGACGTGGACGTGACGACAGTTGGCTTTGGACGCTGGCGGAAACCCTGACGCTGGTGCGCGGCAAGCATACCTTTAAAGCCGGCTTCGATTACCAGAAAAACAACTGGGCGGGTGGCGGATCTGAGGCGGGCAATGGAGCCTACGGTTTCTCGCAACTCGCGACCTCCGTCCCGGGCGATCAATCGCAGGCCAGCGGCAATGCGTTCGCTTCGTTTTTGCTCGGATACCCGTACACCGTCCAGGTGTCCACGCCGCGGCGCGAAGTGTTCATTCTCAAGAACCTCGGCAGTTTCTTTCAGGACGACTGGCGAATAAACTCGAAGCTCACCCTGAATCTCGGTATCCGTTACGACTATTCATTCCCCTACGCGGGTGGCGCGGTCGCGCCTGGCGTGCAGTCCGGATACTCTACCCTTGGTCCGACAACGCCTAATCCAGGGGCGGGCGGAATTCCGGGTGCGATCGTCTACACCGGGACCGTGCCGGGGCGGACGGGCAGCACTGCTCCTTTTCCGACTTGGCCTTGGGAGTTTCAGCCCAGAGTGGGCTTGGCCTACACAGTCCGCCCACATACGGTAGTGCGCGCCTCTCTCTCGCGCGGGTTTGAAGCACTGCGCATTCAAGGAGGCACGGGCGATTACGACGGCTTTATTACGGACACGACGTTCACCAGCTCCGATCTGAATATCAATAGTTTTCCGGCGAATACGACCCTGGCCGCGCCGAATTGGGTTCATGTTCCCAATCTGATACCAACCGTCGATAATGGCACAAACGTCACGTATTGGGATAAATCGCAAGCGGGAACCCCCGCCCAGTATTGGACGTACGACCTCGATATTCAACAAGAGTTGTCTCCGTCAACTGTGCTGACGCTCCGCTACAACGGAGTCCGTGGCGAGCATCTGACGTCGCAGTTGACGCGACCGAACCAGATCAGCCCGTCCTATTTGACCAGCCTTGGGCCGTCGCTGCTGACCTCAAATATCAATTCCACAGCGGCCAGGGCAGCGAATATACCTATTCCCTACGCCGGATTCAACGGCACGGTGGAGCAGGCTCTATCGCCATTTCCTCAATATCAGACCCTCGCATTAAACGAAGAGCACCGCGGGGACTCGACATACAACGCGTTCAATGTGAAATTGGATCGGCGCTATTCCAAAGGGTTTACGATGTTGGGCGCCTACACCTTTTCGAAGATGTTCAGCGACGCGGATTCGTATGCCAGCGGCACCGCCGCAATGAACAGCTTCAATCTGCGGCTGGCGAAATCGCTGAGCGCGGACGATCAAACGCACCTGCTGCGATTCTCGCTCACTGACGACTTGCCCTTCGGCAAAGGGCGGCCATACCTGAATCATGGATTTCTTTCGCACATCGTTGGCGATTGGAGCCTTTCGGGTAGCGCCGATTATACGTCCGGAGTGCCGCTGGGCATCCTGACCGGAGTCACGCTTCCCATTGGCGGAGGCGCCGACCTGCCGTTCATCACTTCCTACACCAACTGGCGAGCACCCTACACGGGTTCGTTCAATCCTTTTGGCGACCTGTGGTGGAACTCGTCCGCTTTCAACCAGCAGCCGTCGTCGATTCTCACCACTACGATGGGCAATTCGACCGTGTTGAATCCGAAAACGCGCCTTCCTTGGAATTTGAATGAAAACATCAACCTCGCCAGGACGATTGCGATTCGGGAAAAGGTCCGGGTAATTTTCCGGGCGGAAGCATTCAACGTGCTGAATCGCACCGTTTGGGCAGCCCCCAATACGACGCTTACCTCAGCCGCGTTCGGCCAGGTCCGGGCACAGTCGAATACTCCGCGGCAGATGCAACTGGTAGTCAAGATTTATTTCTAATAACGGAGACGCCTCGTGAAAAACATTTGCATCTTATTCCTGGTCACGGGTGTGGGAGCAACCCTTGCACAGTCCAGTGAAGACATCCAGTCCCGGGCGATCTGGATTAATGCCGGAGGGTCGCTCATCGGCAGCGGCTACATCGGCACCCCTCAACTGACTGGAGGAAGCTCCAACGACCTCAAATTAACCGGCGGCGCAATGTTCACCGTTCGGTTCGATCTCGCCCAGGGCGACCACTTCGGTCACGAGTTTCAATACTTGAACAGCCGCATGCAGGTGCAGTATACGTACGAGCCTGGTGCGCCGCAGCAGGGGGCCGCCATCAATCAGGGCGAATACAATTTCCTCGGCTACATCAACAAAAGAGAATCGAAGGTTCGCGTGTTCGGCACGGTCGGCGCGGGGTTAGTTCATTTTGCGAGGCCATCCGATTCGGGAATTGGGTGCGAATCTCAGAACTGCACCGTCGCGTCGCAACCGGCGACCACGGGGGGCAATAATAAGTTCGAATTCAACTATGGCGGTGGAGCGAAATTCAGAATTACTCCCCGCTACGGGTTCCGCCTGGACGTTCGCCAATACGTGAACAGCAAGCCGTGGAACCTTCCACAATCGCCGGGCGGAATGCTGCGCATGACCGAGGTCTCCGCCGGATTCGGCATCAGCTTCTAGAAGACTTCTAGGTCTCGGCGACCACCGGATTCCGAAGTTCGCCGATGCCCTCCACGTGAATGACCACCTCATCGCCGGGTTTGAGAAGCCGCTGGGGGTTGCGTTTGAAACCGATTCCTCCGGGCGTGCCAGTTGCAATCACATCGCCCGGCTCGAGAGTAACTACGCTGGAAATATATTCAATCAGCCGCGGAATCTTGAAAATCAGCTCCCGCGTGTTGGAGTTCTGCAAGCGCTGGCCGTCGATTTCGAGCCAAATGTCGAGCACGTGCGGATTTGCAATTTCGTCGGCGGTGACAATCCACGGGCCCATGGGTGCAAAGGTATCGCACGTTTTCCCCAGCAGCCACTGCGAGGTAGCACTCTGAATATCGCGCGCGCTAACGTCGTTCACAATCGTGTATCCGAAAACATGGTCCATAGCCTTGCTCGCCGGGATGTTGCGGCCCCCAGGCCCGATGACAATCGCCATTTCCGCTTCGTAGTCGGGAGCCTTGGACGCATTGGGGAGCACAATCGACTCGCCCGGTCCAATCACGATATTGGTGAACTTGTTGAATACGGTGGGCACGTCCGGGACCTGCTGTCCGGTTTCCTTCGCATGGTCCAAGTAATTGAGCCCAATGCAGATCAGCTTCGGCGGCCGAGGTATGGGAGCCAGCATCCTGACATTCTTCAGATCATACACAGATCCCGTCGGGACAACGTTTCCCGAGGCGATTACCGAAAGCATGTCCTTGCCAAATCCTGTCACTTTGTCGCCGGCCAAGACACCGGCTTCAGGCTTTCCGTCAACACTGAATGTTACGAGTCGCATCGGAATATATGATAGCATGTCTGATGTACGATATGAATGATCGGCAGCACTCTTATTGCGCTTTTGCGCGCGGAGGGTTCGCGCATGCCCGCTAGTGCCGCCGTTCTCGGCAAGATCCCAGGTTTGCGATGGCGCATCCTTTTCCTGATCTTCCTGGCCACTACGATTAATTACATTGACAGACAGACCATTTCGCTGTTATTTCCCGTTATTAGCCGTCCCGGAGAATTGAATCTTACCCCGCTGCAATATTCGCGGATCACGTCGGCTCTTTTGATTGCTTACATGTTTAGCCAGTCCATTTCTGGCAAATTCTTCGATCGTTTTGGGGCCAGGGTGGGGTTTACGGTCTCGATTATTATTTGGTCATTCGCCGCGATGGGTCACGCGTTCATTACCGGGTTCACCAGCTTTGCCGCGCTGTCGTTCCTACTCGGATTTGGCGAGGCGGGAAACTGGCCTGGCTCGGCGAAAGTGATTGCGGAATGGTTTCCGGTGCGAGAGCGCGCCTTCGGTATGGCGGTGTTCAACAGCGGCGTGGCGATGGGATCGGTTATCGCTCCGCCTCTGATCATCGCGTTGCAATTCAAATTCGGCTGGCGGGCGACGTTCTTGTGGGCCGGCGCGTTAGGATTTCCATGGCTGGTGGCGTGGCTCGCTACGTATCGCCCCCCGGCCGTTCATCCCAGAATCACGAAGGAAGAGCTGGAGCTGATTCAAGAAGGGCGGCAGGGTTCGGCGGGTCGCGTTCCTCCTTTAATGGAGCTATTGAAGCACAGGCAGGTTTGGGCGATCGTGCTGGCGCGTTTCTTCGTCGATCCCGTCTGGTGGCTCTTCGTGCTATGGTTGCCCGAGTATCTGACGAAAGCGCGGGGTTTAAGCCTCAAGCAGGTCGGAATGTGGGCGTGGGTCCCTTACCTGGCGGCGAGCATGGGAAGCCTGTTTGGTGGATGGCTGGCGGGCCGTCTGATCAGCGGAGGGATGACTGTGAATCGAGCCCGAAAAACCGTGATCGTCATCGCTGCGTGCATGACGCCCGCCGGCCTGCTGGCGGCGCGGGCCGAAACCACGCTCTCGGCTCTGGCGTTCATCAGCCTGGTGCTGTTCAGTTTCCAGATGTGGGTCGGCAACGTCCAAACCTTACCTAGCGACTTCTTCCCCAAGGAAGTTGTCGGCAGCGTGGCGGGTCTCGGCGGCACAGGCGCCGCGATCGGAAGCATGATCTTTACGTTGACCACGGGTTGGATCGTTACGCACTTCTCCTATGCCCCTGTCCTTACGATTGCCGGACTGCTTGCGCCGGTAGGTACAATCGTACTTTTCACCCTCGCGGGCCGGATTCAGCGAATTTCATTGGATGGCACTTCCGGTCCGTTAAATACGACACAAGTTGCTCCAGCCGCCAGTTGAAAATATGACTATTCACGCAAACCATCATTCCCAAGACAATCCGTTTGAACCGTTGCCCTCGCTCCAGTTGGGCTCGCGTGTGTACCAAGCGCTGCTGGACAAGATCGTGAGCGGACAGGTCGAATTTGGCGTGCCGTTGAGACCGGACGCTATCGCGCGGCAGCTTTCTGTCAGCACGACGCCGGTGAGGGAAGCTCTGCATCGGTTGGAGAGCAGCAATCTTGTGGTGAAGCACCCCAATCAGGGATGGGTGGTCCGGACATTCACGAAGCAGCAGATTCGCGAACTTTATGAATTTCGCGCGGCGCTTGAGTCTTTCAGCGTCCGTCTGGCCTGTGAGCGAAGGACTGATGAAGACGTTGCGGCACTTCGCGCCTATCAGTTGCTTGGCGAGTGCGCCCTAGAAAACGGGGATACGAACGCGTACCGGATTTACAACCGGGATCTGCACGCTGCGTATTGCCGGGCGGCGAGAAACGCCTACGTGGCGACGGTGATGGGTCAAGTCGGGCTCCAAAGTGAGATGCTGTCGTCAAAGACAATTCGCATGGCGGGAAGGCCGTCGAGAGGAATTGAGGAACACGCTCGACTAACGGAATTCATCGCGTCACGCGATGCGGGTGGAGCATCCGCGCTGATGGAGCATCACATTTTGAGCGCGCTCGATGACATCTTGCGGTTGGGGCTTGCCGAAGGCGTCCATCCTCTGGCTGACGCCAAGGGAATATAGCCCCTATTGGAAGGCGATCTTGTCCTTCTTTGCCTCAAGCCGGGTGATGTCGAGGTCCGGGACATTTTTCAGATCGGCCCAGGATTTGAAGCTGCCGTGTGCTCCGCGATAGTCGAAGACCGCTTGCGCATCCTTCATTGGGAGATCCAACTTTTCCTTGAGTTCCTTCACGGTCGCCGCGTTGATGTTGACTTTCCCCGCCGTGGACTTGCCGAAATTCCGGGCCAAATAATCCACGATTTGCTGAAGTTCCTCGTCACTCCCCGTTGCGCCTTTCGCGACCATATCGTCCACGGTCGCGGCCCAGCCTTCCCTGCCCTTGCCGACGCCAATCAGGACGTCGACGGCGTGGCAATCGCCACAGATCTTGAGGACCGCGTCCTTGCCCGGACCGTCGGGAAACTTGGCTTGTCCATAGGCTCCGGCGGTCAATATCAGCAGAGGGAAGGCCAGACGATGCATAAAGGAGACGCCCATCACGATGGCGGGTCCGTGACGTCGCCGCAGTATTCGACTCCGAGTTCTTTCAGCTTGGCCCGTAGCCCGAACACGTCCAAGCTCAATTCGCCTTTGCGAAACCGTTCGCGCGCCGTCTGCTCTTTCTCCATCCGCTCCTGCCCGAGCAACGCAATCTGGGCGGCGCACTTCAACGGCACGACGACCACTCCGTCCGAATCGGCGACGACCACATCGCCAGGATTCACGACGACGCCGGCGCAGACCACCGGCACATTGACCGATCCAGCGCTCGCTTTGACGGTCCCCTGAGCGCAGATCGCTCTCGCCCACACCGGAAACTGCATCGAGGCGAGTTCCACTGTATCGCGCACACCCGCGTCAATGATAAGGCCGATTACGCCGCGCGCCTGGCACAAGAGTCCAAGCAGATCGCCGAACATCCCATCCGTGGAGTCCGAGGTCGTTGCGACCACCAGGACATCGCCCGCCGCGCAGACCTCTATCGCGGCATGGATCATCAGATTGTCGCCGGGCTGACACAAGACGGTGACAGCCGGTCCCGCAATCTTCGCGTTGGGGTAGATCGGACGCAGATAGGGACGCGCGAGGCCGGTCCGCGCCTGCGCCTCGTGAACCGTGGCGGTCCCCTGCTCGCGCAGAGCGCTGGCGGTGGCCGGATCGGGACGCGGGATGTTTTTAAAAATTCTCGGCTTTGAGGTCATGGTTCTCTGGTCTGCCGAAGTCTAGGGTAGCGCGAAGACGTAGAGTTTCCCCGGAGTCACGGGGTCGCCCAGATAACTATCTCCGCTCGCCATGACGGCGACATACTGCTTTCCGTTCTTTCCTTCATAAGTAATGGGAACCGCATGGGCCGGCGCGTGGAGCTTGGTCACCCACAACTCCTTGCCGCTTCCCGAATCGAACGCGCGAAATTTCTGATCGAGCGTACCTCCGATAAATACCAGCCCGCCGGCGGTCACCGTGGTCCCGCCGATGTTCAGCGCCCCGGTCTTGGCGATGCCTTTGGCGGTTAAATCGTCATACTCGCCCAAGGTTACTCGCCAGACTACGTCGCCGGTATTCACGTTGACTGCGCTCAACTCGCCCCACGGAGGCTGCTGGCAAGGCCACAAGGTCTCTGGCTGCCAGAAGCGGGCGCGGGGAGAAAGCGCGGGACCCTTCCGGACATATCGCTCTCCATCCGGAGTCTTGGCCAGTTTGAAAATTCCGCCCAGATTTTGGGTGTTGGTGAAAATGTAGCCGAGTTGCGGATCGTACGATGCCCCTCCCCAGTTTGCGCCGCCCAAAAAGCTGGGAAACACGACGCGCTGCTTGGCGCCATATTGGGCGTAGAGGTCGCCGGTCATGGAGCCTCCCTCACTGGCGAGCAGTTGCTTGCAAAACGCCTCATGCTCTGGAGTCACGGTCGAAATCTCTTCCGGCTTGAAGCTGGTTCGACCTAGCGGAGGCGGCTTTACGGGAACCGGCTGCGTGGGCCAATTCTCGTCGCCGGGCGTCGGATTATCGCGGGCGACTTCACGCTCCTCAATGTTGTATATGGGCTTGCCGGTGGAGCGGTCGAAAATAAACAATAGCGTTTGTTTGGAAATTTCTGCCACCGCGGGAATTTTGCGGCCGCCGCGCATCACGTCGATTAACACCGGAGGCGCCGACAGATCGTAATCCCAATTGTCGTGATGAGTGGTCTGAAAATACCACTTCATCTTGCCGGTTCCCGCGTCGAGCGCCACCAGCGACGATCCGTAAAGATTCGAGCCCTTGCGTTCGCCGCCCCAATAATCGGTAGTCGGTGTGCCGAGCGGGACAAATACAATTCCGCGTTGTAAATCGACCGTCATGACGCCCCAGCAATTCGTCCCTGATTTGTCCGACCATTGAGGATCCTGCCAGACGTCGTGGTTTGGCTCGCCGGGCCGAGGTACGGTATGAAAGGTCCAGACCAGCTTTCCGGTGTGCATATCCCAGGCACGAATGTCGCCCGACGGGCCAAGGCTGGGGCTTTCCTGCGTATGAGAGCCGGTAATGACCAGGTTGTGATAAATCGTGGGCGGCGAAGAGAGTCCATAGGGATTATCAGGGTACTTGTCGCCCACTCCCTCTCTTAGATTGACGATGCCCTCCTTGCCAAAGCCGGGCACCGGTTGGCCCGTTTTCGCATTCAGTGAGATCAGAAAGCCATCGGTTGTTCCAAAAACGATCTGACCTGGAGACCTGCCATCCCCTGGCCAATACGCGATGCCGCGATAGGCAGGGATTCCCGGCGATTTGTACTTCCAGATTTCCTTGCCGGTTTCTGGTTCTAGCGCGACCACCCGGTTGTAGGGGGTCGACATATACATCACGTTGCCGATAACAAGCGGGGTGGTCTCCGACAAGCTCGCCCGCTTGGGCGCATCGTCACCGGCGGCCTTGTCTGTCTCATACATCCAGGCGAGGTGAAGCTGGGAGACATTCTTCGTATTAATTTGCTTGAGCGGCGAATATCGCGTTGCGCCCGCATCGTGCCCGTAGCTCGGCCAGTCCGTCTGGCTGAAGAGTGCAGTTGGGATCAGCGCGAGGAGCGTTGTCGTGAGCGTGCGCATGGTTGATTCTCAAAACCTGCGGCCGGCTAACGGGACGCTTGCGCCGGCATTGGCCGCGGGGTCACGTCGGCATTGGTCATTCCCATAGCCCATTTCAGCGCCTCCAGATACATCTTCTGTAAATCCGGATTGTCCCAGGAATCAATTTCGTGATTGAGCGCAGAGAAGAAAACACGGCCCTTGCCGTAGTTCTTGGCCCATACCAGCGGAAAATCTCCGTCGGAGCGGTGCACCAGCGGCTTCTTTAAGTCCACCTTGCTGGCGTCCAACCTCATCAGGACGCGAATATCCTTCCGCGAGAAGTCTTTGGTTTGGTAGAACTCTTCGCGCATGGAAAATGTGGCGGGAAACTGTTTCATTGCCGGGAAGTCGCGATCCTCGACGATCACCGGCGCGGTGGTGGTTCCCCAGGGATGTTCGTCATAGCGCCCGCCGAGCATTTCTCCGAACTCCGCCCAGTGAGGGAAAGCCAACTCGGAGGTGTGGACGGCCACAAAACCTTTCCCGTCGTCCTTGATGAAGGAAAGCAAGTCTGCCTTTTGATCGTCCGACAAATCGATTCCGGCGGCTCCGTAGAAGAAGATGGCGTCGAATGCATTGAGATTGGTGAGGCTGCGGCCGGGCGTGGCATCGGGTCCGGTTTGCATCATCGTCTTTTTCGTGATCACCTGGGAATCGGTGCGGATCACGGTGTCGTAGAGGCCTGAATCGTGCCCCAGCTTTTCGATGGTCGCGATGGCGTGCCCAATCGATTCATGCTGGGAGCCGTTTCGGACGTCAGCCCACGCAAGGACATGCTTTCTGTCCGTCCTCATCCCGGGTCGGAACCCATTCGGATTCGGCTGCTGGCCGCCTTGCCGGGCCTGCGAAAAGAGCATGCCAGACACCAGGAGCAAGCCCAAAACTAACGAAACAAAGACGAGAATAGAACGGGATTCTCGAGAAGGCATAGGGCCAGACTCCTCCGGCAACGTAAATTCAAAATAACTGCTATACCATATCATATATCTGATATAGTGTCAAGCATTGGGAGGTTGAGCCTTGACGACGATATCTAACGCGACCCCTTCATTCGGGCTATCGCGCGCCACGACGTACCCTGAAGCAGGGTTCGAAGACATTGGTTTCATGACTTGTATGACCCTGGTGATGCTCGGAAATTATGCGCAAACCGGGCATTTCGGCGGGCCTCTGGCCTACACGCCGCTGAACGTGACGGCACACCTGGCGGGCCCGGAAAATGGAGGCCTCCGCTATGATTACCGGCGTCCGAAGCATCCATTCGGAGATAAGTTCCTGCTGGCCGGCGGCCACAATGTTCCAACCGGATACGCGTTGTGGATGATCATGGGTCAAGCCATGGAGCGCCGGTATAAGTTGACCGGCGATCCTCGCTACCTGGTGAATCCGAATGTCGCGATCCTGCCGATTGACGCCCTCGGATTCCGTCGGGGCGCCGGCGCAATGAAGACTCTGCTCGGCAGTCTCGGGCTCGACGACCATCCACTGTTTGCGCAAGCCAAAATACGGGGCATCAAGGCGCTGGCCGGACACTCTGAGTCGGTGGACGTGACGAATGATGTGAACGGCGGACCCTCGGGCGTCGGCCTCGCCTCAGCGGCCGGTAAGGCAGCATTCTGGGACATCGTTGGGGCGACCAACTCGCTTAGTTCGCCAAAGATCATTGCACTCGAAGGAGAGTTCGCGATGACCGAAGGACATGCGCAAGAGTTAAAGACCCAGGCGCTCGCGCTCCAGGTCGGCAAACGTCTTCGCGTGGTGCTGTCGGTCAACAATGCCGGGATCGACGATGTGCTGCTGGGCGGCGTAATTGACTCGAAATACTCCGGCTACGATTTGGTCCAGCAATGGACTTCGTATGGATGGAACGTGTTCGAAGTCGAAGACGGTGGCGATTACGGGCAGATTGTGGAAGCGTACCGGGTAATGGAAGCAGTCGATCCCTCCGACCGCCGTCCCATCATCCTGATCGCTCGAACGGTGAAGGGATATTGGCCCACCGCCGTGGATGGAACGATTCCCGGGTATGGCAAGCAACTGATCAGCTACCAAAGTCATCCCTACGGGTTGAAAATGAATTCTGAATATTTCGTCGCGCTCGCGAGGACGTTCGAGGAGCACTATGGCGTCGAATTTTCCGGCATTCGGGGCGGGCCGGTTCTCGATCCGCGCGAAAGGCTGATTCAATTCAAGACCAACATCGATGTGGTGATGTCGCTCCTTGACCGGAACGGACTGGGAGACTGGCTCGCGGACCGGCTGGTGGAGATCGGCGACACAATCAAGGACGACGAAGCGAAGCACTTCGACGGCGGCCGCTTCGATGTGGCCCACGACCCGTTCCTGGATGACCGGCTGATGGTTAAGAATCTTCCCGTAGAGCCGCAGAAGGTCACGGCGCGGAATCCGGTATCGGGCGCGGAAAAGCAAGTCTCCATCGCGCTGTTCCGCAAAGCGGGCGAAATCGCCGGACCGCGACGCGCGGTTTCAGAAATTATTGCCTGGATGAACTACGTCACCGGTAACCGGTTCCTAACGCTGGCGGCGGATCTTTCGGAATCGATCAACGTGGAGCACGGCAGCCTGTGGGGTCACTACGATCCCATCTCCAATCCGGTGGGAACCCGTATGAAGGCGGCGATTCAGGAAGCGGGCAACGTGTCGACCGCCATCGGCCTGGTAAGCCAGAGCGCGAGCGTCGATCCGAAGAAGTTTTCGGGAGTCTGGGCATTGAGCGGAACCTATGGCGCCTTTACCCCGCTTATGTACACGCCCGCGCGTGTTTGGAGCCAGCAGAATCAGGACAGCAAATTCCGGATGGGAGTGCTGCACATTCTGGCCGGCCATTCCGGTCCCGAAACCGCGGCCGACGGGCGCACGCATTTCGGAATCTTCGCCACCCAGGTGTGGAAGCTGTTCCCACGCGGACAAACGATTCATCTGAACTTCTGGGATTACAACGATGTCGCGGCGGGTTATTTTGCGGCGGCTGAAATCGCCGCGCGCGACCGCAAGGTTGGAATCATATCGATTGAAGTAGCGCGGCCGGATTTCCCGATCGTGGATCGGAGCAAGTTCGCGGACCCGGATCTGAAAGCCGCCGCGAAGGGCCTCTATGTCATTCGCGATTTCGCCCCTGGCTTGCCGCGCCACGGGTACGTGATCGTGCAAGGCGCGAGCTCGACCGTCAATCTCGTCGGCCAGTTACCGCGTCTGGAGGCGGCGGGGATCAACGTCAAAGTGATCGCGGCGGTCAGCGAGGATCTTTTTGATCGACAGACGGAGGAATATCGCCATTCCGTTCTGCCTCCGGCTGCCGTCTACGACGCCATGGTGATCAGTACGGGGACCCGGCGTGTGTGGCCGGTTCGCGATCTCGGTCCGTTTACCGACGACTACTCGCTTACGTCGGATTGGAACCACCAATGGCTGACCGGCGGGCTCGAATCGGACGTGCTTAGCGAGGCGCATTTGGATCCCGCATCGATCTTCGACGGGATTCGACGGTTCGCCGACGAACGCGGCGAAAGACTGGCCCGGCAGGCGGCCTTGCTCGAACAGTCGCGCCGCGGCTGATCTCGAACTAACGCGGGACCCCGCTCGGATTCTGACGATAATTCCAATCGGGTCCCAGAGCAAACAGGAAGTAACGCGCCGTGGTTGTGCCGACATTCCGCCAGCCATGATCCTCATTGGATGCGACAAACGCGACCGAGCCGGGACCCATTTTCACGCTTCTTCCGGATATCGTGACCTCCATCGTACCCTCGCGGACGAGAATCACTTCTTCGTGGACGTGATGATGAGGCGGATGGGGAACCTCGCCGGCCGGTAATTCCGTTTCATGCAATTCGACCGCGAAGCCCGAATGCAGCTCCCCGTTGAAAATTGGATGAGCGAAGCTCCGGGGCATGGGCGCAGCTCTATCTTCGAAACGATACATTTCTGACTTCAGCGTGGGGTTCTGGCCCTGCGCAACAGCTTTCCCGGTAGCGAACAGAGATAGGGCACAAGTTCCAAAATCGCGTCGTGAGTGGGTCATCTAAAGAACTCCTCCTGGTCTGGTTTGCAAGAATCCTTGCCAGTATATAGTAAGGCCCGGGGAATAGCAGGTCCGAGAGGGCCCGCATCGCCCTAAACGCGTTTTGTCTGGTACACAAAAAATGGGCGTGTCCTTGAGCCGCTCTTGGTGTTCGAACACCAAATCCACAACAGGTAAGTGCTTTCTTTTGCAATAGCCTATCCGTGCGATTCTGGTAGAGTTTTCCGAACAGGCCGTTTCCGGCTTTCCCAAGGAGAATTTGGCGAGCAGCAGCGTCCGGCAGAGCTTGCCACTCGGTTGGGTCCGAATCGATCGCTCCCCATGGCAATTGAAAAACTCTAGCGATTAATCCGACGTTGCGCCCACTAGGGTTAAGATGGCCCTCTTCCGCACCCGCTCGGCCGCGATCTTCGGGATCGACGCGCACCTGATCGACGTTGAAGTGGACATGTACCCGGGACAGAATCGGGATTTCATCACCGTCGGCATGCCTGACACGGCGGTGCGCGAGAGCCGCGAGCGGATCAAGAGTGCTCTCATGAACTCCGGTTTCGGGTATCCAAACAAGAGCGTGACCATCAACCTGGCACCCGCCAACATAAGGAAAGAAGGTGCGGGATTCGATCTGCCGATGGCACTCGGGATTCTCGGAGCGATGGGAGTGGTCGGGCCGGCGGAGGAGCATCTGTTTGTCGGTGAGTTGTCGCTCGACGGGGCGATCCGGCCGGTGCGCGGCGCGCTGTCAATTGCAGCGTGCGCGCGCCGAAAAGGCATCAAGAATCTCCTGGTCCCGGCGGACAATGCGGCAGAGGCGGCGGTTGCCGACGGCGTGCGCGTCTTTGGCATGCGCCACCTGTGCGAAGTGGTCGCGTTCCTCCGCAAACCGGAAGGCTTCGAGCCCTACGCTGGGAGTGCACAACTGCCACTGGCGGATCGGGCCGGAGCACTGGACTTTCGCGACGTGCGCGGGCAGGTGACGGCGAAGCGCGCCATCGAAGTCGCGGCGGCCGGGAATCATAACGTGCTTCTCGTCGGGCCGCCGGGGTCGGGCAAGACGATGCTGGCAAAGAGAATTTCCGGCATCCTTCCGCCGTTGTCGTTTCCCGAAGCGCTGGAGACGACCCAAGTCCACAGCGTCGCCGGAACGCTGCCGAAGGGCGTGGGGCTGCTCGAAGACCGGCCGTTCCGGTCGCCGCATCATTCGGTGTCGGACGCTGGATTGATCGGCGGAGGATCGGGCACGCCGCGGCCAGGCGAAGTAAGTCTGGCGCACAACGGGGTGCTGTTCCTGGACGAATTGCCGGAATTCCCGCGCAATGTTCTCGAACAGTTGCGCCAGCCCCTCGAAGAAGGCGCGGTCACCATCGCCCGCGCCAACATGACGCTGACCTTCCCGGCCCGATTTTTGCTCATTGCAGCTATGAATCCTTGCAGCTGCGGTTTTTTCGGGGATCCAACTCGCGATTGCAGGTGCACTGGCGGGACGATTCAACGCTACCTCGGAAAGATCAGCGGACCGTTGCTCGACCGCATCGATTTGCACATCGAGGTTCCCGCGGTGCCGTACCAGGAACTGCGTAGCAAAGACGGCGGGGCGAGTTCGAGTGAAATGCGTAGACGCGTCGCCGAGACTCGCGCAATTCAGCAGACGCGCGGATTTAACAACTCGAACATTCCTGTCCAGGAGCTACGCAAATTGTGCGCGCTTGACGATGCGGGAGAGAGGACGCTTGAAATGGCTGTCCGCAAGATGGGCCTATCGGCTCGTGCGCACGATAGGATCTTGAAGGTCGCGCGGACGGTGGCGGATTTGGACCACTCAGAACGCGTGAGCGCGAAGCATCTGGCGGAGGCGGTGCAGTACCGCAGCTTGGATCGGAATTATTGGCAATGAGGTTGGCGACGGCCCACCCCCAGCTTTCGCAGCTGGCTTTCCTCGCGGCACTCAGGTTCACATCAGAGGATCAATTTCATCGATCACCAAGGCGACCCAACGCCTGAATCCGTCCGCTTGGCTGCCCGACTCGATAACTCCTTGGTCCCCTTCGGTGTGTTTTTCCCACGCTGACAAAAACGCACGCAGTCGTTCGGCCTGAGCCCATGCTTTCGCCCAATCTTTGAGTTGTTCAATCCGCTTCTCCTGCTCACGGTTTTGGCGATCCGCTTCCGCTTGGATTTTTTGACGTTCAATTTCGCGCTGACGACTCTGCTCGGCCTCTAACCGCGCTTTATGTCGGTCTTCCAGCGATTGCCGAATCGAAATAACAACCGCATCTGCATATTCCTCAATTACGTGCCCTCTTTTATCGGTCCAGGTTCTTGCTCTGTACAGATCTGCATCGAGGACTAGGCTGAGATGCCCAGTAGGCGTGTAGGCGTACCGAATCTCTCGCCAATTGTCTCGATTCCGCGCAGGGTTTTCTGTCCGCGCCGTTTTTTCTATCACCGAGACTTGGACCCGATCCCTGCCATCGGAAACGAATGTAAGGCAGTGAGAGCGAGCATCAGAGTATTTGGGAACGAGCTTGATATTGAGGCCGGCTGCCTCGACCCGCTTAATCAGGGTGTCCATGATCTTCATGGCACGTCGCACGGACCCTTTGCTTACTCGCACGTCAACAAATCCCCTCCAGCGAAACTGGAGCCTTCCGTAATCTTCGCCGACGTCCCGCATGCCAGCCAGGGCGGCTTTCACAAGCGGATGCGGATTCCGGATCTCAATCGGGGGAAGAATCACGACTTCGCTCGGTTTCGGAACTTGCAGCCCCTTTGCTCGGTTACTTGTGTGCGCAGTTGCGGGTACCCGATCCGGATTGGAGCCCGTATTTTTTGGGTGGGCTGAAAGCATCCGAGCTTTGAGCTCTGCGCAACGGTCGTCCAGAGTTGGCTTATCCATGAATGAAAGGATATTGCGCCTGCGAGCCGCGGTGCCATCAATTGACGAGACAACAAATCTCCTCTCGGTGCGCTGGAATACGTCCGCAGAGGTCAAACAGGCTGATGTTGGGCTGGCACATCCGGATCGCAACTTATTACAACCAAACGTAATCGCAGCCATCGATGCTCGTCGTATCATTTGGGTGAAATATTCGGGAGCGCGCTGAGAATTCCACCTCCTGCATCTCACAATCCTCCTGAGCAGAAAAGATGGCCGAGGAGTGCAGACTGCGGAACTTGAAATCGACACCAATTGCGACAGACTTCATGCCTACTGGCAAATCTGGATGTCGTCGATAGATTCTTTCAGAATAGGCTAAATTCGGTATGGGACTCGCGCCGTTGAAGGGACTCCACGATTCGATGGTTTCAGAAGGTATGACGTGAGGGTTTGTGCCGACTAAGTTGCTTCTTGATCCGTGGTCGCCTGACTACGAGGCTCCCGTCCAGATGGATGGTCCGGACATCGCTACCACCGGTGATATCGATCCAACCGTCGAGACGGCGGATTGGAAGTCCGTCTGCCCTGCCGCGACGGCTCCGCCAAAGCGGATCTGCTTCGTCGATGGGGTGCGCCGCGTCGAAGCTCGCGTTCTCGCCCAAGACGAGGGCAAGCTCATCCATGGGCTATTTTCGAGTGCCGGAGCAGGTTGCGTCATCAGCGAGGGTGGGACGGCGGCCTACGACCGAATCAAGATCAGCCGGTACCTCATCTTAGGCGCTGGCCGACAGAAAACGGAAAATATCGCCGCCGGTACTCAGGTGATCGAATTCAAGGGCGTTGCCAGTCCGGGTGATACGCAGGACGATCTCATGAATTGTTTACAGAATCTGATGCGGACGGATGAAGTGGCTCTCGCCGAAGGCTTCCTCGGAGCGGACACATATGTATTCGCCGACGGTCCGCTCAACTTTTTCTCTGCCGCGACGGACCCGCTGGTAGGGGTGATCAAACGCATCTACCTCCCGTACCTGGATTCCCAACATTTTGCCCTCGTTTCGCAACTTCAGCGAGGCGAGCGCACGCCGCTATTCTCGATTCGCGACGGCAAATACGACCGGTACTCCTGGTTTCAGCGGCTCGCGATGCCCCGTGCTATGGAGCACGGACTGGCTGGGATTGTGCGCCTGGAGGTGCGTGCGGCTCTCGGCTTAGCTCAGGCATCGGAAATTGCGAATTTTGCAGCGTTGCGCTTGCCCGAGTTTGCATCGACGGCGGTACGCGATCCGCGAGCACCGCAGAACCTAGTGCCGGTAGGGGCGCTTGAGGAGCAGCTCAGGCACCGTTTGGGTGACGTGATCACAATTCGGCGCGCCATCGAGAGAAAGATTCACGAAGGGGTAACAATTTGAAAGAGGTTGGAAAAGTTCTGGGCACCGCCGACGCGCAGCCCCTCGATTACTGGCTGGCCGTGCCGGCGGACAAGTTGGTTCAGCTTGATGATGTCGTTGCGGTTGAGCGCGAGTTGCCAGATGGCGGCAAGGTCGCAATCTACGGAGTAGTCGATACCGTGATCGCGCGGCACGAAGGCGCGAAGCTGGAAAGCGATGTTTTCCTGGCCGACCAGGGCATCCTGCCCCTCAATCACGCGGTTAAGGCGCACGTAATGGTCACCCGTGTGGAGCCGGAGATCTTTGTTCCTCCCTTGCCGGGCGCTTCCGTTTCCAAAGCCGAGGGCGCGCAACGCGACCAAGCGCTGTTCTTCGATTCGATGAAGAAGCGTTTCGTATTGGGGCTCTCGCGCGATCGCGAAGTTATCTATGGAAATTTTGAATTTCTGGACGGCAGTCGGGGCGCCCACATCAATATTTCCGGCGTCTCCGGCGTTGCCACGAAGACAACCTATGCCTCCTTTCTGCTGTATGGGATCTTCAACTCAGTAGGCTTGCTGGGAGCGGAGAAGGCGAATACGCACGCGCTGATCTTCAATGTAAAGGGAGAGGATCTGCTATTCCTTGATAGGCCCAATGCCAGCATTAAGCCCGAGGTGGCAGACCTTTATGAAAAGCTGTCCTTGCCGGTCCAACCTTTTGAAAGTGTGGGCCTCCATGCTCCTGTCCGCCGCGAACAGGAAAAGATGATTCCCGACAGCGGAACGCGATCGGATGGCGTGCTGGCGTACGCCTGGACGATTGAAGAGTTCTGTAAAGAACGTTACCTACGGTTCCTGTTTGCCGATGCCGACGACGAGACGAGTCATTTGTCCGCAGTGATCGATCGCGTCGAAAATCACCTAATCCACGAGGACGTTTCGAAATGCCACGACTTCGATGATCTCAAAGCGTTGATCGAAGCGCAGTTGCCGCAATGGGCTGGGAACGCCGCAGCCGGAACGCAGATGAGTTTCCTGCGGAGACTGGAGGCAGGTGCGGCTCGCGTTGGCCATTTGATCCGTGGCAAAATTGAAGACCCTGCGCGCCATCGTATCGATTGGAAGAACAAGCAGATTACTGTAGTCGATATCCACAACCTGCACGACCGGGCGAAGCGCTTTGTGATCGGAGTAATGCTGAAGCGCATGTTCGAGGATAAGGAGAAGACGGGGACGGCTCAACCGCTCGTCTTCGTCGTGCTCGATGAACTGAACAAATACGCGCCGCGCGAGGGTTGGAGCCCGATAAAGGACGTGATTCTGGATATGGCGGAGCGGGGTAGGAGCCTCGGGGTGATTCTGATTGGCGCGCAGCAGACGGCCAGCCAGATAGAGCGCCGGGTTGTCGCGAATTCGTCATTCCGGGTGGTCGGCAGGTTGGATACGGCGGAGGCGCAACATGGGGAGTACGGTTTTCTTCCAGCCTCCACACGCCTGCGGGCCAGCATTTTGAAACCAGGCACGATGATCGTTTCTCAACCGGAGATTCCGATTCCCCTGCTCGTCCAGTTTCCCTTCCCAGCTTGGGCCACAAGGCCTTCGGAAGCGGTCACGACCATGACGGCCGGTTCTGGAATCAAAGATCCATTCGCGAAATTCAAATAAATGAGATTTCTCCATACCGCCGATTGGCACATTGGCAAAACACTGTTTGGCCGCTCGCGGCTCGATGAGCAAGAGCAGGTTACCGCCGAGATCGTCGACATTGCCAAGCGCGAAAAAATCGATTGCGTACTTCTGGCCGGCGACGTGTTCGAATCTCTCGCCCCGACGGGCGACGCCGAACGAGTGGTTTGCGACGCGCTGGCGGAATTCGCAGGTGCAGGCATCGCAACCGTTGTAGTGGGCGGCAATCACGATCATCCGCGCAGGCTGGCGGCACTGCGGAACCTCGGGAGCCCGCTCAAGATCTTCATTCGACCCGATCCGGCCGCCCCAGCGGATGGCGGTGTCATTTTCTTTCAGAAAAGCGGCGAGACGGCGCAAATCGCTGTGCTGCCGTGGGTGCCGGAGTTCAAGATCGTCGACATCTGCCAAATGATGAATCCAGAGGACACCTGGTACGAGGCTTACTCGGATAATGTGGCCGCGATGTGCAGGCATTTATCGAGTGGCTTTTCTGAAAAGACGATAAATATTCTGGTCGGTCATTTGTTTGCTTACGGCGCTGAGACAAGTGGAAGCGAACGGGCGGCGCATATCACGCAGCCTTTCGCCGTCAAGCCGGCCCAACTTCCCCAGGCGCAATACATCGCCCTCGGGCATATTCACAAACCCCAGGAGATCGGCTCCTCGTCGCGATGTTTCTACTCGGGCTCGCCGCTGCAGCTCGATTTCGGAGAGCGTGAGCAGCAGAAGAGGGTCGTTATTGTGGATGTGAAAGCGGGGTTTCCCGCAAACATCGAGAGCATCGCACTCGCGTCTGGACGAAGGTTGCGCGAAGTCACCACCATGCTCGACAAGCTGCCGTCGGTGGCTTCCGAAGCCGGCCTCGATTTTCTGCGCGTTATCGTCGAGTCGGACACGAAGATTTCAGGGTTGTCGCAGCAGGTTTGTGAGGTGCTGCCCCACGCCTTGGACGTCCGTCAAAAGGTCACCGCGACGTCCCCGTCGCCGCCTCCAGTTGCGGCGGCCTCTCAGAATCCTCGAGAGCTCTTTGAACGATTCGTTAAAGAACGACGGAATACCACTGCGTCCCCCGAGATGTTGAAGAAGTTCGAGGAACTCTATAACGAGGCGAAGGATGCGACCGATCAGGCTTGAACTCGAGGGCTTCACCGCATTCCGGGAGAAGTGCGAGATCGATTTCTCGACTTTCGATTTATTCGCGATCACTGGTCAGACCGGTGCCGGAAAGACCTCTCTGCTCGATGCGATGACGTACTCCCTCTACGGGAAGACTTCACGTTTGAATAAGACCGGCAAAGAGCTCATCAGCCAGGGCGCGGCCAGCATGTCCGTACTGCTGCATTTTCGAGTCGGGACCAACGAATACAGAGTAAGTCGAGCAATCAAAGGGGCTTCGCCGATTGCGCGCCTCGAAAAATTGCAGGAAGGGGAATGGAAGGGCGTTTCTGGCGGCATTGTAGAAATCAATGAGCAGGTCGCGCAGATCATAGGCCTCGATTTTGAGGGCTTCACCAAGGCTGTAATCCTCCCGCAAGGCAAATTTGACGTATTCCTGCGCGGCAAACCCGATGAACGCCGTGACGTGTTGAATGATCTTCTCGACATGGGCGTTTATCGACGCATGATGCAATCTGCTAACGAAAAGAGCAGACTTGCCGGTGAGCGGGCGAAAGTAAAGGAGACGGAAATCGATCCAATAGCGACTCCGGAAGCGAAGGCGGGGCGCGAGCGGGAGCTAGCTGAATCAGTCGACCGCGAAAGGGCCCTGGCAGATATTGTGGGCCGTCTGGAAAGGGCTTGGCCAGACTCGTTGGGCCTTCGCGAAAAACGAATTGCGTTGCAGAAAGCTCAAACCGAACTCGTGGATACGCAGAAGAAGATCGCCTCTGCTGAAATATCCGCGAAACACGCGCAGCAGGCCGCGGAGCGTGAGCGATCCTCCATAGAATCGCTGGACCGCCGCATCGCCGCGATCGCCTACGACAGCGAACTTCACTTGAAACTAGCGGAATGGGAGCAGCCCGCCCTTCAACGAAAGACGCTGCGGGCCCAGGCTGCGGAACACGCACGCAAACGGGAAGCCGAGTGCGGAACCCTCGCCGCTGCGGCGAGCAAAGAAACGACCGCCCGCGAACTTCTCGCGAAAGTCGCCGGCGATCTCAAAAGCGCTGAGCTTCTGCGCGGATCGGCGAAGGCGTCGTATGAGGAGTTGGAACGCCGGTACGGCTCAGCCGATGCCGTCGAACAAATCATCGAAAGTATGGACGCCGCTCGCGCGAATGGCCTGGAAATTCCAGGGCTTCATCAACGAATTGCGGATCTTGAGGCCCATTCAAAGCTGCTGCTCGGGGCGGTAGCGACTGCTCAGGACGATGTTACGGCCGCGGAAGCGGAAGTCGAGACGGCAGTCCAGCGTCACGAACGCGTCCACGCGCAAGACCGAGCCGCCGCCTTGCGACATGAACTCAAGCCCGGCGAACCCTGTCCGGTTTGTGAGCAGACGGTCCAGTCGGTGCCCCGGAGTCCGGACGCGAAGGAGCTGTCAACGGCGGAACGGCAAGTGAAGGTAGCGAAGGGAGAGCTGATGAGGGCGCAAGACAAGCTGCTGGGGTTACGGGCGGAATCGGAAGGGCTGCCGGGCAAACTCGATCTGGCAAACAAACAGATTGCCATGTACCAGTCAACCCTCGATTCCGCCACGGGACGGGCGTCACAGATTCTCGGAAGACCGGTGCAGGAAACTGCGACCGCTGAACTCCGGCTGCTTATCGAGCAACTGCGGACGGCGAAAGTGGCGTCTCAGGACGCGCAGTCTGATCATGAAAAGATTCTCGCCGCCGAACGAAACACCTCACAGTTCTTCCAGGATGCGACGCATGGCCGGCAGCTGATAAAAAACCGGATCGACAACATCGATTCGCTGATCGCCTCCTCGCGCGATACGATACACGGCCTCGAGCAAGTTCTGCAGGGAGCTCCGCCTCTGGAAGAACTCAGCGCTCAGCTAAAGGCTCTCAGAGGCGCAAAGCGGCAGCGCGAGGAGATCGAGGAGACTCGCAAGAAAACCGAAAAAGCACTTCAGCACGCAGAAGAGGCGGTCGCTAGCTGCAGAAAGGATGCCGAAGCGCTCGAAAACAAGAAGTTGAGGTGCAACGAGTCGATCGAGGAATTGAGCGGTGAGATCGCGAAGTTGGGAAAGCGGGTACACAGCAAGCTGGGCGATCTCGAGTTGGCGGCTTCTCCGGACGAGGCCGCGCAAATCGAACGTCTTCAGGCGCGCCGGCGAAAGGACCTGGAAGACGCGCAGGCCGGCGTCCAGAAATGTCAGTTTGAGATTCAGGCGCTTACCGAGAAGATCGCAAATAACGAGCGGCTCCGCGTGGACGTGGCCCAGCACAAGGCGGAAGAGGCTGTCTATCGCGACCTCGGGACATGGCTGAACGCCGGCAACTTCCAGCAATTCCTGTTGGGCTCGGCATTTGATTTACTGGCGACCGAGGGCTCCAAGCACCTCAAAGCCCTTTCAGATGACCGTTACACATTCGCCTATCGAGACAAAGAGTTTGAGGTAGTCGACAAATGGAATGGCGACGAAACCCGTTCAGTGAATACATTGAGCGGTGGCGAGTCGTTTTTGGCTTCGTTGGCACTCGCACTCGCTCTAGCAGAGAGCATCGCGGAGTTGAACGCCGCAGGGGGCGCGGGGGCGCTCGAATCGCTCTTCCTGGACGAAGGATTTTCAACGCTGGACGCGGAGACCCTCGGCAATGTCGCCGATGCCATTCAGCTTTTGCAAAACGGGAAGCGCCTGATTGGAGTTGTCACGCACGTGCAGTCCCTAGCTGATCAGATGCCGATGCGAATTGAAGTGGAAAAAACGGTAAGCGGCAGTCGCATCCGGCAGACAGGGGCGAGCGGCTGAGGTCAGCGCGCGCCGTCTTAAGACGCTGGAGGATTCTGCACCCGGTCGAGGGTGTAAAAAGGATTGTGTAAACGGCCATCGAAAGGCTCACACTAAGGAGACCCGATGGCAATCGACCTCAAACTCATCGACAAGCTGCTTCTGGATTACAAAAAGCCGGAAGACATCAT
>Ga0182030_10006425_pt1 | contig 24798 bp, 18 predicted proteins | sample 812S3MmetaG_FD_121299 | JGI IMG/M metagenome (GOLD analysis project Ga0182030, IMG submission 121299) | Permafrost microbial communities from Stordalen Mire, Sweden - 812S3M metaG (Illumina Assembly) | ecosystem: Environmental > Terrestrial > Soil > Wetlands > Permafrost | place: Sweden...
GACTTTGCGGCCCGGGCGCGGTATCAGTGGAGTAGCCATTCAAAAACGGCGCGGTAGCCAAGTGGTAAGGCAGAGGTCTGCAAAACCTTTATTCGTCGGTTCGACTCCGATCCGCGCCTCCAATCTTCGCCTCTCCTATTTCCCTTTATGCGCCGCCTCGGCAGAGTCGAAGGCGCGGTTCGATCCCTCTTTGACACTTAAGTAAGCGATGTCGTCGACGCTCAGGTCGCCTCGGAACGGATAATCGAGAGCGATAATCAAGGTAAACACCAGGCCGATGGAGAGCATGGTCAGCGCGGTGACCGCCATGTGCAGTTTGTAGCTGTGGGGGCCGAACAGGAAAGGTGGGGTGCGTGTACAGAAATCAATCAACCAGCACGAGTTCCCTATCGCGCAGTCCCCCTATATCGGGAAATCCCGCTTTAAATTTATAGTGGGGGCACGAGGACCAAGTTCTCGGGGTTAATTCGAAGGCGCCTTGAAAGGGCGTGATCGAGGCCTCTGAAGTGTTTTCTTCGAACTCCACCCATGTACTACGTAGCCAACGATCGGTAGATCTGGGCCAGTCGCCGGGTGCGCGCCTGGGGAGAATGCTTCACCAGGACCAGCATGCGGGCGCGGTCCGTGAGCTGCCGGGAGAGCGATGGATTCGTCAGGAGTTTCGCCATCGCCGCAGCCATCGCGCCGGGGTCGGCTGGGGGCACGAGCAGCGCGCTCTCCTCGTGCTTGACGATTTCCGGAATGCCGCCGACGTTGGTCGCGACCACCGCGACGCCCGCGGCCATGGCTTCGAGCAAGGCGTTCGGAGAGCCCTCGCTGAGCGACGACAACACGGCCAGATTCGCGATGCCGTAATACGGTTCGGCGGAGGGCTGGTGGCCGGTCAGCGTGACGCACCGGGTCATGTTGAGTTCTTCGATCTCCCGCTCGATTTGTGCTCGCTCCGGCCCTTCGCCGACGATCAGCAGGTGCGGGTTGAGTTTCCGGATTCGCTCGACGGCGCGGAGTAGCGTCAGGTGGTCCTTTTCGCGCGAAAGGCGGCCGACGATAAGAATGACCTGACGATCCGCCGGAATATTTAAAGATGCTCGATGGTCGTTCGACGGTTTTGCCGTCCCCCAGTCCGGACGGATGGCGTTGTGAACGATCTCCATGCGGTTGCGCGAGACGCCTTTGGATGCCAATTCGTCGCGAAATGGGATACTCACTGTGATTACTTTCGCTGCCTCGCGCAGGGACCAGCGGTCCAGCTGATTGTAGACGCGCGCGCGCAGCGTTGGCCAGGTGTAGCCGTGGTGAAACGCGACCCACGGCGCCAGTTTCGGCAGGCCGGCGAGCCGGGCGAGGAAGTGCGATTTCACGGCGTGGGTCTGAATCACGCTGGGGCTCTCACGCGACACGAGAGCGGCTAATTCCTCGAGAACCCCGCGATCGCCGAGGCCCCGTTCGCGGAGCACGTGAACGCGAACTCCGTTCGCCCGCGCGGTTTCAATAAAAAGGTTCGATTCCTGGCCGCGGATAAACGTCGCGACCGTCGTTTCGACATCGAACTCGCGGGCCAAGGCGGCAAACTCGGTGAGGTTCTTGGCCGGACCGGTCATGTCATACGCTTCGATGACCGCCAGCAGCTTCATCCGAGCCAGCCTTTATAAGTATCGATCAGGCTTTGGCCGAGTGTGTTCCAGTCGTAGCGGGTCCGGACGAGTTGAAGCGCTTTTCCGACGAGCTCGGTTCGGCGCTCCCCGGACTGCGCCAGTTCGCTGAGGTTGCAGATCCAACCGGCGTGATCGTCGGGATCGGAGATGAGAATATCGCTACCCGGAGTGACCGCGAGTCCCTCCGCGCCCAGGGTGCTGGAAACCACCGGCACTCCGGCGGCCATGGCTTCGAGGATTTTGAGGCGAGTGCCTCCACCCGTGCGCAGAGGCACGACGGCGGCCAGGGCGTCCCGATAATAGGGGCGGACATCGGAGACGGTGCCGGTGACTTCAACGCCGGGAATGCTGGCGAGAGCCTGGACCGCGGCCGTGGGGCAGGCGCCGACGATCGAAAGCATGGTCCCCTTCAGTTTCTCGCGTACCAACGGCCAGGTGGTATTCGCAAACCCGATAATGGCTTCGATGTTCGGGTGGTAGTCCATTTTCCCGACGAACACGATCCGCTTTCGGCCGGCTGCGCTGCGGAGGCCGGCGAAATAGTCGCAATCGACGCCGTTTTCGATGACTTCAATCCGCGCCGACGGGGCGATGCCGCTCAGTTGCTGGCGCTCGCGCTCGCTGCACACGATGTGGCCGAAAGCGTCGTGGAGAATTTGCCGTTCCAGCCGTCCCCACTTGCCGGCCGTGAGCTTGGCGTACGCGCCGCGGACGGGCGATGCAGTGGATTCCGCATAACGGCGCATGACTTCCGATTCGATGTTGTGCCAGTTGTATATGACGCGTGACTTACCCAGCGTCTCGACGTAGCGGAGCATATGGATGCTGTCGAGGTGCACCAGATCGTAGCGAGTATCGAGTTCTGAAAGAGCCTCCCTCATCTCCGGCGAAGTATAGTTCACCACCGGCAACGGCCAGCGCCCGGCGAGGCCCTGCACCAGTTTCCAACGGCCGTAGACGTGCGGTTTCGGTACCGCGATGACGCGCGCGTCAAAGTGCAGATCGGCGGCGGTGAGCGGCGGGTCGCCTGCGTCGGCAAAATAGACGTAGGTAAGCTCGGCCCAACGGGAAAGGGCACGCGCCAGATGGTATTCGCGAAGTTTGGCGCCGCTCAATGCAGGCCAGCATTGGCGTGGCGAGAGAAACAGAATCCGCACTGCCGGTTAGGGTATCCTGCGTCGAGACATTTTGATTTATTGTAGCGTGGGCCTCGCGCCGGTTTTTTCTCATCCGGCCGGACATCGGCTGAAGCCGATGCTGCAAGCTGAAGGTCGCGCCACATCCCGGTAGCCAGCAGCGAGAATTCGTAGCGTCAGAAATCCTGCTATTGTGGCGCCGCCAATGTTGGCGGCAGCCGTTCATTCAAGGCGGCTTCTGCGGTAAGCCTGCCAGACTGGCCCCACTGGTCGGCAAGCTTAATGATCAAAGTGTGTGACACAGACCGCTAGTAGCGCGTCGCCGGGAGTTCGTTAGCATGCCGTTGCTTTGCTTCGGGTGGGGCGGCCAATTCTGGCTGCAGCCTGCTTTGAGCAGGCTTTTCAATCCACAAGAGCCGCCTGAAATGCGGCTGCAGCCAAAATTGGCCGCCCTCCCAGCGAGTGGGAACGGTTTTGCTGATAAAAAGCCCTAACGCGACAACAGCGATTCGTGAAACAGGGTTTCGTAGCGGTCGACGATTTTCGCGGTGGAATAATTCTCCACCACACGTTTGCGCGATTCCTGGGCCATGCGCGTCCTCATCGAATCGTTTTCGAAAATTTGCGCGATTGCTTGTGCGATGGCCGCGGAATCGCCTACCGGAACCAGCAGTCCGTGCTTTCCGGGTTCGATCAACTGGCGGTTGCCGGGAATATCGCTCACCACCGAAGCCACGCCCGCCGACATCGCTTCGGCCAGCGCGCAGGGAAATCCTTCGCTGGGCGAAACGAGCGTAAACACGTCGGCGATGCCGAGCCAGGTGGGAACGTCCTCCGGCGCGACGCGGCCGGCGAAGCGGAGGTTCTTTTCCGGAATCTGAAGCTGTGCGGCCTGCTCGGCGAGAGGCGCGCGCAGTGGGCCGTCGCCCACCAGCACCAGCAAAGCGTCGGGAAACCGGCGGACGACTCTTTCGAAGGCGTCAATGAGGGATGGTAACGCCTTCTCAGGCGCCAGGCGTCCGCAGTAAAGAGCGACGGGCGCCATCGTGGGGATGCCGAAGCGGGCGCGGCGTTCCAGACGCGCGGCCTGGTCGCAGGGAGCGAATTTTTCGGTGTCGACCGGATTGGGCATCCAGTACAACTGCTCCTCGGGAAAGCCTTCGTGAAGGGCTTCTTCCTTCATGCCATCATTCAGGATCATGATGCGGCTGGCCCACTTCCGCAGCCACCGCAGTTCCAGGCGCCCGGCAGTGGAGCTGGCCATCATCGGGATCACGCCGCTGCCCCCGATCTTCATGAGGATCGCTTTTCCGGCGAACCGCGCCGCCGGCAGCCCTACCGCCAGATGAAAACCCTGCATCAGGAAATAGACGATCTGATAGTTCCGCCGCTCCCATAGCAGCATGGCGGCGACGCGCAGGCCGAAAACGAAATCGCGCATCCAGCCGTGCCAGTTGCCGGCGTAGATGCGGACGGGAACGCCTTCCGGGTCGATCCAATCGCGCAAGGACGGCATCGGATCGCCGCCGGCGCATACCACTTTGACCGTGTAGCCGCGACGGATCAGCGCCGCGCAGACGCGCTGCGCTTCCAGTTCCGACCCACCAATGACGGGAGGGTAGGAGTGGCAGATCAGAACGACTGACGCGGGAGTGCTCATCGAACCGGGCTCGAGACGGGCGAGTGAAGGGCCAGGTCTTCGATATCCGATCCCTTGCCGATGCGCTCCAGCACTTCCCAGCCATGGTCCATGCGGCGGAGAAATGTCACCTGATTGCTGAGGTCCTTTTCCAGAGTCCGGCCGAGAATCCAGACGCCTCCGGGCTTGATGCTGTGAAACGCCGCGTTGGCGCCTTCGCACAGTTGCTCCTCGGAGAAGTACGCGCGATTGAAGATGTTCATTGTGCGCAGGACGTGACAGGCGGCCGGAGTGTATTCAAAAATCGATCGGGCGCGGAACTGGAAGCGAGGATCGCGCGCGGCGAGCGAGCGCGCCTCCGGATGGACGAACGGCATTCTGCGGACGCTGTAGCGCGGCCCGTACGGTGTTTCCATCCAGCCTTCCGGGAGGTTCAACTCCTGAAACTTCCGCTTGGCGCGGGCGGCGATCGCGCGATTTACCGGAAACCGCCAGGATTCGCGATGGTGCAGCGAAACGACGAACGGCGCCTTGGTGTACTGAAGCAGCTTGCCGTCAGGTTCAACGATATAGACCTCGCCGGTGGGAAGCGTTACCTTCAACAGATAGAGCAGCAGGTCGGAGGCTTCGAGCTCGGCGCGCGGGTAGACCGGCAGTAACGCCTCGGCCCACTCCCAGGAAGTCAGGCCGTGCGAAACGGCGCGATCCTGCACGCGGAGCTCTGTTTCGAGCGGATAAAAGGCGCGCAGCAGGCGTAAAGCGGCTTCATCGACGTCGCGGAACCGGTTCCGGAACGTCGTGCGAAACGTGCCGTTCGAAGTGCGGAGCGTAAAACTGACGTCCTCGAAGGTCCGGATCTGCTCCGCGGTCGGATGGTCGCCCACATCGAGCAGGCCGTAATTTACCCGCGAACCGGAAAAACGCCGCCTTTCTCCCGCGCGCTGATACTGCTCCGGCGTGCAGATTCCAAATCTCAGCATAGACCTCGCGCGTACAGGTGCCCCTCGGACGCCACCGTGGCGTTGTCCGGCGTGATGGCCAGCTTCGTCTCCACGTGAAGAATATCGCGATACCCGATTCCCCAAAGATGGTTCACGATCGCGCCGACGCGCCGCGCTTTGTCCTCCGGGTCGGCTCCATGCATCTCCAGAAACAGATCCGGCTTGCGCTCCAGCGTGCGGCCCGCGCCTTTCAGCACTTCCAGTTCAAAACCCTCGACGTCGATTTTGATCAGGTCGGGAGGCTTCAATCCCTGCTCGTCGTCCAAGGTCCGCAGCTCGACGATTTCGCTGTCATTCCCCAGCGCGATTCCGGTATCGAGACTGGCTGTCCCGGGCTCCAGCGGATCGATCGTCATCTGTGCCTTGCTGGCTTTCGAGGCCAGCCCGTAGGGACGCACGATGACGTTCGAATAGGCGTTGATCCTGATGTTTTCGTCCAATCGCCGCCGGTTCCCGCTATTCGGCTCGAAGGCCACCACGCAATCGGCCAGGCGCGCAAAATAGATGGTCAAAAGCCCGTGAAACGCGCCGATATCGTAGACAACCTTGCCCTTCAAATCGAGCGCTCTCCAGAAAAGAATTTCCGGATTGTCCTGATCGACCGGAATCCAGCCGAGTCCGCCCCGGCGGCGTAGTCCTTTGTTCAGGCCGCCGCGCACCGTGTAAGTCACACCATCGAACAGGTTCCTGCTGACCCAGGATGTGACCTTGTGTTTGAGCGAATATCTCACCCTCTATGACTAGCATGACGGACGCAGTGATTCAAGGGACCAAGGTCCTAGCCCCAAGGCGTGGGAGTCTGCCTGAAGACTCCAGTTTCAACAACGTCCTCTGGGCGGCTCTTGTTTTCAATAGCGAAAAGTCTGCTGGATGCAGGCAGCAGGCTGAATAGCCCGGCCTACGCGCAATTGTCAACAAATCACACGGTGACAGCACTCTAATGGGTGTGATGGGTACAACCGTCATGCACTCTGACTCCGCGCGAGGTACGCGACCATCGCATCGATGGTGCCGAAGTTCGCGATGGTCAGGTCGTCCTGATCGATGTTCAGGTCGTAGGCGGTCTCAAACCATATCATCAATTCCATCAATCCGGCCGAATCCAACAGGCCGCTCGAGGGAATATCCTCATCGAACTTCAGCTTGCCGCCATCGTTCCCAAGCTGCCCGGCAATCTCCACGATCTTCGCGTGAATGGCTGCCTGCGCGTCTCTAGCGTTCGTCACAACGGTAGTTTATCAGACTCACTAGCGAGGCGCGTCAAGTGGCTAAACTATCCCGGTGATATTGTTATCGCCAAAATCCCCGGCCCGTCGGAGCGGGGACAGCTTACTACTTCGTTTCGCGAAGTCCGCTGGACACGGCGCGGCGGGATGGGCCTGCTTCGAGAAACTGCCGTTTAGACTGAAGTAACTTGCCTGCGGCAGAAAGGTAGTTCACATTAACTATATGAGTACCTTGACGCTTGTCCACCATAACTTTGCACGGACTACTCGCGCAGGCATAAGTACTCTTCGCCCCAGAGGGCTTAAGCACTATTATTTCCACCTTCTCAGCCGAGGGTACGGAGGCGAGATCAATCTCAACTAAGGCTACTTCATTCTGAGCAGCCTCCACGCCTCCCACTCTTGCCGCCGGCCACTGATGCGACATGGCCATGCCGAAGCAGAACCCCGGCCACTTATAATAAGCCAGATTGAGAGGGTAGCAATTGCTGGCTTGAATATTATCCGGAGCGCTATACACTCCGCCGGTTGTATATGCGGAGCTTGCCCATATCGAACCATATACAGTATCGCCAAATGCCTGCATGGCAGGAGTCGGGTTGCTCCGATAATAAACCGTGAGTGAGTTCAGAGCTTCGACCGCCAGGCCGCGAGCCACGGAAATTCCTCCCTGCGGGGTAAGATCGGATTGACACCAGTCGCCGTTACCCTGACTGGTTCCATTTACATAGCCGGAGCCGCTATTAATTGGAGTTTGCTGTTCGCACCCGCCGTATCCGACGCCATATTGAATCCCCTGGGTATAAGGATCATAGGACGGAGGACTCCACATATAGGTCGAGGCGGCCTGCGCAAGCGCGAGCCATTTGGCCTGATAATTCGGATCATTCACCTGCGCGGCGTAGTTCAAGGAGAGGACTGCCATTCCGCCCAGCATGTAAGGCTGCTGTCCATAGCCACCGATGGCGTAGCCTCCCAGCGGACGCCCGGGAGATTGATAGAGATTCACCGTGCCACTCGCTCCTGTCCAGGGCCGGTCGAGCGTGATTTGGCTGGGGCTATTCCAGGTGCACGCCCATATTTGCTGAAGTCCGGCGTGGTCCGCCTGCGAGGTCCCCATGGCTGTGGGATAGCCGGTGTTCTCGATGACGTAGGTAAACGAACCACTGTCTCCAGGCCACAGTCCATTTAGTGTGATCGAGGTCCCCGAGGTGAACTGGTAAGAGAAGAAGGTGACGTAGGGCGTCGCGCCGGAGTTCTGGGTGGCGTGAATGATCAGGCGGCGGCCATTGTTATTCGGGTTGGGGTTTATGAAATTCCCGGCTGGATCGGAGACGGCCGCGCTTCCGCCGGTGGCTATTAAGGTGCCCGACGCGGCGATGTTGCAACGGTCCGGCGTGATCCCGTTGCCAGTGGCATCCGTGGCCACAGGACTACCGTTTGTCACCACCAGCGGCGCATATCCGAAGTTAGGAACGGGCGGATTGGGGGGGACATTCGCATCGACGAGATATGCGTTGGAAAAGGAATTGTCGGCTTGCTTGCAGGCGTTTCCGCCCACATCGTGTTGGTCGTAGATGGCCTCCAGATCCGCCAGCCACTTTGCGCGGAAACTGGGGTTTGAGTCAAACATCGCGCCGAGTGCCGTGATGGCGCGTTCGTAACCTGTATCGCGGGTATCGTCGCCGTCGCAACTCAACGCAATCAACTGCTCGCCGGCGTAAAGAAACCCACGAAAGTCGCTGGAAGTCAAAGGCGTGTTGGGGTTCAACATAAGATCCGCGAAAGCTCCGATCACGCCGCCGCCCATCAATAAAGGTTGCGCCCCTACATAACCATCGTCGACTTCCGGATCTCGAATCCAATAATCGTCGATAAAATTTGCCAGTTCCAAAGCCTTGCCGTAGCCGGAGCGCAAATAGAACGCGCGCGCGGCAAGACCCGCGCCGTAAAAGTTGGGACCATAGGGACTGGCAATCCCCAGACTATCTTTATAAGAGAAATTTTGCCCGGTCATGAGCACCTGGTCGATCGCCAGGTAATCGTGTCCGCCAATTCCGCCCATCTGAAGATCTCCAATGCAAACCTGAAGAGCATTTTGCAGAGTTCTTCCCGTCGATCCATCCGGCCGGGTGTAGTTCAAAGAAGCATACCGATAGGAGACGATGGAGTAAGAAAACGTTCCCGCATCCGCATCCGCGGGGTAGTTACGAGAGAGTGTGATATGAGCGGAATCCGTCAGCCCTGTTATGGTTGCGATGAACGCGAACGGCGTTCCGCCGGAGTACGTTCCGGCTATGCGCACGAGTAGCCCGATTGGACCGTATATACCGTTTGCGTTGGTCCAGCTTGTTCCCACGCCGACCATGGTGGGCGAGCCAGGAGTCACCGTTACATTACCAGCAGAATAGACGACTCGTCCCAGAGGCGCAGGGAGCGAGGACCCCGATCCGGATGGACACAGGGGAGTATTTGGATCGCTGGTAAATAGTGTGGAGGCGCCGCTGATTTTGAACTGACCGACATTCGCGCCCGCCTGGTGTTGGACCGCGGCCGTGGCATAGAGTCCGCCGCCTTGTACCCCGCGGCCATCGTAACAAACAGTTAGAGTTTGACGCCCGCTGGTCCCGGTGGTTCCGCATATCAGCATCACTTCGCCATCCACGAAGGCTGTCGTCGGGACGGACGGGAGACTACTTAAATCGAGGACACTTACATTGTCAACATCCAACGATAGAGCGGTCGCGGTTAATATGGCATCGAGTTTAGTTCCGGTCCGGCTACTACAACCGCCAACTCCGCAGAAGGTGTAACTGACTGTTCCCTGCCCGTTTGTCGTAGCCCACTTCGGAGGAGTGCAGCAGTTCTGATAGTTATATTGCGCGTCCACCATGAACTTGCTATTGGCATCGTGAAGGCCCCATGGATTTTTGCCGAAGGCAATCATGGGACCGAAGATGATATCCGCGTTGGGATCTGAGTTGATGACGACTCCGTTCGCGTCCATCGCGACCGCTCCGACGTCCTGCGTCGCGACGGATACGGCGCCGGAAGAGTCGGTCACCTGAAGCTGGAACACGTAGTCGCCGAATACTAAGCCCGCGACGGTTGGCGAGCAGGAAGTGGGATTCGCCAAGGCAACCGTCGTCGGGCCTGAGACTTGTGTCCAGAGACAAGTTACGGACCCACTGTTATCCGCCTGGGAGAAGCTTGCCGTCGCATCCAGTTGGTTGTTCTGTCCAGCTTGCATCGTGACCCAATTGCTCCAGGACGGGGCGCCCGCCGTCTGAATAACGGATATCACGTTCTGGTAAGGAGTATTGACGTATACGGCACGCCCGTTGGACAGCTGCGCTGTGTGTCTATTCCCGGAGGAGTCGCTGAGGTCTCCATCGAACTTCCAATGCACCATCGTGCTGGTGTTATCGGAGGTGATCGGCATCCTCGAGTTTGGAGGGACCAGTGTTGTATGAATGCGAAAGAACGCCATCGCGCGCGAGTCGTTCCCTCCGCCGATGGTCGCATTGGTGCCCGAGCTGTTGTTATCTTTGGTCCACTTGATGGTCGAGAACGCGATGCGGTTTCCGTTCGTATCCCACATTTCACAGTAGTCGGTCTTGGGAACTCCCAGCAGCCCTGATGGGTCGTGCTGGAAGCGAACGTATATCCCTGCGGTCGGCAATCCGGTTCCGCTGTTGGCGGTGCCGATCTGGACCTGGCAGATACCGACGGGGTCTGCCTCCCACTCGTTGTAAAGTGCCAGTTGCAGGTTGGAGGGGCCGGGATTGTAGAGAAAAGACCGTAATCCAATCGCATTCGCATTGGCGAGGGCCAGGGTGTTTCCGGAAAGAGCCCAGTCGTGCAGGTAAAATTCCACTCGCGAGGGCAGCGAATGCGAATAGGAGGGCAGCGAATCGGAACTAGCCGTATTGCCAGCCAGCACCAGCGATTGGCCTGCAAACAGGGGGGTGGCGCCTGCGAGGACGATGATCAGCTTAGACCGAGCGCACCAGTTTTTCACGGTTGAATCCACATTGTTGACCGGACGCGGGTTCTCCGGGAAAGAACATCATCCCATGCGATCCAATATAACACCCGGATGCGTCGCGGCGACGGAAGGCGGTAAGATTACGTTGATGCCGACAGCAAGATGGAATCGCCCAATCCGCCAACATGAAAAGTAAACGGGCGATTATTATTGGCGCCGGCCCGGCAGGACTCACGGCCGCGTACGAGCTGTTGACGAAAACCGATATTCAGCCCGTCGTCATCGAAAAAAGCGATTACATGGGCGGCATTTCCCGGACCGTGAACTACCGCGGGAATCGCATCGACATTGGGGGGCATCGCTTCTTCTCCAAGTCCGATCGCGTGATGGAATGGTGGTTGCAGATGCTTCCGCTGGAGGCGTCCGAGACCGGTTCGGTGGCCATCAGGTATCACCGCATGGAGCGGACCATCGCGACGACCGCCGCCGGCCCCGATCCAGGCGCGGAAAATCGCGTGATGCTGCTGCGGCCGCGCAAATCCCGCATTTACTACCTGCGCCGCTTTTTCGATTATCCGATGACGCTGAGCAAGGACACCCTTCTGAATCTCGGGCTCTGGCGGACCTTCAAGATCGGCGTCAGCTACGTGAAGAGCAGCCTGTTCCCCATCAAGCCGGAACAGAACCTGGAGCAGTTCTTTATCAACCGCTTTGGGAAGGAGCTTTACAAGACGTTTTTCCAGTCCTATACGGAGAAGGTTTGGGGAGTGCCTTGCGACCGCATCAGCGCGGAGTGGGGAGCGCAACGGATCAAGGGCCTTTCCATTTGGGCGACGCTCGCCCATGCCTTCAAGAAGGCGTTCCGGAGTGAAGGCGGCGATGTTTCACAAAAGGGAACCGAGACGTCTCTGATCGAGCAGTTTCTTTATCCTAAGTACGGGCCAGGCCAGATGTGGGAGGAAGTAGCGCGGCGGGTTCTTGAAATGGACGGCGAGATTCACACCCGGCAAAAGTTGAGCCGTGTGGATACCGAGGGCCTCCGTGTGAAGTCTATTCAAGTCGCCGACAGTGAAACCGGCGCCACGCAAACTCTGCACGGAGACTTCTTTTTCTCCACTGCGCCGATTCAGGAATTACTCCGTTCTTTCGATACCCCTCCACCGAAGAAAGTGCTGGAGGTTTCCGACGGACTCGTCTATCGCGACTTCATCACGGTCGGCCTTTTAGTATCTGCCCTTAAGATCCACGATGAAACACCCGATGGGAAGAAACTTGTCTCCGACAACTGGATTTATATACAGGAACCGGACGTCCAGTTAGGGCGGCTGCAGGTATTTAACAACTGGAGTCCTTTCATGGTGTCGAATCCGGGCCAGGTCTGGCTTGGGCTGGAATACTTCTGTAACGAATCGGACGCGCTTTGGAAGTTGTCCGATGCCGACATGATCGCGCTCGGGAAGGAAGAGCTAAGCAAGATCGGTATTATCGATGCGGCCGAAGTGCTGGACGCAACCGTTCTGCGGATGGAAAAGGCCTACCCTGCTTATTTCGGCACTTACGACCGCTTCAGTGAAATTCGGAACTACGTAGACGGTTTTGAAAATCTGTTCCTGGTCGGGCGGAACGGAATGCACCGTTATAACAATCAGGACCACTCCATGCTGACCGCCATGATCGCGGTGGAGAATATTATCAACGGAACGGTCGACAAGGCCAACCTCTGGGATGTAAACACGGAGATGGACTACCATGAGGAGGCCAAACAGCCTAAATGATCGTTTCACCTGACCTGCATGCTTATGACAGCGTCTGGAAAAATCGCCTGACTTCTTTCAAGGCAGCGATCCCTTCCATAGGGGTAGCTTTGGGCTTTTTGCTGGTGTGCCTGGCCGTGCAAAAGTCGGCTGGAGCCAGCGATGCCGCCTTTCTTTCGTATCCGGACGAGCCTTCGCACTTCGTCGGATCAGTGATGGTCCGGGACTACCTTGCTTCTGGATTCTCATCCAGCCCCTACGCGTTCGCCCAAAATTACTATAGCCGTTATCCGTTTTTTGCGGTTGGTTACTGGCCGCCGATGTTCTATGTCTTGACCGGCCTCTGGATGCTGGCCTTTGGCGTTGGAAAGTTTCAGGCTCTGCTCGTCTCGGCGGGCGCGGCAGCCGGCATGGCGTGGCTTCTTTTTGGAATCGTGAAGAGACGAGCTGGATTTCTGGCCGGCTGCTGCGCAGGCCTTCTGTTTCTGACTCTGACCGAGGTTCAATACTGGACGTCCGCCGTCATGGTCGACCTCATGGTTGGCTTTTTTTCTATGGCCGCGGCCATCTGGCTGCTTCGCTATATCGATCAGCCGACTTACGCGAACGCGATTCTCTGCGGTCTATGCTGCGCCTCGGCGACTCTGACGAAATACAGCGGAGCTTTCACGTGCGTCCTGCCTCTGGCCGCGTGTATTGTCCTGCGGCGGTTAGACCTGCTGCGAAAATGGAGCTTTATTCTGCTGCACGCGCTGATCCTGCTGATGGTCGTACCGTGGGTGGTGTGGACGTCGAAGTTTTCGGAGGTCGGCCTGCCGCGCGAGCAGCATAGCGCGATCGTAGACCGTGCTTGGTCGTTTTTTGCGGATTCCTTCAGGTTATTCCCGCCCTTGTTGACAGCCGTGGTCATGGTCGGCCTGCTCGCGCTGCTTCTGATCCCGAAGGTTTGGCGGGCCGACATTGCCGTGCTTGCGCTGCTTTACGCCGGCTGTGTCGGATTGCTGATCGTGTCTCCAGTGATCGGCCCGGAACGCCGTTACCTGCTGGTCGCCTCCGCCGCGCTGCTCGCGCTCTCCTTCGCCGGATGGTCCGCTCTGTTCGGGCGCGTTACCTGGCCGGCCATTGGAACCTGGGCTATGCCAGCTTTCGCCATTGTTCTAACCCTGGCAATCGTTCCCGGGCAGCTACGCGACCACCCGCGATTGCCGGAGAACCTCATCCGCCGCGTAGTGCAGGCCATTGTCGATAACCCGGCATGGACGGGCAAACGGATCCTGGTCGCGCCCGATGTCGAAGGCGCTGTGATCGCCGAATTCGCGATTCTGGACCGCCATCGTCCCGGTTACACGTTGCTGCGGCCGGGTAAAGTGTTTGCCGATCGAGACTGGATAGGAGGCCACTACAAGTCTCATTTTCAATCGATGCCGGAGATGGTTGCTTTCCTCCGTGAAAACCCGGTCGATCTGATCCTGTGGCACCGGCAGGTGCAAAAGGCGCCCGTAGCGCACCAGCGTTTCATGGAAGAGATGCTGGCGGCTCGAGATTCGTCCTGGTTCAGAGTGGCTTCGTTTGGCTCCGCTTCGGCTCAGCCAGCCTGGGAAATCTACGAGCCGAAACCGTCGCCTTAACCGCGGCCGTCACTTCTTAAGAACCGCAAGAATACTGGAGCGAAGACCGCGGCGGCTCTCCGATCGCAGCATCCGCATGAACAGCAGCTCCGGAATTGCCAGCGGCCCGAGGATGGCCGTCGTGGCGGAGCTGCTTAACTGTTCCAGGCGCTCCACGGCGAAACCGGCACCGGCGGCCAGGCGGCGGATATCCTGTTCGGTATTCATTCGATAGTAAGTCCGGAAAACATCCTCCGCGGGGCGTTGTTCCAGGATCCAGATCAGAGGCGCCTTCAGGCGTTCGGGAGTATGGACCGCCGCTCGGAGCGCGGGTGCATTACGATTGGGCGTGTGAAACAGAAAGCGGCCGCCGGGGCGCAGCACGCGTTTCACTTCGGCCAGCACGGACGCCGGCGCCTGCAGGTGTTCCACCACCCAGTTACAGGTCACCACATCGAAGCTCGCGCTCGAAAAGGGAAGGTGTTCCAGGTTGCCCATCGCGCGATCGCGCAGATACGTGTTTTTCCGCAAGCTGGGGAAGTCCAGGTCGATCCCAACAGCGATGCGGCAACTGGCGATCATGCCTTTTGCGTCGGCTTCCACCCAGGGGGGAAACACCTGGTGCCCGCAACCGAGGTCCAGCCAGCCGCAATGAGGAGTGAGAATGCTCACCAGCCATTCGTGATACGCGATTTGGGTGTGCCTGTGCCCCGGCACGATCCGGGACGCGAGCTGGTTGTAAATACGAAGGGATGCGGCTGCCAATCCGGGCATACTGGAGAACTCCAGTATAGAGCCCGCTACTTCATATTCGCTGACAATCGATGAATCTGGCCCGAGGGCTGGCGCCTACGCCTTCATATTCTTCCCGCTGATCTGCAAATCGAACCCATCCGGATCTTTCACATGGAAACTATCTTCCGTGTCCGGGCGCGGCGTCAGGCCCCTGCGCTTTAACTCCGCTTCCACCACGTTCTTGTCCCAATTGTCGATGGTATAAGCGATGTGATTGATCAGCGGCGGCGTCTGCACCGACTTCCCGCCGGCACGCGCATTACGCGGCAGAAGGAACGTGTCGCCAAAGGACATGTAACACTGCTTGCCGTCGTCGTGCGAGACCTTCATGCCGAGCAGGTCGGCGTAAAAATCCCGCGTCTTGGCGTAGTCGGCAACCACATAAGAGATGTGATTCACGGTCACCGCCTGAAATCCTTTACCCTCGGCTCCGGCAGGAGTTGCCGTCCCCGCGGCCGCCGCGGCCGCCAGAGCCAGGCTCTTAATCAATTGCCGCCGGTCCATTTTGCCTTGTTCGAAGTCGTGGAGAAGCTTCCCGATGAGATGTTCCATTTGCCGTCCTTTCTAAACGTCTCTATTGTTAACATAGGACGGGCCAAGGCGGTAACCCGTCATCGGGTACTCCTTTTGTTGATATACTGGCGGACTCGCCGGAGACTCTTTGAATGGCGCGCATTTTTTTTAGCTCGTTGTCCCTCGCATGCATTCCCCTTCTGATCTGCCCGCTCGCAACTGCGTTTCAAGCGCCCTCTCCTGACGAACATCTGACGATCGCGGCGCGCATGGTATCCAGGCCGGCCACCGAACTCGCGCCCGCGCATCTGCGCATCGATACCTCGCTGGTGCTGATCCCTGCCTACGTAACCACTCCCCTGGGTGTCGCCGTGACGGATCTGGACAGGACCAACTTTCGAATCTCCGAGGATAATATAGAGCAAACGATTACCCACTTTGCCAAGGACGACGTGCCGGTCTCCATTGGCCTGGTCTTCGACGCCAGCGGCAGCATGCGCAGCAAAATGCACAAGTCTTCGGAAGCCGCGGCGGCGTTTTTTAAGACCGCCAATCCCGAGGACGAGTTTTTCCTGGTCGAGTTTAATGAACGTCCGCGCCTGGCGATTCCGTTCACCGCCGATGCGGGCGAGTTGTACCAGCACATCGTGCGCATCCGGACGGTAGGCCGCACGTCGCTGCTGGACGCGATCCACATGGCGATTCTCCAGATGAAAAGAGCCCGCAATGCGCGCAAGGCCATCGTGATCGTATCGGACGGAGGCGATAATTGCAGCCGCTATTCGGTCGGCCAGATCAAGAACGCACTCCTCGAATCCGATGTGCAGGTCTACGCGATGGGAATTTTCGATTTCGACGATTCGGGGAAGAAAAGGCCTCCGGAAGAGGTGAACGGGCCAAAACTCCTGAACGAGCTGGCGGAGCTGAGCGGCGGCCGCCATTATCCCATTGACGACTTAAACGATCTTCCGAGGATCAGCGAACGAATTGGGCTGGAACTGCGCAATCAGTACTTGTTGGGATACTCGCCCACCAATCTGGAGCGCGACGGAAAATATCGCAGGATCAAGCTGGAACTGGCGCCTCCCGCAGGGATGCCTGCGCTGAGGGTGCAGTACCGTCAGGGTTACCACGCTCCGGGGCAGTAAAAAGCGAAAATCTGCCTCTGCAACCTACGATAAAATAGTGTGGCGCACGCACTCCTGCGTGCCGCGTCGAGTGCTCGCGCATATGACCCCCTTCTCCGACCTGACACTCTCCCGCCGTTTAGAACGCGCCGAAGGCCAAGCCTGCCTGCAATTCGCCGTCGCTCGCCGCAAATTGTTCCCCGATCACGGCTCAGCCTGGATGCAATGCGCGGGCGCCAACGTCGTCTTCGATGGAGTCGACTCGCCCGTCACGCAGACCTTCGGCCTCGGCCTCTTCGAAGAACTGACCCCGAACGCCCTCGACACCATCGAGCGCTTCTTCCTCCATCGCGCCGCGCACGTCGATCACGAAGTCAGCCCTCTCGCCGGCGTCGCTGCGCTCGACCTGCTCTGCGCCCGAGGCTACCGTCCCATTGAAATCTCAAGCGTCATGCATCGCCCAGTCGAAGCCCCTCCGCCCAGCGAGATAAAGGTCCGCGTCACCGGCCCGGACGAAGCGCAACTCTGGGCCGAAATCAGCGCCCGCGGCTGGGCTCATGGACATCCGGAAATGATGCTGTTTATGCGGCAATTTGGCGTTCTCGCGGCGGCCAAGGACGGCTGCACCTCCTTCCTCGCCGAACTCGACGGCCAACCCGGCGCAGCCGGAGCGCTCAATATTCACGAAGGAGTCGCCCTCTTCTCCGGTGCGTCCACGGTTCCTGAAATGCGCCGCCGCGGCTTGCAGTCGGCTCTGCTTCAAGAGCGAATGCGCTACGCCGCGGCCCGCGACTGCGACCTGGCCATGATGGTCGCCGAAGCCGGCGGCGAATCGCAGCGCAACGCCGAGCGCCAAGGCTTCCGCATCGCCTATACGCGGACCAAGTGGCGTTTAGCGAAATGACGCCAGACGCTCTGCCAGGCGCGCGAGATAATAGAGGCCATGTCAGGCCTTCAAACGAAAAGCATCCATGCCGGCCGGTCGGTCGACCCTTCCACGGGCGCCGTCACTCCGCCGCTGCACACATCGACGACGTTTGAGCGCGACCCCGACGGAGAGTTTTCCCGCAAGTACGCGTACATTCGCGCGTCGACTCCGAATCGCGATTCGCTCGAAGCCTGCATCACCGCGCTCGAAGGCGGCGATGAGACCGTTTCGTTCAGCTCCGGAATGGCTGCGTCGATGGCCGTGTTCCAATCGCTCGCGCCCGCCGACCACGTAGTGCTACATCGCGACGTCTACTACGGCGTCCGCGAACTAATGATCGGATTTTTCGCGAAATGGGGATTGCAACACACCTTCGTCGATATGCGCGACATCGACGCCGTGCGCGCCGCTTGCCGGGGCGAAACAAAATTGTTCTGGCTGGAGACGCCGACCAATCCTCTCATCGAAGTGGCCGACATCCGTTCCGTGGCCGAGGCCGCCAGCGCCGCCGGCGCGCTTCTCGTCTGCGAAAACACCTTCGCCACGCCCGTCCTGCAACGCCCTTTCGAACTTGGCGCGGACATGGTGGTTCATTCGCTCACCAAATATCTGTCGGGCCACAGCGATGCGATGGGCGGCTCGGTGACGATCAAGAACAAACCGGATCTGGTCGCGCAGATTCGCGATTTTCAGCATACCGGCGGAGCGATTCTTTCGCCGTTCGATTGCTGGCTGGTGCTGCGCGGCGTCCAAACTCTGGTGCCACGCGTGAAGCTTCACTGCGAAAACGCGCGGCGCGTGGCCCTATTCTTATCGGCGCATAAGAATGTCACAAAGGTCCGCTATCCGGGCCTGGAGAGCGATTCCGGACATGAGATCGCGCGGGGTCAAATGAAGGATTTCGGGGGCATGTTGTCGTTTGAAGTTCAAGGCGGCCGCGAGGAGGCCTTCAAGGTCGCCGCCGCGTTGAAATTGATCCTGCGCGCTACCAGCCTGGGAGGAACGCACTCGCTGATTGAACACCGCGCGTCGATTGAAGGCAAGACCACGCGCGCGCCAGAATCGCTGCTGCGGCTTTCGGTCGGCCTGGAGGACGCGGACGACCTGATTCAGGATCTGGACCAGGCGCTCACCGCAAAATAATGGGCGCGGCAATCAAGTATAATTACGCGGACCGTTCCAGGAGAACAACTTGTCAACCACGGATCGCGTGAAGTATTTGCGAATTGCCTTAGTGGCGTTCGGTTTGATCTTCCTCGTCGGGATCTATCCGCTCACCATCGTCTGGCCGTCGGGCTGGTCCTGGCACACCGGTCATTCCGATTACCTGCCGATGATTCTGGGGATTTACGCCACGCTCGGAGTGTTTCTTTTGCTCGCGTCCCGCGAGCCTCTAGCTCACCTAAGCCTTATCTGGTTCACGGTCTGGTCAAGTGTGGTCCACGGTGGAATCATGGCGGTGCAATCGTTCCAAACTCCCGAACACATGGGACATCTTTGGGGCGACGTTTCGGCGTTGCTTCTTGTGGCCATCGTTCTCGGCCTCTTGACGCCCCAAGGCGCGACAGCGGTATCGAAGACCGCCTGACAGACCACTCTGGCGCTGGCCGTTTTATAGTTGGAAACGCCCGCTGACGCCCGAGGCTCTAATCCGCGGGAGAACTGATTTTATGAGCGAGACCAAAAAATGCAAGCATCCAGTTTGCCACTGCCCGGCGCGTCCGGACAGTGATTATTGCAGCACTTATTGCGAGGGGGAAGCAAAAACCGCAGACATCGTCTGTAGCTGCGGCCACGCCCACTGCGCGACGGCGGAGGCGGCGACCCGCCTGTAGTTCCCACCGGCTGAAGCCCGTGCCACCATTCTAAGGTGGCACAGACTTTAGTCTGTGTTTAGTTGCTTCCGGTCGCTTTTTGATCCTTCACCTGCAGCTCATTCACCACCTGCTGCACGTTCGGGACGGCTGCGGCCAGGTTCTGCGTCGTCACGCGATCGGCCTGCGAATGGACGTCTCCAGTCAACGTCACGACGCCGCTTTTCACCGCGTACTTCACGCTGTCGTGCAGTTGATTTTGGATCAACGCTGCGTCCAGTAATTTCCCGATCGCCGTATCGACGTCTGAATTCATTGCCTTGGCCGCACTCTCGCCGCCGGCGGGCAGAACCACAATCTCATCCGCGATCACCTGACCCGGGGCCAGCGTTCTAGCCACTTGCTCGGCCTGCGTCTTGTCGTTGTCCACCGCGACATGGCCGGTCAGTTTCACCACTCCCTTGTCGCGATCCTGCGAGACGGAAACATCCTTGTAGCCCGATTGATCCAGCGATTTGCGAATATTCTCAGTCACGTCGGGCGATTTCTGCATCGACGAACATCCGGCGAGCGTTCCCGCGATCACGACGGTCAATAAACCAAGTGTAGATTTGAATTTCATCAGTCAGCCTCTGCTGACTGATGGAGCATTTCAGTGGCCCAACGCTTACAATGGCAAAATGCGTCAGCTCAAAACCACGGTGTGCGGTGCGCTGTTCCTGGCCTTGCCCGCCGGGGCGGCCGGAATTGTCACCCAAGGCGGCGACATTGTGTCCTACCTGACCAATCTGCCGATTCCGGCCGCCGGCTCCAATGCGTTTGTGATCCCTACCAACTCCAGCATCACTGCCTGGAGGCCGGTGGTGGACGCGCTGTTCAGCGGGAACTACCAGACCGCGGCGAACCTGGCCGCGCCGTTGAACTATAACGTGGTCCAGTTCACCGATACGGGGCGCAACCGGATTTACTACCTCCTGGTGGAACAAACCAACGCGCAGAAGGCTCCTGTCAATGGCCTGGGCACCTACGTTTTCAATCCCACCTCGTGCCGCAACCTCAGCTTCCAGGCTCCTCATGCCGGAGGCGACGAGAATACTCTGCCCGAGGCCGCCACGCTGTTTGCCGACCTCAACGCCACGGCTCTGTTAGTCGCCGGGACGCATCGCTGCGCCAACTCCGCCGCCAGCACCTGCGACGGCAGTTCGTCGGCCTGCGGCGACAGCGTTTTCCACGTCTCCGATGTCGCGCACTACACGCAGAATTATTATGAGCCGGCCCACGAGGAGATCCTCAAAACCATCCCCGGCCTGATCACGGTGGCCGTGCACGGCGAGGGCGTCCATATTCCCGACGCGATTATTAGCAACGGAACCTGTTTCAGCTATCCTACGCCGAGCGCAGCCACTCTGCTCTCGAACGAGTACGCCCAGATCTTCAAGCAGATGGGAGTCGCGCTCTCCTCCGGCACGTGCGATCAAGGCGCCGCGTCAACCTCACTCTGCGCCGAGACCGACGTGCAGGGACGATATTCGAACAACTCGGCGACTCTGTGCAATTGCGGCAGCCCGACGGTGAGCGCCTGCTCCACCACCCTCGGCTGCGGGCGCAACATCGTGTTTCCCGAAAAATTCGTGCATTTGGAGCAGGATTGCCAGTTGCGGCAAGTCAGCGGGTGCGCCGTCGCCGGCGTCGGGTATCAGACGGCGGTCAGCGCCTTTGCCGCCGTGTTCCCCTGTTCGCCGCAGATCTCCTCGGTGGTGCAGGGCGCGTCGTTCAAAGCCGATCCGCTGGCGCCCGGCTCCTTCTTCACGTTGTTCGGAAACGGATTCGGCACTGCGTCGACCGCGTCCTCCGCTTCGTTTTCGCTGGGCGGCCTGACCACCCAGATTTGCGGACAACCCGCGCGCCTGGTTTATAACTCCGGCCAGGGACAGGTGAACGGCGTGGTTCCGGTGGAGGCGGCGGGAAAAACCTCCTGTCCGTTGACCGCCGTTCTTAACGGATACACCGTTCCCGCCACGCCGGCCAGCACCACCGTCCAGATCGTGCCGCAGAACATCGGGCTGTTTCTCTACAGCCCCAACGCGACCACCCAGCTGCCGATTATCACCAATTTGAATTATCAGATTATCGGCGCGCCCTCCTCCGGCCTGGCGCAGGCGCAGAAGGGCGGTAGCATCATTTTGTGGGCCACCGGAGGCGGATTGACCAACCCCGTGGTCGCCGACAATGCCGTGGCGCCGGCGCAGGGGGCTCCCATGCAGGCTGCTCCCACGGTTCAAATCGGCGGGATCCCGGCGACGGTCGAGTACGCTGGACTCGCACCCGGATTCATCGGCTTGTACCAGATGAACGTGGCCGTGCCTGCCAGTGCGCCGAGCGGACAGGTTTCTCTCACCTTGTCCAGCGGCATCGGCAACGTCAGCTACAGCCTGTGGGTCCAGTGACCGTCAATTCACCGACACGGTCGGCACCACCGGACCCGTGCTGGGGCTCGACACGCCGCCCGAGGTGATGGTCACCAACAGGCCGTCGCCGCTGATGTGGAATCCGGGAACGCGCAGGTTCAGTTGATACACGCCGATCATGCCCGGCGCGAGGCCCGCGAAATCGACGATGATCGCGGCCTGCACCCAGCTTGGGTCGCCGAAATAAACCGCCGCCGTGGGTGAGACTGCAAGAGGACTCGTCGGCGAAGGCGTGCCGGCTGAAACTTTCCCACCGGTCGTCGCGCCCAGGCCGACCGCGTACATCACCAGAGGCTCGTCTCGATTCGCCGGGTTGTTCTTGTTCACGAACGATCCGTCGGCGTGGTACAGCAGCAGTTGTCCTGTGGGGTCGACCAGCGCCGCGGGCGCGTACTTTGAAACCGTCACGTTCTGCGATGTCGACTCCGCCTGATTGGCGATGGAGCGCAACACCAGCGGATACGTTCCGGCCGTGGTCGCCGGAGGGATCTGCGCGTTGATCTGTCCCGGGCTGGCCATGAACAGCGGCAGCGCGATGTTGTTCAGCGTGACGCAGGTGCCGCCCAGAATCAGCGGCAGAGGAGCGCTGGTCGCCACCTCGCTCGACGCCAGGTTCTGCCCGAAAATCGAAACCAGGCTGTTCGGCGCGATGGCCGACTGATAGCTGCCCAGGTTCACTGTGCCCTTCGGATTCGGCACAGGTTTTGCGCTGGGCGGAACCGCGGTGAGATTGATGACGCTCAGCCCGCTGGTCGTGATCACGTAGGCCACCGTGCCGTTCGAATTCACCGCCATGGTCCGCCCCGCGACAGTGGCGCGCGTGGTCGCGGTCACCTGTGTCAACGGTCCTTCGAGCGCGGGAATTTGCAGCGTCGGGTTGCCGGTGGTCGAATTTAAAATCTGCACGCTCGGTTGCGTCGCGGGCAGAGCATTCGCCGCGCTGGCCGGTGTGGAGTAGACCGCGTAGCTCGAGGCGCCGACGGGCGTGACTGCGGAGATCAGCCCGGGAGCGGTGGTTACCTGGACCAGAGCCTGATTCAGCAGCATGCCGTCCAGCAGGAAGTATTGGCCGTTGGGGCCGGCGGCAATCGGTCCTGTGTACCCGGTGGGAGCGACGGTGAACAACTGGCGGCCGGCGACAAAATCGTCCACCGTCGCGTCGTATAGATACACAAAGCCGTTGCTGGCGGCTACCAGGATGTAGCGGCCTTCGGGTGTGGTCGCCATGACTCCCGCCGCGATCGTGTTCGGTGCGCCGGTGTTGGGATTCGATCCGATGATCGTGCTGACGCCGCGCGGCTCCGCCGTGTTGCCGACCACGTGCCACAACTGGCCGTTCGACATTAGAATCTGCAAGCCGCTCAAGCCCGCGGCGATCGTGCTGGGAAGAATCGGCGCCAGGTTCGATGCGAATTGAATGGGCGGGAACGCCACCAGGCCAGTGGAAACCATGGCGTTGGGATCGACGATACTGATGCTCTCGCCGCCGGAATTCGCGACATACATCACCGTTCCATCCGGCGTGAGCGCGAGCGAAACGGGAAGCTGCCCCACCTTGATCGGCGTCAGGAGTTGCTGCGAGGCGATGTCGTAAACCTCGACGCGGTTCAGGCCCGTATTGGCGATATAGATGCGATTGCGCGGCGCGTCGTAGATCAGGTCGTTCAACTGCGCCGTGGCAGCGATGCTGGTGGCGACGGGAAGAATCGTGCCGCGCGAATCGGAGTCGCGATTATTCTGGTACACGCGCACGCGATCCGGAAGGTTGATCGCGTCAGTGGATTGCAAAATAAAATCGTGCGGCGGATTGATGGTGCCGTAGCCCTTGGTGAGCGTGGAGTTGTAAGTAAACGATATCTGCGCCGAAGTGGAGCGCGCGGTGGGCGCGGTGGCGGGGCTGGCCTGGCCCGTGGCGCCGGCGTATTGCAGCAGCGTCGCGGCGACCGTGGCTTTGATCTTCCCGGGATAATTCAGGGTCACGGTGGAGGTCGAGGTACCGCTGACACCGCACTGATCGTTGGTCAGCAGCAGCACGTCGGTCGCCGGTTCGGCCAGAGCGCTCTGCGCGATGGTCGAAAGAGGAAGCGCCACGAAGCCGGAATCGGAGAGCGCATAGGCGTTGGAGCCGTCCGCGCCGATCACCATTTTCCCGGCGAAGAACTCCGGTGTCTGGATGCCCATGGTGACCAGCAGATTGTCGGGGTCGGCGAACATCAGCTGGCCGACGTTGGTAGTGGCCGTCGAGTTCACCGGATTCACGTTGTACACGGTGTAGAGAGTCGCACCGCCGGGCGCAAACACCGCGCCGCCCTGGTTGGCCTGCGTGGTGAAACCGGACGCGGACGTGGTTGGCGTGATTGGATACGTGGAATTCGTCGCATTCATCGTGCCCAGCAGTTGCAGCGAGGACGCGGCAAAAAGATTGGCGCCGCAGAGGATACGCGTGCCGTCGTCGGAAATCGCCAGGTTGCTCAAGAATCCGGTGGTCCATGTGCGCGCGCGCAGAACCGTCCCGGACGAGGCCTGATACACAAACACGACACCCACGCCGCTGGTGGCGTTAGTCACGTGGAGGCCCGCGATAAATGCGCCGTTGCGCGTGGCGACCAGTTGGCTGTGCCCGGATAGATGCGCCCGGCTCGAAGGCGCGGGGAACGTCGGCGCCACCGGAGCGACAGGGCTCACGGCGAGCGAGGTCAGCGGAGCCGGCGAGTTCGGCGTCGGATCGTATAGCAGCAGAATATTGGTGATGGTGGTGGTGCCGTTGCCGGTGGTCGAGATCAGCACGCGCTCGTCGCTCGCCACCGCGATGCCTTCCGGCTGCGAGGGCAGGCTGATGCGGTTGGTCACGGCCAGCGCGGTCAGATCGATCACATCGACCACGGAACTGGCGTAGCAGGCGACGTACAGAAATTGTCCGCTGCGCGACATGGCCGCCGCCAGCGGCTCCGAATCCGTGGTAATAGGAGAAAGAAACTTATTCTGCGCCAGGGAATAAACCTGCAACTGGTTGGTAGCGGCCGAGGTCAGGTAAAGACGGCTATGCTGCTCGTCGAGCACGATATCGCTGCCGCCTCCCAACAATGGCACCACGCGCCCGAACGTCGCGGCATGGAGAGAGATCCCGAACAGCCCGCTGAGGGCGAC
>Ga0182030_10006426_pt1 | contig 24797 bp, 18 predicted proteins | sample 812S3MmetaG_FD_121299 | JGI IMG/M metagenome (GOLD analysis project Ga0182030, IMG submission 121299) | Permafrost microbial communities from Stordalen Mire, Sweden - 812S3M metaG (Illumina Assembly) | ecosystem: Environmental > Terrestrial > Soil > Wetlands > Permafrost | place: Sweden...
AGCTCTTGGGCACTCCGGTGCCGAAGACGCTCGTGTAGCCAGAAGCCCCCCGCTTCTCGAGCACGAATCTCCTGGTCAAAAGGCGGCAGCCTGCTCCCGGAGGCTTAAGTTCGGACTAGAAGAGAGCAACGGTGGTACTACCTGCTACTCGACCGGTTCGGGCTCTGGCGGTCCAGTTACTGCGACCAACACGAACACGACCTGCACGATCAATGCTCTAGTCGGCACGCTCGACCAGGTGCCGGGAGGCACGGCTCTTTCGACTACCTTGACGTTCACCAACGCCGGCAACCACAACGCCACCGTTGCGTCCCTTGTGACGGGCGCCTGCACTCAGGCGACAGCCTCGGATGCCAACGCCTACGCCGGATCCGACACATCGTTTTGCAACAAGGTCGACGTCACGATCGCCAACTCAACGACGAGCGCGACCGACAAGTGCGTCTACCCGACCCAGGCCGGCACGTGTCCGGCGTTGTCCAACACGTACAACCTGACGAGTCTCGCAAGCACGACCTTCAACGCCGTCCCGCTTTCCGTACTTGCGGCCGGCGCTTCGGCAACCTACGTGGTTACAACTGAGCTCGACTCGGGCGTGGCCACGAACGCAGATCAGGGACTGACCGCCACCGTGCCCCTCACCTGGAGCATCAGCCAGTAGTAGCTCCACCGGGCACGGCGTCGCCCAGGAGCCACCACCTGGGCGCCGCCGGCCCGTGAAGCTCCGGAGAAAGGCCGTGAGCGTGCTTCAGTTCGAATTTCGGCGATGGGCGCACAAAGCGGTCGGATCCTCAGGTTTGCTCTGTGCTCTGCTGCTCGTGCTCACCAGCGCAGCCAGTGCCTCGGCATTCAATGCGGTCGTCTCGTCGAGCGGGAGCTTCTCTGCCGGCACCGTGCAGCTGGCAGGGACTACGGCAGGCTCTGTCAACTGCTACTCGACGGGCAGCGGAGCCGGTGGCTCAGTGACCGCGTCGAACACGCAGTCGTGCTCCAACGGGTCACCGATCCCAGCTGGTGAGCTCTCGAGCGCCGCCACCTCGACGGCCACGACGACGCTGAGCTCAGTGGGGTCCGTGAACGCCACTTCGGCGACCGTCGCCTCCTCCTCCTGCGGGGTGGCCGAGCTCGCCGACTCGGCGTCGGCCACCGACTGGAGCGGCACAGGCCCGAACACGGCTCTGGCCTTTGGCGGGCTCACTTACCAGGCCGCCGGACCGCTCAGCAGCAAGGCGATCACTCTCGACGGTTCGACGGGGTGGGCCGAGTCCACGGTCGAGTACACCAATCCCGAAGCCTTCACGGTGCTGGCGTGGTTCAAGACCACCTCGGCGCAGGGAGCCGTCACGGGGTTCTCCAACTCGCAGGACCCAGTGGCGAGCTCGCCGTCGAGCTACGACCGCGCGCTGTGGATCGACCCGGCCGGCAAGCTCGACTGGGGCATCTACAACGGTACGACCGACGAGCTCACGAGCCCGTCGGTCGTGGACACTGGAAGCTGGGTGTTCGCGGCCGCCTCGGTCGGCAGCGCCGGCACCGCCCTGTACGTGAACGGCACCAAGGTGGCCTTCGCCGCAGGCGTCACTACCTCGCAGAGCTACAGCGGATGGTGGAGCGCCGGCTACGCGTACCTCACGCTCTGGCCCGACATACCGGCGAGCTATTACTTCGCGGGCTCCCTGGCCCAGCTGGCGGTCGTCCCCTCCCAGCTCACGGCCGCCCAGGTGACGGCCCTCAACGGCGACAGCACGCTTTCGACCTATACGGCCGGCGTGAACGCCCTCAGCCCGGCAAGCTACTGGCCCCTCAACGACTCAGGTGCCGTGCCTTACGAAGGATCGGTCCCGGGAGCTGGCGCTTCGGCGACCCTCGTCGACGCCTCCGGCAACGCCAACGCCGGCACAGCCGAGGGCGGCGTGAGCTTGGCCGCGACCGGGCCCGCGGCACTGGGCACTTCTGCGGCCGTCACCCTCAACGGCTCGACCGGCTACGTGGAGACGGCCAGCTCGTATGCCAACCCACAGGTCTTTTCACTGGTGGCCTGGTTCAAGACGACCAGCTTGTCCGGCGGGACGGTCATGGGCTTCAGCAACGTCCAGGGCAACGGCACCGCGATCAACTACGACCGCATTCTCTGGCTCGACAACAGCGGCAAACTGGTCTTCGGGATATACAACGGGACCGAAGCGGAGGTCACCTCCACGTCCTCCTACAACAACGGCGCATGGCACATGGTCGTGGCCGAGCTGAGCGCGTCGGGCGAGCAGCTCTGGGTGGACGGAACCCTTGTCGCGACCAACGCCTCCGGTACCCCTGCTCAGAGCTACTCGGGTTACTGGCACCTCGGCTGGGACTACTTCACGGCCTACTGGCCCGACGAGCCGACCAACAGCTACCTCGCCGGTGCCTTGAGCGAAGCTGCCGTGGTCTCTTCACAGCTGACGGCCTCACAGATCTCCAGCCTGTACAACGCGGGTAGCGCCGCAGCGTTCGCGCTCGTCATGGGCCAGCTCGCTCCGGCCTCGTACTGGCCGCTTCAGGACTCGGCCTCGAACATCTGCGGGACCACCGAGGTCACCTTGCAGGAGACGTTAGGGGCGAGCAACACCTGCATCTACCCCCCAGAACCGGTTGGCACCGCCTGCCCCGCCCTGAGCTCCGGCTACCTGTTGACCGGGCTCGGATCACGATCAAGCTCGATCGTGGCCACATCTGGCTCCCCGGTCACCGTCACGATCAAGATGAAGCTCTCGGCTACCTCGGCCAGCGGGGTGGCACGCCTGCACATGCTGCCCGGCTTGGCCTTCGGTACCCAGTACTCCTCGACGCCGTGGTCGGCCGGGATCTCCTACCCGAACGCGTCAGTCGAGCTGTGACGGGGCGGCGACCGTGACCGGGAGAAGGCTGTGAGGTGGACTCTCGTGGCGACAAGAGACCATCGCCCCTCGACAGGAGCGCTAAGCCTGATCGAGCGCCTTGGCCCGCACAAGCGCCGCCGTCATCGGGCCACTCACACACGCGGCTTGCCACTGCTCATCGCGCTCGGTGCCGTAGTTATGGCAGTGGCTGCGGTGGCGGGCTGGAACCTCTCCGGCGGCCGGTTGCTTGTGATGCAGACCCCGTCCATGTGTCCCGAAATCTGCGTGGGCTCGCTGGTGGCGGACCGGCCCCTTCTGGGCGCTGTGTACCCCGGAGAGCTGGTCACGTTCCACGTTCCCGACAACGACACCGAGACCTACACTCACGAGATTTCCCGGATATTCGCGAACGGGGCGATCCAGACCCGAGGCGTGGCCAACGCTCAGCACGACCCGTGGCTCCTCACGAGATCCGACATAGTGGGAGAGGTCGTGTTCAGTGTCTGGGAGCTGGGCTGGCTGCTGAAGGCTCTGCCACTGCTCGCGGTCGGAGTGCTGTTGTGGGTTACGGCACGACCTTTGATCGGAGAGCGTGCGCGTCGCTCCTGGGACAGGGGGTGGATGACCATCCTCACGGTCCTTCCTCTGTGGCTGCTCCACCCATTTGTTAGTGGGACTGTCGTTTCGACCACGCTCGGCGTTGTGCACCACCGACATTGGGCGAGCGACGTCGTGTTGAACACTGGGGTCATCCCGGTCTCGTTGCACGCCGCGGGAGGACAAGGCGTCCTTGTAAGCTCAACGGACCTCGGGCACGTCGCTGGGCCGTTGAAGCACGGATACCTGATGCTGCAGGAAACGGCGTCGCTGCGCTGGTGGGGACTTGTTCTTGTGGCGCTGGTGGTGATCTCACCGCTTGCGGGCTGCCTGTGGCACATCTTGCGGGGCGACGAGGCGGGGCAGGAGGCCGAGCCCGGGCGCCGTGGAGCATCGGCTACTGCGATGCTGCCACAGCGAGCTCCACTTGCTCGTCCGGTCTGAACTGCTTGCGGGTCCCGTCGCGATCGATCCGCCACGCCGACTTGCTGTCCCGGACGGCGAAGTTGTCTTCGTTACCGACTAGCGCGGTCTACTCGTCTGTGCCGACGAGCACCGCGGCCGCCGGCATCCGGGCCAGCATGCGAGCGATCGGTCAGGCCGGGGATCAAGTGCCCGAAGCGATCGAAGTGCGGGAGCACGTCCAGCTACGGCGCGAGGGCGAGGCCCTGACCGTTGTAACGGCCGGGACGGGTGAAGTCGTTCGCGATCCGGCTGCGCGCACGCACACACCGACTGAGCGGCCCGCGAGGGCGGCCCCAAGCGCCACGCCTCGAGGATGGCTGGCCAGACAGCAGTTCCGGCAAGAGTGTTGGCGAGCTAGGCGTTGGAGCGCGTCCGTGGCCTCGATCGACGGCCACCTGCAACCTCCATCGTCCCGAGCTCCGGTCGGTCATCGTGCTTATGCGCGGTCTGCTCTCGTCAACGCGCCACCAGCAGCCAGCTCACGTCGCTCGGGTGCTACGTGGATCAGCTCGCGGCACGACGTCGAGCGCTCGGCTGAGGACGCTCGACGAGCCGCACGTCGGCTCCGAGCGCTTCGGCAATCCTCCCGAGCGTGGCGCTGGTCGGGCTCACAACCCCGCGCTCGATACGGCTGATCTGCGCTTCAGGAGCCCAGCCCTCTCAGCTAACTCCATTTGGGTGAGGTTGTGCTTCTCTCGTAGCTCAATCACCTGGCGGGCGATCCCAGAAGCCTGGTCGAACACCTCCCGCGCCGCGCGGACCTGCGTGCTGTTCGCCCGCTTCGAGCATCCCGCGCCATATCCTCTCAGCGGCAACGCGCCGGACGTATCAGATCGTGGTGGCCTTCATCACCCAACCTGGTGACACGGTCGAAGACACGCAGATCGTCAAAGTTGAGAACTTGACACCAGGGCAAATGGCCGAACGGACAACCTCCGGAGGGCAGGGAAAGACCGATCTGGCCTGCGTGATCCGCCTGGTCCAGGCACACTGACCTGTCACGCGAGCCGGAAGGATCTGTGGTCACGCCCTCGATGCTCAGTATGCGTCATTGCCTTGACGCGAGGTGGCGCTTAGCTTTCCGAGCTCCTCGGGCCGAGGGCAACTACCGCCTCCCCCACTGAAGCAAAGAAGTTTGCCGCACCGATGCGTTCGACAAGGCCGCTTCGAGTCAGGCCCTCTTGCAGGCGCGATCCGACCCGGGCCATTGCGAAATGGATGTTTTCATGGTCGAGCTTGTCCAGCGCCTCGCGAAGTGCGCGCGAACCCGTGTAGTCGATGTCGTTCATGCCCAGCGCGTCGAGAATGAGTACCTTCGGTCTGCCCTCGCCGCGCATTAACGAGCCATCCAACTCGGCTCGGAAGTGGACCGCGTTCGCGTACCACAGCGGTGTGGCGAAAAGGACGACCAAGATACCCGGCACCTGGGCGGCATCTCGCACGATGCTCAACGGCGCCCAGCTCGTGGTGCCGCGGATGCAGCCGAGGACGTGAAGCTGAGGGCGAGCGCTGAGTCGGGCGCGGTCGAAGACGGCCAGGCCGACCGCCACGCCGATACCCTGCTCGACGCCAATGAGAGGTACGGCCAAGAGCGTGATCACGGTCAGCACGAGCTCGAACCGGTCGAAGCGAGCGATGGCGGCAATCTGGCGGCTGTGGAAAATGCGCGTGGCCACGAAGATCAGCACTCCCGCCAATGTCGCGAGCGGGACATCTTTCAACAAGCCCGCGGCCGGCACGAGAAGCGCTAAAGCGATCGCGGCTCCGAGACCTGCAGCCTGGGTGCGGCCGCCGGCCGAGGCCACTATTGCCGTCCGGGGAGGGCTTGCGTCCACGGGGAAGGAACCGCAGACGCCCGCGAGGATGCTTCCCACTCCTACCCCGACAAAGTCTCGTCCGACGTCCACCTCGTAGCCGCCCTGGTCGGCAAAGGCCCGAGTTGTCGCCGCCGACTGGCTGAGGACTACGAGAGCGACGACAGCGGCAATGGGAAAGACGCTTCCCAGCGTCGACCACGACAGACCCACCAGCCCAAAGCGTGGCGCTCCGTGCGCAAAGTGCCCGAGCACGCTTACACCGTGGGCATGTAGACCAAGAACGCCGACAAGGACAGTGGACCCAATGAGCGCCACAAGAGCGCCGGGAAACCTGTGGTTCAGACGCGCTGCTATGGCCACGAAGGCAAAGGTCACAAGGCCGATGCCCAGAGCCCAGCCGTTTGTCCGACTGAGCTCCCCAGCTATCACAGAGATCCTGTGGAGAGAGGACCCGCTGACTGAGGGCAGGCCCAAGAGGTCTGGAAGCTGGTGCACGACAATGATGACTGCCACGCCGGCGAGAAAGCCTGTGATGATCGGCACGGAAAGAAAGTCTGCAATCCAGCCAAGTCGTAGGACACCGACGAGGACTACTATCACACCGACCATCACAGCGAGGATTCCTACAAGGTCGACGTAGCGGGACGACTCCATCGGAGCGAGGTGCGCGATTCCAACCGCGAAAAGCGGTGCGATCGTGGAGTCCGCCCCCACCGACATCTGCGGGTTTGACCCGAGCAGTGCAAACATGACAGCGCCGGCGATAAAGGCATAGAAGGCGGTGATGGGGGGCATGCCGGCGAGTCTTGAGGTCGCCAGTTGCTCAGGCACGACGACGGCAAGCAGAGTCAAGCCGGCGAGAGCATCGGTTCCCGCAAACGACGAGTTGTAGCCGCGCAAAGACGAAAAAAGCATCGCTGGCAGACGATGCCCTTTTTCCTGTGCCTGCGAGACCGGTCGATGCGACCCCGATGCTGCCACTGGACCATCATCGCCGATGGCCACGGCCGCGCGCAGACTTACCAGAGTCATCACATCAGGAGCTGTCAAACGTTGCGCGTACGGCTGCTGTGGGTTAGTCGAGTCGAGTCACTTCTCGGCCTAGACGCGCAACAGGCGAAGGATCTCTGAGAGCTGACGACGATGATCGCCCAAGGTCGGTGAAGCGGCGTAAAGGTCGCGCTAAAGGCGCGCCAGGGTCGATCAGCACCGAAAGGGTCGATCAGCACCGAAAGGGTCGATCAGCACCGAAAGAAGTGTCCCGGCGTGGCCATGACGGTCCACAGGGCAGCCTGGGAGCTCCGCCGAGGCGGTCGGGCGTACGACGGATGAACGCCCGAAAACGGGGGCGTCCCCGCGATGTTCGCAAGATGAGACACTTCCCGCTAAATACCGGAATGAGCAGGGGAGTCGGACCGGCCACCGCTGCATCGGCCCTCGCATTGACGGCGAATCAGCAACGACGAGCCTCTCAGCGGACGCGCCACACTGCATCGGACCGTGCTCGCCGGTTGACTGCCGAAGCCAAATAAGCCACGCGCACCGCGCGTTGAGAAACGCAACGCAAGACTTGAACGTGTCTAGGGGCCATCTCGTCGGGCGTCGATCCTGGCTGTTGGCGAGGCGTCAGCGTTCGATCATTTGCATCTGCTGTTCGCTGTGGTGATCTCCAGCAGCGGGCGTGAGGTTGTTGAGCCTGTCGAGCTGCTCGGGACTCAGCTGGATGCCGTCGGCGGCGGTGTTCTCCTCGACGCGCGAGACGCGCTTGGTCCCGGGGATCGCGGCGATGTCGTCTCCGCGAGTCAGGACCCATGCCAGGGCAACTTGAGCCGGGGTGGCGCCGACCTCGACGGCGATCGCCTTGACCTCGTCGACGGCACGCAGGTTGCGCTGGAAGTTCTCGCCAACAAAACGAGGGTTGGTCTTGCGCGAATCGTCGTCGGAAAAGTCCTCGGTGGAGCGGATCTCCCCGGTGAGGAACCCGCGGCCGAGCGGCGAGTAGGCCACGAACCCGATGCCGAGCTCGCGCAACACGGGCAGGACGTTCGGCTCCGGGTCCCGTGTCCACACCCGTCCTGCGAGATTTGGACCCTATGCAAAACTGTACTAGGTCGTTATAGTGCGAACTGTGACGGCAAATCCCATGCTGGAACGTTTTCACCTGCGCCGAGACTCCCCGGTCAAGCCATACGTGCAGATCAAGAGCCAATTCGAGTACGAAATCTGTACCGGTCGTCTAGCGCCGGGTTCAAAGCTGCCATCGGTCCGGGAGGTCGCTGCAGCCCTCGGTGTGAGCCCGGTCACGGTCACCCGGGCGTATCGCGACCTTGAGGTCGCACGTCTCGCCGTGTCGCACCCGGGGGTCGGCTTCTTCGTGCTCACGATCGCGGAAAGTCAAACGGGACCGCACGCAAAGATCCGCAGCCGAGCCTCTCGGCTCATCGCGGATGCCGTGGCGGACGGGGTCTCGGTCGATCAGGTGCTCCAGATCCTGCTGGCCGAGATTAGTGAGATGCGTGCGAAACTCGCTCACCTCGAAGTGATACTCGTGTGCAAGCGCGGCGGCCGCATCGACGAACTCGCCGAGCGCTTGCGCCAGTCGCTCAGCGACATTCGGGTCGAGGTTGTGCCGGTCGTGCTGGAAGACGTGATCGAAGACGTCGAGGGCTGGCTACCGCGCCTGCTCAAGGCGAGTCACGTGATGGGGCTGGTCTTCGATCTGAGCCACATCCAGCCCTTGCTGGTCCGCCACGGCGTACCCGTCATTCCGATTCTGGCAATGCCCCGCGAAGACGTCAGGGAGCGCCTCGCCGAGCTGGAGCCGGGTTGCCGGGTTGGCATCCTCGCTAGTATGCCGGACTTCGTCGACGGCATGATCTCCTGCGTCTCCACGACAAATCCCGGAGTCAATATCGTCGGAGCGCTCTCCTGCCTCGACAAGCACCAGCTGCCCGGACTGATGTCGTCAAGCGACTGCATCGTCTACGGCACCCTCGCCAGACAGACCTTGGAGTCCCAAAGTCAGGTTCCCGCACGCGCCATCGAGCTCATCTACGTTCCCGAAACCAGCTGGATCGAGCGCATGCGCGGCCTGCTTCGCAGCGAACTGGGCGCCTGAACCATGTTGGATCTTGGCTGCCTCCTCCGGCCCACCTCCGTCGCCGTCGTCGGCGCGAACGACGACAGCGACACCTTCGGAGGCCGCATCTGGCAGTACCTGAGCAAGTACTCCCAGGTAGAGAAAATGGCGGTCAACAGACGGCTGGATGCGCTCGAGGGTGCACCAGTTGCCGCCCGTTTGAGCGAGCTACCCGCCGCTCCGCAAGTCGTCGTGCTGGCGACTCCGGCAGGGACCGTTCGGGACCTCGTGGCCGCGTCGGCCGATATCGGGGCGAAGGCCCTCGTCGTACTCTCACAAGTGCCTGCGGAAACAAGGCCCGAGATCGCGGCGATGGCCGCCAAGGCGGGTATGACTCTGCTAGGCCCGGGCAGCCTCGGGTTGATCAACGCGAATGACTCGGTCGTGCTGTCCAGCTCTGTCAGCCTGGAGCGCGGGACGCGTCGCGGACCGTTAGCTCTCGTGGCCCAGAGCGGCGCTTTGATGGGCGTTCTCCACGCCAGGGCGATGGAGCAAGGCGTCGGGCTCGGGTTATGCGTGGCGACAGGCAGCCAGTTGCAGGTTCGCGTGGAGCACTTCTTGGCCGCCCTCAGCGACGACGACAGCTATCTCGCGGTCGGCGCACACATCGAGGACATCGACATCGCCTTGTTCACGGCCGCCGCGGAATCCTTCGCCCGCGCCGGTCGCAAGCTGGTCGTCTTAAAGGGCGGTCTCACCACGCCGGGAGGCATCGCGGCGGCAGGCCACTCGGGTGCGCTGATAGGGGACGGCAGCGCCTTCAAAGCGCTGGCCCGCGAGCTCGGAGTCCTCGTTGTCGAGCAACCCACACAGCTGCTCGACTGCCTGCAGGCCTACACAATCTCGGGCAGAAGCTGGTATTTCGCCACCGTGTCCGGCGGGTTGGCTGCCATCACGGCGGACCTGGCAGCCGAGTCCGGACTCGAGCTCCCACTTCCAGATCCAGGGCTCGAGGTCTCCCCGCCCGGCCCCCAACTGCACGGACATGGCAACCCCCTCGACCTCGACGCTGTGCCAATGACAAACGCGGAGACCGTCAAGGCCGTCCAGCAGTTGCTTGCCGACAAGACAACGGACGGCGTCGTGGTCGTGCTCAACGACAAGCCGGGTTTGGGATTCCTCGTCTCCTCGTTGAGCGGACTGGATGAGAGAGAAAGGTCCAGGCTGCATCTCTGCTCGGAGTGCAGCGGCCAGTACGAGCACGTTTGGCACGACTGGACCGAGCGGGGCGGCGCGTACACAAGGGGGATCTCTTCGTTGATTTATGCGCTCGCCGCGACGAGGGAGTTGCCTACCCAGCAGGTCGACCGAGAACCCGACGGCCGGCTTGTCCCGGCTATCTGTGCCCAGGAAAGACTCTCCGCTGCGGGAATCCCGGTTCTGCCTCTGGTCGAGATCAAACATGCAGAGGCCTTGGACGAAGTGATCTCGCAACTGAAGCCGCCCCTTGTGCTCAAACTGGCTGACGAGGAGCACCGGCATCCTGAAGACGTCGTCATCGTCGTCTCTCGCCAGGAGGCCCACGAGGCATTCGACCGGCTCGCAAAGCGCGGTGACGTAGTGGCTCAGGCGCTCGCCGAGCCCGGCCTCGAGTTCTACATCGGCATCAACCACGACAGCGTCTGCGGACCAGTCTTCATGATCGGCGCCGGCGGTCCGACACTCGAGGCACAGCGAGACGTCGCCATGACGATCGGGTTCCCGGATCGCCGCCGGGTCAAGGCGTGCCTGGCCGAGACTGGCTGCGGCCGCTGGGTGCTCGGATCGCTCGGGAGCCGTCTTGTAGACACCGAGCTTCTCGTTGACATCGCCCTCAAGGCGGTGACGGTCGCTCGCGACATGTCCGAGTCCTTCGCCGCCTTGGACATCAACCCCGTGGTGATCGGCCCCTGGGGTGGGGCGGTGGTCGACGCCAAGCTGCGCGTGAGATCGGGGACTGCTGACTACCGGAGTGGAGGACCTCCATGCACACCGTAGAGATCGACCATCCCCTTGCCGGTGTTGGGCGCATCACGCTCAACCGACCGCAGGTGCTCAACGCCATCAACCACGAGTTGCTCGACGACTTCGTGGAGGCGACGACCGCCCTCGAGCACGACGCAGCCGTGAGGGCCGTCATCCTCACAGGTGCCGGTCGCGCCTTCTCGGCCGGTTTTGACTTGAAGGCCGAGGCGGCGGAAGGGTCGCTTTCTGTCGAGGAGTGGGCCGACCGCTTCCAGGAAGACTGGAACATCTTCCTCCGGATCTGGAAGAGCGCCAAACCCTACGTGGCGGCCGTCCGCGGTTACGACCTCGGCGGCGCGCTCGAGCTCTCTTTGCTCGCCGATGTCACACTGGCCGCTCGCAGTGCCCAGTTCGGCCTCCCCGAGATCCGCCACGGTGGAGGACCGGGCGCGACCATGCTGCCCTGGGTCGTGGGCATGAAGGCCGCCAAGTGGCTCATGCTGAGCGGTCTCCGAATCGGGGCCGAGCGCGCCCTTGAGCTGGGGCTCGTCACCGAAGTCGTCGACGATGACCAGTTGGAGTCGCGCTCTTTGGAGGTGGCGGGCGAGCTCGCGTCCATCCCAGCGGCCGCTCTCAAGTTCACCAAATTGGCGCTCAACCGCACCTATGAGCGCATGGGCTTTCTGAGCGCCGCCGACGAGAACTACACGATCTCGACGGTGATGAACGCCACGGCGGCTTACCGGGAACAGGAGCTTGAGCGCCAGCAGATGCCGCTCAAGGAGTTCCTGAATAAGCGCGACAGCGATCACGACGGGGTGGGTGACTGAAGAACAGGCTGCTGAACTCAAGGAGGTGGCATGGAGTAGATCTCACATCTCACATCTCACAAACAAGCAAGGTGCATAAGGAACGAACAAGGAGTGGCGGTATGGATCGTCGTGCATTTCTCGTTAAATCCGGCAGCGTCGCACTGGGCGTGGGGCTGTTGTCGTTGAACAGTGGCGTCCTCGACGACGCGTCGCGGAGGGCCACCTCTAAGACCGCCCCTGGTATGACCAGCCTCTCGCTGCAAGAGAGCTACATCAACAACGCCGAGTTCGCGGGCTACTACTGCGCCGCGAAGAAGGGGTACTTCAAGAAGTACGGGATGGACGTCGACATCGTCGCTGCGGGCGCTTCGACTGACCCTCGTCAGTCGGTGGCCAACGGCGCTTCCCTGCTCGGGATCGTCTCGGAGACGAGCGACATGATCCTCGGCATCGGCGAGGGTGTGCCCTACAAGTGCTTTGGGGCGCCTTTCCAGCAGAACCCTGGTTGCCTGCTCGTGCTGGCGAACTCGGGCATCTACAACGTCAAGGACCTCGAGGGCAAGACCATCGGGATTCAGCCCAACGCTCTCCAGCAGATAAGGGGCATCCTCGCCGCGAACCACGTGCCGCTGAACAAGGTCACGTTGACCATCGTCGACGACTCGCCCGAGCCGCTGGTAGAGGGGAAGATCGATGCCTACACGGCGTACGTCTTCAACGAGCCGATTTCCCTTGCAATGCAGGGCATAAAGACACGGTGCTATTCGTTCTCGGACATCGGGCTCCCCGGCTACGGGGACTGCCTCATCGCGACGAACCACACGCTCGCGACTCAAGGAGAGCTTCTGGCCCGCTTCTTGCGCGCTTCCCAGGAGGGCTGGGCCTACGCCATCGCCCACCCGACCGAAGCCGTTGCCATTACCCTCGACGACTACCCCTCGGGACAGGTAAAGCAGCAGCAGGAGCTGCAGATGAAGGCGCAGCTGCCCATGCTCGAGAACGCCGAGACCAAGGCACATGGACTGCTGTGGGTCTCGACACTCGTTATGCAAGCTGCCCTCAACGCTCAGTTCAACTCTGGCTCGCTCAAGAAGAAGCTGACCGTTAACGACGTGATGACACAGGAGATCTTGGACCGTGCCAAGAGTGTTTCACCGGTCTGATCTACCGGCCGGGATCGGCGATGTGCTCAGCCTCGCCGATCCCGGCAGTCTCCTCGAGATGAGGGACGTCGGCCTCACCTACCCGGGCCGTCCGCCGCTTCGCGCCCTCGAAGGCATTTCTCTCTCGATGCGCCAAGGCCAGTTCGTGAGCCTCATCGGCCCCTCGGGCTGTGGAAAGTCCACTCTTCTTCGAATAATTGCCGGCATACTCGAGCCAACCGCCGGCGAGGTCGTCGTAGAAGGCGCCTCACCGCTTGAGGCTCAGCGAGAACATCGTTTCGGTTTCGTGTTCCAAGATGCCGTCTTGCTGCCATGGCTGAGCGTGCAGGAGAACGTCGAGTTGTTGACCGAGCTCGTGGGCATCGCGCCGAGGGAGCGGCGGCAAAGAGCCACGGACCTGTTGAGACTTGTCGGGCTCACCGGTTGCGGGAACTTCCGTCCTGACCAGCTGTCGGGAGGCATGCGGCAGCGGGTGTCGATCGCCCGCGCCCTTGCCCTAGAACCGGCAATTCTGCTCATGGACGAGCCGTTCTCGGCAGTCGACGAGTTCCAGCGCGAACTGCTCAACAACGAGTTGTTGCGCGTCTGGGCCGAGCGGCAAAGCTCGGTGCTATTCGTCACCCACCACATCGAAGAGGCCGTGTTCCTTTCTGACCGGGTGATGGTGATGAGCCCCGCCCCAGGAAGATTCCTCGAACAGGTGGAGGTCGACCTGCCCCGTCCCCGTACCGACGATATGCGGGTGTCCCCTGAATTCCTGCGCCTAAGAAGGTACTTGCGTGAAGTCCTTATCCACTGACGACGAAGTCACCAATGCCGGCACAAAGGCCGGGAGCTCTGCCTCGGAGGTAGCTGCTGAGGCCGGTTCACGACCGAGGAACAAGGTCAGGCTCCTACGACAGTTGCTGAGGTGGGTGATACCCGCTCTAGTCGTCGTCGCCATCCTCGCTATCTGGCAGCTGCTGGTGGCTGTATTGCACCTGAAGCCCTATTTCATACCCTCGCCGACCGATATCGCCTTGACGCTCAAGGACAACTTCCGCTACATAGCCGACAATTGCATGCCGACGCTGGGGCAGGCGGGATTAGGCTTCGCAATCGGCAATGGAGCGGCAATTTTGATGTCGGTCTGGTTCGTGCACGTCGCGTCCGCACGACGCGTCTTCTACCCGCTCGCCATCATTTTGCAGAGCATCCCGCTGATCGCTCTCACCCCGATCGCGATCGTCACGCTCGGCAACGGTCTCACGACCAAGATTGTGATGGTCGGCCTGATTTCCTTCTTCCCGACGCTCGTCAACTTGATGCGCGGCCTTTCGGCGGTGGACGTCAACATGCTGCAGCTGTTCCAGAGCGTCCACGCGAGCCGTTGGAAGGTTCTAAGGAAGCTGCGGTGGCCGAATGCCCTGCCGTATCTGTTCGCGGGATTTCGAATCACCGCCAGCGCGGCGCTTCTCGGTGCCATCATCGTCGAATGGCTGGGCAGCGACACGGGTCTCGGCTATTTGATCATCAACTCGACTTACCAATTCAATACGCCGTTTCTCTGGGCTTCGATCTTCGTTTCCTCGGTGCTCGTGCTAATCGCCTTCGGCTTCGTCGTGCTCATCGAGCACCTGGTCGTTCCCTGGAATCAGACGGCCGACGTCGGCCGGTGAGCTTTACGTCAAAGGAGATTTAGATGTTGCTCTCGTACGCATCCGGTTGCACCCGCAGTTGTGCGCCCGGCGCCAACGGGGGGATGGTGCGTAAGTGACCACGACCGAGACGGACACGACCCAAAACTGGCGTCGGGACCAGCAGCGGGCAGCGGCCATGATGGAAGCGAGCTCGATCGCCGTGGTGGGGGCCTCGGACTCACCGGGTCCGGGACGAAATGTCGTGAGGAACCTGGTGGAGACGAAGTTCGCCGGCCGCGTGTTCCTCATCAACAAGTCGCACCCACGCGTCAACGACATACCCGCCTACGCCGACATCGAGCACCTGCCCGAAGTTCCGGAGCTGATCGTCGTCGCGGTCAACCAGCGCGCCACGGTCGAAGTCGTCCGGTCCGCCGCGGCGGCGGGAGTGCCCGGGGCCGTGCTGCTGGCCGCGGGCTTCCGAGAGACCGGCGAGGAGGGCGCCAGGCTCGAGGCAGAGCTGCGCGCGGCACGAGGCAACATGTCGCTCGTCGGCCCAAACTGCTTAGGCTTCGTCAATTACACGAACCAGCTCGCCGCCTACAGCGGCCCGCTCGTCGAGCAGAAGCATTTCGGCAACGTGGCTCTTGTTTCCAACAGCGGTGCGCTCGCGTGTACCCTCACCGGCGCCGCCGCCGAACGTCGTATCAGCTTCAGCCACGTGGTGACGATGGGCAATCAGGCGGACCTCGGGCTGGCGGACTTTCTCGATTACTTCTCCTTTGAGCCGCATGTCGAGGTGATCGCCTGTTACGTGGAGGGTTTCGACGACGGCAGAGCCGTGCTCTCCGCGATCGGCTCCGCGGTGGAAAATGGAAAGCGTGTCGTGCTCTTAAAGTCCGGACGCACGCGCCTCGGCGGGCGCGCCGCGCTCACGCACACGGGGGCGTTGGCGGGTTCGGCCCTAGTCCAAGAGGACCTGTTCCAACGCTCGGGCGTAGTGCACGCGAGAGATCTTGAAGAACTCCTCGCGCTGATCGAGCTCTCAAGTCGCACCCCTCACCTCTCCGGCAAGCGGCTAGGTGTCATCACCACCTCGGGCGGCGAACGCCTTCTCCTCGCGGACGCCGTGGAGGAAAACGGGCTTAGCCTCGCGGAGCTTTCGGATACCTCCAGGGCCGAACTACGAGCGCTCCTGCCGCCTTTCGCCGCCGTCGCCAACCCTCTCGACACGACAGGGGCCGGCATTTTCGAAGGCGATCCGAAGACTCACTACGCGGCCGCCCGCGTCATGGCACTCGACCAGGACGTGGACGTGCTGGTCGCGTCATATGACGCCAAGAACGGCTGGGTCGAAGCGGCACAGAGCGCCCCCGCTTTCGTCGACGGCGTCATCGCCGCCCACAAGGCGGCTACGGAGGCCGGCAAGCCCGTCGTGATCATCTCGCTCACCACCGGCAACGTCGACGCACTTGCTCGCGATTACCTCGAGGACAACAGCGTCGCCTGCCTCATGGGACTGCAGCCTGCGATGCGGTCGATCAGCCTGCTGCTTGCAAGAGGGCCACGGCGGAACTTAGGCGAACTGCCCGGCTCGCAGAGTGCGGGTTCCGAGCGAACTAGCTCGGTCGCAAGCGTCGCGGGGGCGAGCGCCGTCGCCCTTGGCGAGCACGCAGGGGTCCAACTTTCCCTTGCGGCCGGCTTGGAACGCCTACAGGGTGCGGGGCTTTCCGGGTGGGAATCGATCACGGCCACTGACGAGGAGGCCGCGGTCGTCGCCGCAGGGCGCGTCGGCTATCCCGTAGCCATGAAGTGGGAGGGCAACATCGCCCACCGGGCCCGTATCGGAGGCGTCGCCCTCGGCCTCAAGAACGAGGGAGCGATCCGCGAGGCATGGCGCTCGCTCACTAGCAGGGCGACAGAGCTCCACATCGACTACGAGGGCTTGGTCGTCCAAGCGATGGTCGAGGGGGGACTCGAGCTCTTCGTCGGCGGCGTACGCGACCAGCAGTTCGGGCCGATCGTCCTCTTCGGCCTCGGCGGCATCCGCGTCGAAGAGGCCGGTCAGGTCGCGGTAGCGCTTGCCCCGACGAGCAGGCCCGACGCCGAGCTCCTCGTGGACGCCTCGCCCTGCGCGGAGGTCATAGGTCAGCGCCAAGAAGGCGGGCTGCTCGATCGCGACGCCGTCGTGGACGCGGTCATGGCTGTCGCAGAGTTGATAAGCGACGCGGCGGTGCTCGCCATCGACGTCAACCCGCTAATCGCCCTGCCCCACGGAGTTGCCGTGGTCGATTGCAAGATCGTTGTCGCCGGGTCGCCGTCCACCGAAGACGAGACGGCGGTGTCGCGAGATGTCGTGCCGGCAGGGACCAGCCCGCACGACAAGGCAATGTTCCCATGAGCTCCGGACAAGCTGCGATGGCGGCAAGCGGCCGAAGGAGCCTGGTGGTGGTCACCGGTGCCGCCTCTGGCATCGGACGTGCCGTGGCGATCCGCCTGGCAGCGGAGAGCTGGGAGCTCGCCCTCTTGGACCTCGACGAGGACGGCCTGGCCGAGACGGCAAGGCTCATCTGTGAGATTCCCGGCGTGGGCGATCCAGCCCGGTACGCGGTGGACGTCACCGACGCTGAGCGGGTAGACGATGTGGTCGCCGATATCGCAAGCAGAGCGGACCCAATCGCCGCTCTCGTATCCAATGCGGGAGTGCTCACGGTCGTCCCGGTGCTCGACCTGCCCATAGAGCAGTGGCGCAGGACGATCGATATCAACCTGACAGGGTCCTTCATCTGCACCCGGGCCGTGGCCCGGGAGATGGTGCGGGCCGGTACCAGCGGGCGCATCGTCACCGTTGCCTCCGTGCACTCGCTCGCGCCGGGCACCAATGTCGCCGACTACGACGCCTCCAAGGGCGGCCTGCTGATGCTGACGCGGGCCCTTGCTCGCGAGTTGGCTCCCCACGGGATCACGGTCAACGCCGTGGGACCGGGGCTGATCTTGACCAATCTGGCCGGCGGGGCGTCCGAGGAATACCTCGACCACATCGTCCCCACCATTCCCCTGCGGCGGGCGGGCCAGCCCAGTGACGTCGCCGGCGTGGTCGCGTTCCTCCTCGGTCAAGACGCGGGCTATATGACCGGATCGCTTCTCGTCGTCGATGGCGGGATGCTCCTCACAGCGGACCTCTGAGGATACGGACAAGAGCGGGGAAGACATTCGGCAACAAACCAACAGGAGAAGGCAACTGATGAACCTAGAAGGCAAAACCGCAGTGGTGACCGGCGGTGGCCGGGGAATCGGTAAGGCAATCGTCGAGGAATTGGCGAGCTCGGGGGCGGCGGTCTTCTTCGGTGACGTCGTGGCCGAGAACGTGCGCGACGTCGCCGCAGAGCTTCGCGACAAGGGGTTCGTGGTCGAGGGCGCGCTGAGCAACGTCGCCAACAAGGACGAGGTCGAAGCCCTTGTCGACAAGGCCGTTTCTTCCTATGGCCGTCTCGACATCATGGTCAACTCAGCCGGCATCAACCGCGACACGATGTTGCACAAGATGACCGACGAGCAGTGGAACGAGGTCCTCGCCGTAGACCTGACGGGCGCCTTCTACGGCACCCGCAAGGCGCTTCAGGTCATGCGCCAGCAAGAAGGCGGCGGCTCCATCATCGCCATCTCTTCACTCTCGTGGCGCGGCAGCCTGGGACAGGGGAACTACGCCTCCGCCAAAGCAGGCATGGTCGGTCTCATGCTGACCACCGCCCGGGAAGGCGGGCGTTTCGCGGTAAGGGCGAACGCGATTGCCCCGGGCTTCATCGACACCGACATGACGAGGGGCCTCACGCCCGAGATGTGGGAGACAGTTGTCGCGCGGATACCGCTCGGTCACGCGGGAGAGCCGGCCGACGTGGCGGCACTCGTCGCCTTCCTCGGAAGCGACGCGGCCAAGTACATCACCGGCCAGGTGATCGAGGTCGGCGGCGGCCTCGTCTGGTGACATCTCAAAGGACCGCTGTCGACGGCACGCAGGCAGTGGAGAGACCTCCGGCCTCGATGAGGCCTGCGAGCCAATCCGTGCACACCAGTCGGGGGGCCAGTCTTTGCCAAGGAGGATCACAATGACTCAGTCCCCAGTAGACAAGGTCGCCCTCGTGACCGGCGCGGCCGGTGGGATGGGCAAGGCACACGCGTTGGCGCTCGTTCGCGCGGGATGGTCCGTCGCCGCCTGCGACAGGGACGAGGCGGCCCTGGAGCGCTTCAGAGACGAGACGAAGGACTTTGCCGACAAGATCTCCGTGTACAACGCAGACGTGACCTCTATGGACGATGTCTCCCGGGTCGTCGAGGAGGCGTCGCGGCTCGGGCCTGTCCTCGGGGTGGTCAACAACGCGGGCATTGGAAGCCCGCCGCGCCCATTCCGCGAGATCCCGGTCGCTGACTGGCGCGAGATGCTCGAGGTGCACCTGATCGGCGCCGTGCACTGCGTGCTGGCGACACTGGACACGATGCAAGAGGCGAAATTCGGCCGCATCGTCAACATTTCCTCGTACTGCGCCGAAAGTGGGTCCGTCGGCTTCATCCACTACTGCGCGGCCAAGTCCGCCCTGATTGGTTACACGATGTCGCTCGCCCTCGAGCAGGCCGGAACGGGTGTGACGGTGAACTCGGTGGCCCCAGGGCTAGTGGAGACGCCAATGACGGCCAAGGACACGCCCGAGGCACGAGCCAAGGCGACTGCCATGATCCCCCTTGGCCGCTACGGTCGTCCGGAGGAGGTCGCGGCGATGATCGCCTTTCTCCTCTCCGACGATGCGGCCTATGTCACCGGCCGGGTGTTCGGCGTGAGCGGCGGACTGGTCTGCAGATGAGAGTTTCCAAGACATCCCCAAGGAGAACCAGATGACACAACAACGCATAGCACTGTGCGGAGGCTCGCGGACAGCCATCGGCAAGTTCGGCGGCTCGCTGGCAGAGATCGGGGCTTTGGACCTCGGAGCCGAGTTGGTAAAGGGCTGCCTCAAGCGCGCCGGCGCCGAGCCTTCCGAGGTCGAGCGCCTCGTCCTCGGAGAGAACGTCCAGGTGACCCGCGGAGGCAACCCCGCCCGGCACGTGCTGTTGAGGTCGGGAATTCCGGTCGAGGCCGACGACTACTCGATCAACATGAACTGCTCCTCGGGCCTGCGGGCAATCACCTGTCTTGCCCAGGATCTCTTGCGCGATGAGATCAAGGTCGGCGTAGCCGCCGGTACGGAGTCGATGAGCAACACGCCCTACATGCTGGAGAAAGTACGGCGCGGTTATCGCCTCGGCAACGGCGTGCTTGTTGACTTCCTCGCCGACTACATCCTCGGAGACGCCGGGCCAATGGCCGAGAAGGTGGCCGCGAAGTACCACATCTCACGCGAGGACCAGGACCGCTGGGCCCTGGAGAGCCAGCAAAAAGCGCTCGATGCCATCGACGCCGGACGCTTCGCGGACTCGATCGTGCCCATCGACATAGCCAAGAAGGGCGCCGAGGCCAGCCTGTTCAGCGTTGACGAGCACCCGCGCCGCGGCCTCAGCCTGGAATCGCTTGCCAAGCTGAAGCCGGCTTTCGATCCGGCTGGGAGTGTGACCGCGGGCAACTCGTCGGGCATCAACGACGGCGCCGCGGCCTTCGTCGTCTGCACCGAGGAGGTGGCACGCGAGCGCGGCTATGTGATCAACGGCTTTCTCATTGACTGGGCTTCGGCCGGGGTCGAGCCGGGCCTGTTCGGCATCGGCCCTGTGCCAGCGGTCCGGAAGCTTCTCGGGCGAGCCGGGCTCGATGCGGCCGATATCGACCTTGTCGAGCTGAATGAGGCCTTCGCCTCCTCGACGGTCGCCGTTGTCCGCGAGCTCAAGTTGGACGAGGCCAAGGTGAACGTCAACGGCGGAGCCATCGCGCTCGGCCACCCAGTCGGGGCCACGGGGATCATCCTCACAGTCAAGCTGCTGAACGAGCTCACACGGCGCCAGCTACGGCGGGGAATCGTCACAATGTGCGTCGGCAGCGGCCAGGGCATGGCGATGTTGGTCGAAGCGGTTTAGATCTCCGCCCCGGACCGCGACATCCTTCCGAATACCGCGGTCCGGGGCTGGGGGCAGCCTCAACGCCCGAGCGGGGCCAGGGCGCCTGCGGCCGCTACCCAGTCACGCACCGCGTGGAACACGGGCACGCCGACGGCTTCGATGGCAGCCGACATCCTCGCTGTGTACGGACCGCCCATGGCTCCGCAAACAACGGGCTTGCCGCACCCATCGAGCCTCTCCATGACCTCTACGATCTTCTCGTCGAGGGGCGAGTTCTGGAACACGAACCAGGGCATCACCACGTCCACATCAACGTCCGCGATGAGCGCCTCGATGCCGATCTCGTAGTCCGCGCTCGTAGCCGAACCCGTTACGTCTATCGGGTTCTGAGCCATGTAGTAGGGCGGGTACGACGCGCGAAGTCGCTTGATCGTCGTCTCTGACAGCTCCGGCATTCCGAGCCCGTAGACAGAAAGCAGGTCGATCGCCTGGACGAAGGCCCCGGCCCCGTTGCTGATCAGGCCGACGCGCCCCCCGCCTGCCCGCGGCTGCATCGCCAGCGCCTTGGCGGCGGCAACGAGTTCGTCGATGCTGTCCACCGAGATGATGCCGGCCTGTTTGAAGGCCCCCTCGAGTACCTGATGGCTCCCTCCCATAAAACCGGTGTGGGAAACCGACGCGGTCGCAGCGAGCCGGGTGCGCGCCGCCTTGAAGGCGACAACGGGCTTCTTACGGCCGGCGTCGGCGGCCGCAGAAAGAAACTTGCGGCCGTCCTCTAGACCCTCTAGATAACAGGCGATCACTTTTGTCGCGGGGTCATCTGCAAAAAAGGCGAGCAGGTCCCCCTCGTCGACATCGATGCGGTTGCCGTAGCTGACGAACTTGGAAACGCCCGTACCGCTCAGGCGCTCAAGGAACACCGCGCCTACGGTCCCCGACTGGGTCATGAGAGCGATCGGCCCCGCTGGTGGCCTCACCATGCGTTCGGCGGCGTAGAAGAACGTGTCGAAGTGCGTGCTGCTGTCCAGCACGCCGATGCAGTTGCAGCCCACGATGCGCACGTCGTTACCGCGTGCAAGACGCCGGATCGTCGCCTCAAGCTCCTCACCCCGCTCGCCCAGCTCTTTTCCTCCCGCCGATATAACGACCATGTTGTGCACGTCGGTGGCTGCGCAGTCGAGCACCAGTTCAGGCGCCGCGGCCAAGGGGACCGTGACGGTCACGAGATCGACCTTCTCGGGCACCTCGCGCAAAGACGGATAAGACCGCAACCCCATCACCTCGCTCCGGCCGGGGTTGACGGGGAATACACGGCCGGCGTATCCCTGACGCCCCAGGCTTTCGAGGACGGCACCACCCACCTTGGACGACGAGGCCGAGGCGCCTACGAGGGCGACCGATCTGGGTTCGAAGAACTTCGCTAGACGGCTGACATTCGGACTGCTCCCGAGATTTCGAGCGCGCAAGGCGTTTTCCCCCGGCGGCAGGATCTTCGCATCCAGGACCACGTGGTGGTCCTCCCATACGAGCACGGGATTCAGGTCCACGGACTCGAAACTCCCGGCGAGATCCTCTGCCATGGCACTGGCACGAATCAGCAGATCGACGAGCATCTCCTCTGACACCGCCGGCTGACCGCGGTATCCCGAAAGTACGCGGTGCCCACCGACGCCGCGGATCATGGCCGCGGCGTCGTTCCGCGAGATCGGCACGACCCGGAAGACGACGTCCTCGAAAACCTCGGTGAGGATCCCGCCGAGACCGAACATGATCACGGCTCCGAACTGGCTGTCCTGGTTGAGCCCGATGATCACCTCGGTCCCTCCGACGAACATCTGCTCCACGCTGACGCCCTCGATGAGGGCCGACGGCGCGCGGGTGCTCACCTCGCCGATAACTCTGTCGTAACCGCTTCGGACGGCGTCGTCACCGAACAGGTCGAGCTCTACCCCGCCGACATCGCACTTGTGGAGGATGTCGGGCGACACTATCTTCAGCGCAACCGGGGCGCCTATACCTCGCGCGAGTTCGACCGCCTCGTTGACGTTCGTGGCGACGCCGTGGATAGGGACCGAAAAGCCGTACTGCGCGACAGCCTCGAGTCCGTCGGTCACGTGCGGTCGGTGCTGGTTAGGTAGCGGATGATCGACTCGGCGACACAACACGGCTTTTCTCCGCCGTCGCGCTCGATGGTCGTGAGGAAGGTCGCTTGAACACCGCCGGGAACGTCTTCGACGGCGACGATCTCCGAGCTGGCGCGGATGCGCGATCCCACGGTAACGGGAGAAGGAAAGCGGACTCTGTTCGTGCCGTAGTTGATCGACATGGCGACCTCGTCCACTTCGACGAGCCGTGGAAGCAGGGCACTGACGAGCGCCAACGTCAGATAACCGTGCGCGATGGTCATCCCGAACGGCCCTCTCGCCGCGCGCTTAGGGTCGACGTGGATCCACTGGTGGTCATCTGTCGCGTCCGCGAAGCGGTCGATCCGCTCCTGGGTCATCTCGAGCCAGTCCGAGTACCCGAGTTTCGTCCCGACAGCGCCTTTCAAGTCGAAGGGGCTTGCGAAGCGAGTCGCCACGGCCATTTCTCCTCCTCTTCTGGACAATTGCGCCATCTTCTGGGCAATTGCGAGCAGTTGTCATTGATCGTAGGGCATCAGCCTTCAGTCGGCGGAACGGCTCCGGGTTGCCTACAGATTCCGGGTGGCAGGCAGCTTCTCGCGCCAGAAGTGCCGGCGTTCCTTGTCCCTAGCTAGTCGTCCGCCCGGACGCCTTTGGGGCTTTCGCCGCGGCCTCCCCGTCCGCCTGGCGCCGGCCCTCCGGGCGACTCCCCGATCTTGGTTTCCTTCGCGCTCCCCCGTCTTTCTCCCACTCCTGTGCACTCTCAGGTAAGACAGGCCGCCGCTGGCGCAACCGACCCTGACGGGCCGGGCCCTCTCTTCGGAACGGATGGAGGTCGGGGCGCTAGGCGACTATCTGCGGCACTGCGGGTGCCGCCCCCGTCAGCGGCCGTACATTCATCGGTCGCCACGCTCTTAGATGCGAAACAGGTAGAGCTCCCGACCAGGAAACGCGCCCACAACGGCTGTGTCGCGTGACATGGCCGCCGACACTCCGAGGTAGCCACCTGCAACAAGGTCCGACGCGCTCAGCGCGGCGACTTGTGACCAACCGCCCTCCGTCCTTGTGAACTCGTAGGCCACGCCGGCGCACTCCTTGTAACACGCGGCCCCGACGATGGCGCGGTTGCCTGACATCGCAACCGAGGTGCCCAACTCCTCGAGCCCGCGCGCGTAGGGTTCAGCGAGCTGCTCGACCTGTATCCAAGTGCCCCGAACGTAGGAGAACACGAAGACGCGCCCGAACTCCTGTCCGAATGACCCGAGCCCGACAAGGGCATGTTCACCTGAGATCGCGACGGAACTTTCGTCGCTGATGATTCCGGGAAACCTCCGTGTGGAAACCTCCCGCCAGCCGCGTTCTTCTTCCTCGAAGAAGTAAACGTTGTATCCCGACGCGTTCCCGGAGCCCACGACGATGCTCGTATTCGAGATCGCCAGTGTGATCCCGAAATCAAAACCGGCCAGTGATCCCGGCACCGTCAGCTCACCTAGGCGTTCCCATCTGCCCGAGGAAGCCTCGTGGAATATGAACACGCGTCCCGCAGACGATGGAGCTTCGGAGCTCACAAGGGCCGTGCTACCGCTGATTGCGACCGACGACCCGAATCCGCGACCGCCTCGAGGAGCCACGAGCACCGAGCTCTGTCTCCATTTACCGTCCTTGTCTGTGAACACATAGACACAGCCACCGCCGGGTTGGTCTGCAGCGCCAACCAGCAATGTCGGACCGGACACGGAAAGCGCCGCTCCGAAGCCGCTGTGAGCTAAGGCATCGGAGCCTTCGAGCGTCCCATCTGGCCCCCAACGGGAATGTGTCTCGGCAAAGATGTCAACCTTGTTTGTGGATCCGGCAAAAACCGTCGTCTTAGTGATCGCCACCGACAGCCCGAACGGTCCTGCTCCCTTGAACGCGGCTATCTGACTCCCACGAAGCGGGCGGATCTGTGTGGTCTCAGACTCCAGAGGCGAGAGTCCGGTCACCATCGCGGTCGTGCACAGTGCCGCCGCGAGAACCCTCGGGCTCCAAAGCGTGCGCAAACTTCTCATGCACCGCTCGTTCCTAGCGCGCTTTCGCCTCAAGGCCCAACCCGGCGAGCGCGGAACTCCAACGGCTTCGTCGGATTCATCAAGCACCACCCCGCTTGCGCCACGCTCGCCAACCCTACCGATCTCCCCAGGCAAACGGCGTGATTGAGCGGTTCTACGAGTCGATCGAGCACGAG
>Ga0182030_10006427_pt1 | contig 24794 bp, 12 predicted proteins | sample 812S3MmetaG_FD_121299 | JGI IMG/M metagenome (GOLD analysis project Ga0182030, IMG submission 121299) | Permafrost microbial communities from Stordalen Mire, Sweden - 812S3M metaG (Illumina Assembly) | ecosystem: Environmental > Terrestrial > Soil > Wetlands > Permafrost | place: Sweden...
CCCGCGCAGCTTGCGGCCGCAAGCTGCGCGGGGTGCGGGACGAATAGAGGGCGGGAGACGCGATTTCGGCGGGGCTGAAGCCCCGCCCTTCCAGCATCGTCCAAACCTGGTGAGAAGTCCGGGTTAGAATCAGCACGAGGAAAAAGCGCAGTATTCCTTGCTGCCCCGTTCATAAAGAAAAAGGCAAGGCCGGTATACAATTGGGCCAACCCCAGCGAGGGCTGGCCGCACCACTGGCATGCGATGTTGGTGGAGTCATGCCTCTGCATTTGAGGAGACGGCGCACGCGAAAACTCCTTCTGCGTGGCGACCACCCTTCTGACCGCTATTCCGCCGCTATCAGTCGAGATTCGCGTTACGCAACCATGTGGCAGGCGGTCATCACAGCCGAAGATTAGTGCCCCAGATCCTGAAGGGCCTGTTGTGCGGCATGGTGTCCGGGCTGAATTTCGAGGAGCTGGTGAAGGATGTCGCGAGCTTTATCGGGCTTCCCCATCGCAACGTAAGCATTGGCAAGGTTCAAGTAAGCTACGTCGAAGGTCGGGGCCACGCGAATACACTCTTCCAGAGAGATCAGGGCATCGGAAAGCTTTCCCGTTCGAATATTGAGTACGCCCAGATTGTTCAGGGCGTCAGGATAAATGGGACGGAGTCGGATTGCCTTCAGCAAATACGCGCGCGCCTGTCCTGTGTCGTCTTGTTGGGCGAAGAGCATTCCCAGGTGGTAGTTAACTTCAGGGTTCTGAGGGTCAATACTCAGCGCGCTCTCGAAGCTTTTCCTCGCCTCCTGGACCTGCCCACTGTCATGGTAAAGCTTTCCCAGGTTTTCGAGCGCAATGACGTGCTGGGGATTCTGGCGGATCGCCTCCTGGAAAAATTTGATGGCTTCCTCTTGGCGGCCTTCCTGGGCAGCGACCATTCCCAAATTGTTCCAAGCGCTCGCATCCAGGGGACGAAGCTCGGCGGCTCGCCGCAGATTCTCTTCGGCTTGCGGAAGCAATCCCTTGTTCAGATAAAGCGTTCCCAGATTGTAATAGGCGGCGGCGTATTCCGGGTATTTGCTCACGACCTGTTGGAACCACGAGATCGCTTCGTCGTAGTAACCCGCTCGAAAGAAGGCCACACCGTACGCGAAGAGGAAACGATGGAATTCTCCGGCATAGAATTTCCCCGGAAATGGCAAGGCCCGACTCTCCCTTTCTTTCCGGTTCTGAGGGATTCGACCCAGGTCTTCCTCCAGGCTCGACGGATTGAGCGGGCCCTGATAAACCTTCACGATCAGACCTTTCTCATCGATAAGAAACGAGGTGGGAATGCCAAGGTTCCGCCGGCGATCGAAGAGGTAACGGTAGAGGAGATTGCAGATGTTCAGCATATCCTCTGAAGCGAAGAGAACAGGAAACGTCAGTCCCTTCTTTCTCGCGAACTCCCGCACGATCTCCGTCTGGCTCGCGGCATTCACATTGACAGCCAGCAGTTGAAGGCCCTGCCCCAGCCAGTTCGAAAAACGGCGCTGGAACAGTTCCAACTCCGCCTGGCAGCAAGGGGTCATCGTGTCCCAGAAGTTGAGCAACACTTTACGGCCACGAAAACTGGAAAGGGTATAGGAACGGCCCTCGAGGTCGCGAAGCGTGAATTCCGCCGCTGGAAGCGGATCAAGCAGCCAAGTTTCCCCGCACGCAGGAGGCGCCTCCGGTTTTTGTTCGACCAATGCGCTTTTCGGAATAGTGATGGGCGAAGCAAAGGGTTCCGCATGGAACTCGCCCGAGCCCTCTTCAAGTTGGACGCGGTGATTGGCAGGCAGGCCTTCAAAACTTTGAAGCAGCCCGCTGGGCCAGTGGACGGTGGCTTGAACCGTGCCCTTGTACCGGCCAAGGCCAAAAAGCAATTCCTTGGTATGCTGAGAGAAGAAACCTGAGCCCGCCTGGAGAAACTTAACTTGCCGGCCCGCTGCGCTCTCGAGGCTGATGATCGCTCCGATGGCGTCCCGGTTACTCTGGTGGCCGCGCAGCCGGAAGCAGATTGAATCGCCTCGATCCTCCATCACATTGCGGAGGATTCGGAGCTGCGGCCCAGTGCGATTCTTGAGCACCACCTCCAGACTGCCATCATGATCCAAATCGGCCAGGGCAAAGGCCCGGCTATCATCGACAAAATCTAAACCCAATACCCCCGCGACATGAGCGAATGTCCCGTCGCCATTGTTCGCGAAAAAGACATTCCTTTGGTAACCATCCCAAGTGCCATCTGAACGGATGAGTTCGTTGATGGCATTCCAGCCTTCCTCGTAAGGCCGCGATTGAGTTGCTGTGGGAGGGGACTGGGACACTACTTGGCGCCAGAAGAACCCTTGTAGGTCGTAGCGATCGGGCCCGGAAATCATCCCCGTGGCGACATAAAGGTCAGAGTGGCCATCGTGGTCAAAGTCCCACGCTGCGCACGACCACGACCACCCCGCCTTTTCCACGCCGGCGGCAGCACCGCGGGCCGCAAAGCTACCATTGCCCTGATTGCGGAAGAGCGAGTTCCCCATGGCGTGCCGGCGATAGAGAGCGCGCACACTTTCCGGCGCTCCATCCATGAAGGCCGGCTGCATGCTGACGCGCGTGCCGGCGGGCTCCCACATGTCGCAAACATAGAGGTCCTGGTTCCCATCATTGTCGTAGTCAAACCAGCAGGAGCTCATCCCCGGCCCCACATCGACCACGCCAGCCTCTTCCGCCACATCCGTAAAAGTCCCGTTGCCGTTATTGCGGTAAAGGTTTTTCCTCCCGAAGTCGTTCACCACGTAAAGGTCAGGCCATCCGTCGCTGTTGTAGTCGCACCATCCACAATCGAAACTGAAGCGGTTATTGTTCTGGTTGAGACCGGCGTGGGCCGTCACGTCGCGGAACGTCCCATCCCGATTGTTCCGGAGGAAGAAATTGGGCGGGCCGTTCCGGGCATCGTAATAGGGCGCAGGATATCGGTATTGGTCTATGCCTTCATAATAACTATACAGACAAAAGTAAATGTCGAGCCAGCCGTCGCAGTCATAATCGGCCAGGGCAGCCCCGGTAAAGCTGCCCTGCGGTGGCTGGGCAAAGCGGAACGCCTCCGGCTGGAGCTGAAACTTTCCCCCCCCGAGGTTACGAAAGAGCAGGGGGCCGCTTGTCCGCACCACGATCAAGTCCTGGTTACCATTATTATCAACATCCGCAAAAACAGCGCTGGAGGTGGGGTCGAGAACGCCCACACCTGCCGTTTCGGTAATGTCTTCGAATCTCCCGTCTCCACGGTTGCGGTAAAGCCGGTTGGGAAGGCCGGCGGGTTGGCAGACGTAAATTTCATCGAATCCGTCGTTATCGATGTCGCCGCAGGCGACTCCGTTGTTGCCGTAAACATCAATTCCACACGCCGCGTCCAACACGGTTCGCCAATACTCCGTCCCCCGCAGCATCTGTTGGGTGTACGATGCATTCCCACCCAGAGCCCACGCAGTAATGTCCTCAAAGGCGCGCCCTGCTATGCGACTATGAGTTTCTTCCACGGCCCGCCATGCGCGGATGGCAAGATTCCCAGGGGTCTCCCTTTCCCATTCCAGGTCCCAGTATCCCATCCGTTCGTCGCTGTCCTCCTCGGACGTTGATCCCACAAGGTCATAGCGAATACGGGTGGCAAAAAGGAGGGGAGATTCTTGCTTTACCGTAATACCCGCCACTTCAAACTCCGCGGTCCGAAGTCGCTCCGTGCTGGCAAAGAAGGCGCCTAAATCCTGCACAAAGGCTGCCCGTGGGAGGGTTGACTCGGCAGGGAATCGCCCCCGCCAGACTTGCAATCCAGCCCTGTTTCGCAGGTGCGTCTCTTCCTCCGGCCGCAGGGAAGTTGCAGCAAGCCCCGGAGACAGCATTTTAACAATAGGGCCGAGTGACGGTGGGGCTTGGCACAAGGCCACACTCCATCTCGACAGAGCCGCGGCCACCTCCTCTGCGTACAGCTCCGAAATGTAGGCGTCATGGCCGGGATGAATCTGGCTGAGGAATCGATCAAGGGCAGATTGGGTGCGATAGTGTGGTGTGAGACGATAGTCGGCCCACACCTCGGGGCAGCCTCCGGGCGGACCTTGTTCAGGCGAAGCGCGCAGGAGGTCCGGGCGCAATCGCGCGGCCATTCCCGCAAGCAGCGGTGTGCCACACCAGCGGACGAAATCGCGGCGAGAGAGAGAGGCTAAGTGGGCAGACCATCGACAGGAATCCATGGAGACGACCGTTGCCTTTCATCGAACGGAGTCCGATTCTAGCATTCTGACAAGTTCGATTTAAAGGGAATGCGCGCGCATGGCATTGTCGGGAGCGCCTGAACGTCTGGGTGGCGCCCAAGGCCACGACTGGGCTCGCGGTGAGCAAGGCATGATCTGGAGTTAGCCCGGGTCTGGAAAGGCGGGACTTTAGCCCCACCCTTCCAGTCGCCGCTAAGAGTGTCCATGCGTGGTGAGAAATCCCGGTTAGTGCGCGCCACCACTGAATTGTCAGGCTCGATCAGCCAGCGGGTACCGTCCGGCCTCATAGGCAGTATCGAACAAAGCCACAATATTGGCGGGTGGAACGTCGGCTTGAATGTTGTGTCCCCCTGAGAAAATGTACCCCCCGCCCGGAGCCAGCGCCGCAATCTTGCGCTGTACTTCTGCGACGACATCCTGTGGCGTTCCATTCGGCAGGATCGTGGTGTTTGCCACGTTCGAGTAAAAAGCAAGGCGGTCGCCAAATGCCTGCTTGATGCGGGCCGGATCCTCATTTCCCAGCGCCGTAGGCTGTAATGGGTGGACAACATCCACTCCCACATCCACAAGGTCCTGGAGAATCCAAAAGGTCGCTCCGCAGGTGTGCAGACAAACCTTGGCCTTGGTTTTGGACTTTACAAGGTCAATCAAGCGTTGGTAGCGCGGCTTGAAAACGGCGCGGAAGGTATGGGGACTCATGATGGGTCCTGTCTGCATTCCCCAGTCGTCGCCCATCCACCAGCCTTCGATATAATCACCGATCGCATCCAGGTAGTGGGACGTGAACTCCATCATCCATTCCAGCACTCGATCCAGGAGCAGGGAAATGAGCCGGGGCTCTTGCACGAGGTCGCCCATATACTCTTCGAACCCTCGCAGTTCGGCCGAGAAATAGTAGAGCGAGGCAGCTTGACCTGCCATTAGAGCGTAGGGCGTTGTTTCATACAGTCGCTGGGCTTTTTCCCGCAACCCACGAAACCTGGATTTTTCCGCGGGATCAGGAAAAGGAAACCGCGAGATTTCCTCCAGGCTTTTACCTGCTAGCGGCGAACGAACATTTTCACAATAATACCCGCACCGCTTCCGATAGACGCCCCATTCATCCTCAAAGCTACCGTCGGCTTCTATTTCTTGGGTCCAATTCTCATTGGGATTCGCCATGATGTAGCGCGTGTCAACATGAAACCGTTCCAGAATGCGCTCGTCCACCACTGCCAGGCGTTGCATCAAGTCATAAATACGGATCGGGGCGGAAGTGTCCATCTGCAGATAAGCCCTCAGATTCTGATAGGCCACTTCATTAATGCCATTATGAAAATCCTGTCCAAAATCTACGGGAACCCGGTCCGGCTCTTCTCTGTTGAGAGCCTTTCGTACACGCTCCCTTGGGGTCATCATGCAGTTACCTCAGCTAGAAGGTTGGCGCCTGGCGTGGACTGTGGACAATTCGGATGAATTCGCCGCGCTGGGCTTAGGGCGCCGGGTTGGCATTCTCTTTCACCAGATTGATGAGCTGCTGCTCTTTTCCCTGGTCATTTGCGCGCGCCGCCCCAGACTGGTGGTGAAGGCGTTCATAAAGCTCGAACTCCTGTCCGGCTTGCTCGTGGTGTCCGGTACGTGCGAATGCTTGCCCCAGCTTATAGTGGATGGCGGCCGATTCAGGGTCGAACTCGATGGCTTGCTGGTATTGATCTATAGCCTCAGGATAATCATTTTGGCTGGCATAAAGATTTCCCAGTTGCAGGTGGGCGTCTGGAAACTTGGGATCTAGGGCACTGGATTTCTTCAGCAGCGCCGCCACTTCCTCCAGGCCTTCCTGCGATCCCCGCGATCCTCTCCATAGGCTCATCGCATAGTAAAAGACCGCCCGTGCGTCCTGGGGATGAATTTCGGCGAAACGCTTTAGTCTTTCAGCGACTGCGGCGGACTCCTTCTGGGAGGCGTTTGAGACGTCGGCAAGGAAAACATAGGGACGATACGCCGTGGGATTTAGATCTGTCGCTTGCGTAAGCGATCGAACGGCGTCGTCAATGTCACCGCGCAGGTAAAGGGCGATACCATGGCCAATCAACATGTCAGGTGACTTCGGGTATCGTTCCATGCCGGATTTAAAGACATCAAGTGCGGCCGCGATGTTGCGCTGCGTTAGGAGTTCAGATCCCCAGGCGAAGATATTCTGCTCGCTGGGCTCAATTTGCGCGGCATGCTGATGCTCCCGGACCGCTCCCTCGAAGTTGGCGGCTTTATCCTCGATCTCCGCGAAAAGTGTATGAAATTCGGCATTGTCGCTTCCATTGAGGAGAGCTTGAACCTGCTGTCGCGCCGCGGAGAGGTTGCCGGTTCGCAAGTTGGCCACCGCGAGGGCGTAGGCATTGGGCTGATCTGACGGGTTGATCCGGTAGGCTTCTGCCAAATAGAGAATTGCTTTCTCAGGTTGGCCGTTCCCCAGATAAAACTTGCCCAAGTCATGAATGGCGCCGAAATCTTGCGGGTTCTTTGCGGCCGCGCTCTTCCGCTCAGCTTCGATGAGGCCGTGAGAAGGGTTAGCGGCGTCCGCCACTTCTTCCGCCTTGCTGTCGGGGCGGGCAGAGGAGTCTTGGCGAAGGGCGGTTGCCCCCTCAAGCAGGCGTATGGTTGTGTCAGCATCGGCGGGCGAGGAATATCCCGCAGGATCAACCGCACCCACCACCTCGTCAGCTTTCAGGGATGAAGTCTGATAGTAGCCAACCGTATTGTTTGTTTGTCCCTGGTCATCCGTCTCCCCGGTATGCCCGGCAGTGGGATCTGGCAAAGGTTGCAATGCCAAGTCAACCCTCGCCTTCTGCTGAACCCTCAGATCAATGATTACCGGAATGGCCGGGTGGAAGCCTTTGCGCTCAGCCCTTATTTCATACTTACCCGCCTTTATTCCGTCAAAGGTATAAACCCCTGTGGACGAGGTTGTAGCGGTAGCGAGCAGAAAACCACTTTCGTCGCTGAGTGTTACCTTGACGCCTTCGAGCGCTGCTCCCGCGGAGTCTCGCACCCCGCCGACAATTGTCCCAGTCTGCGTATCACCTGCCTGGATCCAACTGATGGAGAGAAGCAGGATTATTCCCGGGAGGTAACGGACGCACGACCTGACGAATTGGCATTCGACCCGCATGGTGACCCGGTGAAATACTGGGTAGCACTTCCAATCCTACCGCGAGATTCTAGCACCATCCTCTTGCGTCTGAAAGGCGCTCCCAGCGCATTAAGCGGGATCGGAATGCTGGAATTAAAAGGAAGGCAGATGGCGAGTGTTTGGATACTGGTTCCGTGATAAGACCCTGGTGTTGTCCCGGCTCATTCCTTACAGCAGCGTAAATTGCCAGGGGTGGCGCATCCATTGAATTCTCTGGATGCGCCACCCCCTGTCAATCCGAAAACCCTAAGCCTGACGATACACTAGTTTACCAAGCGACATGCACCCCGAACTCGAAACGGCGCATGGTGTAAGACGGCATTAGCTGAGTGATCTGAGTGTTGCTGGGCTGGTCTACGTTCCAACCTGGATTCGACAGGTTAGTAAGGTTAAAAGCGTTGTAGGCTGACGCGCGGATCTGAATCTCTGTCTTCTCATGATTCAGAGGCGTGGATAAATCGAACACCTTCCAAATTGAAAGGTCCGAATTCACTGCTCCCGGACCCCTCAGCGAGCCAACCCCAGCATCGCCGAAGACTGTGCCGGGATCGGAGAAACACGATTCGTTATACCATTGGTTCCGGTTTTGTCCTCCAGGAACGCTCCGCCAGTTGCAGCCCGGAACCGTATTAGCCCTTTGGCCAAAATCGGCGTTAAGCTCAGAGCCGTTGCTCCACTCGGGGGTAAATCCCAGCCCCGAAGCGAGTGAAGTGACACCACTGAACTGCCAACCGGCCAGAGCAGCTTTCTTAATTCCACTGGCATCCGAACCCCAATGTTGCCCTGGTCCGAATGGGAGCACGTAGGTATGCGTGAAATTCCAGGTTAGCGCGCGATCCATGGTGCCAATAGACCAACTTCCACTATACGCGTTACTTCCGGCCCCTGGACCATAGTCATCGGCTCTAAATTGGGGGGTGGTGCTGCCATCGTAACTCATGTTCTTTTCCCAAACCAAGTTGGAGGTAAAGGTCAGATCCTTGGAGTAGGCCTTGCGTATTTGGATTTGCAAGGAATTGAAGTTCGAATCCGAGCAGTTGCACATCAAGTTGTCTGCCGATTCAATGCCATATTTGGCATACAACGGGCGCTTGGAATCGAGGCTTCCAGGCCCCGGACCAGCAGAATTATAGTTGTATTGCCAAGCCAGGTGCGTCCCCTTGGCGCCCACGTATGCCACGTCAAGGATCATGCTGGGAGTCAACTGCCTCTCTACCGTTACATTGTACGAATCCATGTTTTCGGTCTTCCAGTCAAACGGGCGAGTTTTGAGCGTAGTCCCATTGGGGGCCGGAAGCAGGCCGTTAGACGGAAGTGCAGGGGGCGTAGAGGGAGGTGGCCCATCGTCAATCAGAGGGAAGAGAGCACTGGGTTGATAGGTACCCGGTTGAACGATGTTCTGCTGAGCCACGATCGGGTAAAAGCTGGTCAAGTGGTAGAAGGTGGCGTCATAACCGGATTCAAAGTAGCTTCTCCCGTAACCGGCACGGATAACATTCTTTGATGTCAGCCGGTAGGCAAGTCCAACGCGAGGTGAGAAGTCGTCGTTCGGTGAATAAACGCCGGCACTTTTATTGACACTTCCGAGGTTCGAGAGCATGATGTCGCCAGTATCAGGATTGAAATTGGCGAGTCCACCGGGGAAATGGGCGGTAATCGCGGTGAACTTGTCCCACCGCAGTCCCAAAGTCACCGTCAGCTTGCGATTAACTCGCCAAACGTCCGATATGAAAGACCCCGCCCGCGTCTGGCGTTCACCGGGGAAGATCGTGAATACCGCGCGGTCAAATTCACTGGGGATCCCAAGGAGGAAGGTCGCCATGCCGAGCCCAGAAGTCGGATCATCGGCGGAGGCCGTAATGTCCTGAGAAAAATTAAAGTTGCCACGCGTGCTGGCGTTAACCGACAGGAAATTAAACTCCTGGCGGAGTAGGTCCACACCGAAGCGGAGCTCATGCGCACCATGCATCCAGGTCCAGTTGTTGACTCCCTCCAGGTTCGTCGTTCCTTCGAAGCGAGGAATACCGGTCCCGGAAACAGTCCCCATTGAAAATGACCCATAAGGGCCGGCGACAGTGATCCCCGCCAAACCGCCAGTGGTCGGCGACCCGGTATTGATATTGGGTATGCCCACTTTGTTGTCCGTCTCCAGTCCAGAGTCTGCCTGGTAGGCGTCCAAACGAAAACGGTTAAACCCTAAACGAGCTTCCGTAAGCAGATTGGGACTAAACGTGTGCGTCCAATTGATCGCGTTGTGTTGCTCTCTTGTGTGGCCGGTCTCAGCAGCACCAGCAGCCGCTGCCGCCCCCCCAGCCACGGTCCCCAATATCGAACCGTTGATGAAAAGATCCTGAAAGAAACTGTAACTCACGAATATTTTGTTTTTGTCTGATATGTTGTAGTCGACTCTGCTGTCAAATTGGTAGGTGTTGAAGGTCGTCGGCACTGTACCAGCCCAGTTATTGTCGGTGCCGGTATTGATGAACCCTGTCGTTGGCAGAAGACCTAAAAGATTTTTGGCTACTGGGTCGATTCTGCTTGGGGGGATAATGTTGGCCACGCCCCCGTAGGAAAACTGTGTTCTCCCCGTGCCGTCGGTATTCTCAGTTGAGGCGGGATCGTAAATCGCGGGAAGGCCAGCAGCACTGAAATCGCCTTGTGAAAAAGCGGCATTCGGCACCGTGGTAATCTGACCCGTCTGCTCCACGAGTCGGTTAAACTGGAAGCCCCCAAATGCAAACAACTTGTCTTTCTTTATGGGACCACCGAGGCTGAACCCACCCTGGTTAAAGTTAAAGGGGGGAACTCCAATACCCTTGCCTGAGGGTCCCGTTCCGGCAACCTTTTCCGTAATCGGATCGGCGGCAAAGGTATCCTTGTTACGGTTAAAATAGTTCAAGGACCCATGCAGTTGATTGGTGCCGGACTTGGTAATGTATTGCGCCACCAACCCTGACGACTGACCAAACTCGGCATCGTAGTCCGCCGTGGTAAGCTTCATTTCCTGAACAGAGTCCTGAAGGGGCACAATGACCTGCAATCCCGAAAACCCGGAATCGACATCGTTGATGCCGTCAAGCACGTAGGTTTGGCCGCCTGACCATGTGCCGTTCACCCACACTCGGCTGTTTTCCGTGGGATTTTCGCCCGGACCCATGGCGATAGTATCCCGAGAAGCTCCAGGCACCACATTCAAGAGCTGCGAGACATTTCGTCCAAGGATGGGCAGGGTTGCCACTTCTGCGGAGGTGAAATCTCGAGATACCTGTGTGCTCTCTGTTTCCAATTGGGCTGTTTGTGCCGCCACGGTGATTTCCTGCGTGACTGGACCCAATTCCAGTTTAGCGTCCATCCGCACGCTGGCGCCGACTGCCAATTGTATTCCCGTCTGAGCAAAGCGCCTGAACCCACCCTTCGCTTCGATGGCCAGATCGTATGTTCCGGGGTCAAGGTGCGTAATGTTAAAGCTGCCCCCTGCATCCGTTGTAGTTTTACTTGCGACTCCCGTTTGCACGTTGGTGACCGTCACCGTAGCTTCGGGCATGGCCGCTCCCGATGGGTCTGTCACATAACCAAGTATTGTGCTCCACACAGCTTGGCCGCGAAGCGACCCAGCAAAGAAGCACGTGCACAGAACGATTCCCAAGAACATGGGCATAACTGCCGGGATCGTGGCGTGCGCTCGGAAGCGCTCGAATCGGTGGATCAGTCGGAAAAGTCCAATCCGTACGTAATTCGACGACATAGTCCAAATCCCTCCCCTTCTTCAAATAGCCAACGCGGAATGGTCGATCTTAAATATGCCAAATTCGACGTACCTTGCCACTCAACATAAAGAACCGCAGGTTTGCTTTCGCCCCGGTGACTCCTCATACGTCTTATGCTAGCGATTAAACAGCAGATTATGCCGATGAAAAAAAATTGTACTACCGACCGCGTCACGAGCAAGTTATCTGCCAACCATTTCTCTAGTGTAAGCCTCCATAATACATATAGTTAGCTGTTTAGGAGTTGGCGAGACGGCCGATACTCCCGAAATCTGTATACGTTTTTTGGAATTTCTCCGGGTTTCCGTAGGTTGGAAACGCAGAATAAGCAATTTGGCGGACGCCGCTGAGACATACCATTTGCTGGCATCTGGCCCATATTCCCGGCATCTCTGATCCCCACTATGCAGCGCTGGAGAGTCGGCAGCAATGGAACTTAGACGTTCGAAAGAGCCAGGCTCTGGCGCCTGCCTCCAGACACTTTCGCGAGAAAAGAATTCTTCGCTGTCTCTGTGCAATCACGCGATAATCTTCTCGCCAGCTCCTCCGGGTCAGCCTAGAGGAGGATGGGGTGGCGGCTGAGTGGCGCTAGAGAGCTTCGCGGACCGGAGGGCTTCCCCATTTTGCCGACCGCGGAAGCCGCCAGGGCTCGGGAGTTCTGATGGAAGGGATGCTCGATGAGAAATGGGTTTAGGGGATGGTCGATACTTATTTTCTCGGTATTATTCTCGGGCCGCGTCGTGGGCCAGGCGCCCAATGGGCAAGAGATCCAGAAGCATTACAGGCGTGCAACCGAAGCGGAGAAGGCCGGACAGACTGATATCGCCGTGCAGGAATTCCGCGAGGTCCTCCGGCTCGATCCTCATAACGCTGAGGCCCACGCCAATCTGGGCGTGATTGCGTATACGGGAAAAGACTATACCCGGGCCGCGGAGGAATTCCGGGCCGCCCTGAAGTTGCGCCCCTCCCTTTGGAATGCGGAAGCCTTCTTGGGGATGAGCGAACTCCGGCTCGGCCAGTCCCAACAGGCCAAGGCGTTCATGGAGGAGTCGTTCCGGCACTTGCAGGACGCAAAATTGCAGTCCCAGGCGGGAATGGACCTGATATCCCTCTATTATCGAGACCACGAACTCGCCCGTGCCCTGGAAATCCTCCAGGCGCTTGAGCGCGCCAATCCCCACGATCCCAGCCTCCTGTACACTGCGTACCGGACTTATACAGAACTGGCGGCGCTTACGCTGGTTACACTATCCCAGGTTGCTCCCGATTCGGCGGAGATTCATCGCATCCTCGCGCAGACCGCGGCGAACCAGGACGATTTCGCGGGCGCCGTCGCGCAATATCGCAAAGCGCTTGAAATCAGCCCTGGGCTGCCGGGCCTGCATTTTGAACTCGGACAGACGATTCTGGCGAACTCCACCGATGAACCCGCCCGCCGGGGGGCAGAAAAGGAATTCCTCCTAGCCTTGGGCGACGACCCCACCGACGCCAACAGCCAGTATATGCTAGGAGAGATTGCGTGGCTGCGAGCCAAACCCGATCAGGCATTGGAACATTACAAGGAGGCCGTACGGCTGGGGCCGGATTTTGTAGACGCCCGCATCGCCCTGGGAAAGGTTTTGACTTCTCTCGGTCGCCCCGAAGAGGCGCTCCAGCAGCAGTCCGAGGCTGTTCGTCTGGACCCGCAGAACGAGGCCGCCCATTATCGTCTGGCCCAGGCCTATCGTAAGCTGGGCCGGACGGAGGATTCAGAGCACGAGTTTGCGATTTTTAGAAAGCTGCGCGACTCCCGTTTATCGATACGCGCATTGTTTCAACAGGTTCAGGGGGGAGCCTTGTTGCACCAGACGATTGCCCCCAACGAACCGCAATAGCGGTGCAAGTCCGCAATGATGACGAGGAGAAGAAATATTCCTGCGATGCATCACTCAACTGAAAGAGGACCGGACGCCCCCGCCAATTCCGCTCGAAATCATCTGGACATATCCTTCGTTCGGCGTTAATTTCTCCTCCTGCTCAGGAGGTAAATTTGAACCGTATCTTATTTCGTACATTCCAGCTTATTTGCTTCTTACTTCTCCTGGCGCCGACCGGTTCGGCAGATTGGCATAGCATCGGGAGTCTGACCACCCCGGAACCCAAAGGAAACCAAGTAATCTTCAGAAGCCGTCAGGCCACGGTGATTCTGACGGTCCTGGCTCCCGATCTGATCCGTGTACGGATGGTTCCCGGGACCACCCTGCCGTCTGACCACTCCTATGCCGTCGTCAAGACAGATTGGTCGCAGGTCCCGATCGAATTTGCCGGAGACACCGATACGAGCATCATCCGCACGCCGGAATTGGAAGTGCGCGCCCACCTGTCACCCTTCCGCCTGGCTTTCTACGATCGGAATGGAAAATTGATCTCCAAGGACGAAGATTCCCGGGGAATGAGTTGGGAGGGAACACGCGTTCGCTGTTGGAAGTCAATGCCGGAGGACGAACACTATTATGGCCTGGGTGAGAAGAGTAACCTTCTCGACAAACGTGGCCGCTCCTACGTCATGTGGAATACCGACCCGGATGGGTTTGATGCTGCCACAGACCCTCTTTACCAGTCCGTCCCGTTTTTCATCGGCCTTCGCCAAGGGCGGGCTTACGGCCTCTTCTTCGACAACACCTACCACTCTTCGTTCGACTTTGGTGTGGAAGAGCATGACGTCTATTCCTTCGGCGCCGAGGACGGAGAAATGAACTATTACTTCTTCGCCGGCCCAACTCCCAAGAGCGTGGTTTCGCGCTTTACGGAATTGGTCGGTCGTTCTCCCCTGCCGCCACGCTGGTCGATCGGGTACATTCAGAGCCGGGCCAGCTACTATCCGGAGAGCACCGTCCGCTTCATCGTGGAGAACTTCCGCCATCGGGGGATCCCCTGTGACGCGCTTTTTCTGGATATCGACTACATGGACGGGTACCGGATTTTCACTTGGAATAAATCCTACTTTCCCGATCCCAAGAAAATGCTGTCGGATCTGCGCCAGCAAGGCATCCGCATCATTACTATCGTTGACCCCTACGTTAAAGTCGATTCCCACTACTGGATTTACCAACAAGGCGTCCGGAATGGTTACTTCATGAAAAAGGCGGATGGGACTCTCTTCACGGGCAGGGGCTGGCCAGGGGAGAGCGCGTTTCCTGACTACGCCTCGGAGAAGGTACGCGACTGGTGGGCTTCGCTATATAAGGAACAGTTGGAACAGGGAGTCTCCGGCTTTCTCGACGATATGAATGAGCCGACGATTGTGGCCGATCCAGGGCTGCCCAACAGGACGTTTGACCTGGACCTCATCCATGCGACCGACCACGGGCCCAGGCCCCACGCTGAGATCCATAACGTTTACGGAATGCTGGAGACCATGGCCAACCGCGACGGCATGCTGCGAGTGCATGCCAACGAGCGCCCTCTGATTATCACCCGCGCTACCTTCGCGGGCGGCCAACGCTATGCGGCGGAGTGGAGTGGTGATGACTGGGGAACCTGGGATCATCTGCGCCTCAACATGCCCATGCTCAATTCCATGGGCCTTTCCGGCTTCCAGTTTTCTGGGGCCGATATCGGCGGGTTCCAGCCCGTTCCCAGCCCCGAACTTTACTCCCGCTGGTTGCAGTCAGGGGTTCTAACGCCCTTTTGCTGGACACATTCCGAGGGCCCGGGCAACCTTGAACCGTGGGGGTTTGGGAACCGACTGGAAGAGATCAACCGCAATTCCATCAGGTTGCGCTACCACCTGCTTCCCTATATTTACACCGCCTTCTGGGAGGCCGCGGAGACGGGAATCCCCATCATGCGTCCTCTGCTGCTCGAGTATCCCGACGATTGGCTCGCGGTCAATCGGAACGATGAGTATTTCTTTGGAAACGACCTTTTAGTTGCTCCGGTCACCAAGGACGACGAAATGAGCCGGCCGGTCTACCTCCCTCGCGGCGTTTGGTATGATTTCTGGACGGACCACCGCTATACCGGGCCCATGAGGATCGAGGCGGCCGCCCCGATGGAGCGCATGCCCCTGTTCGTCCGCGGCGGCGCGATTATTCCGAGCCAGCAAGACATGCAGTATTCGGATCAAGCTCCCATCGACCCGCTAACATTCGACGTCTACCCTGACGGGACTTCCTCGCGCCCATACTATGAGGATGACGGAATCAGCTTCGATTACCAGCATGGAGTCTCGTTGCATCAGCACCTGACCGCTGCCCAGGAGGCCCATAGTACGAGCGTGGAAATGACCGCGCGCGAAGGGTCCTTCACGCCGCCCAAGCGATCGCTGGTCATCAAGATCCACGGCCAGAAAGCCCAACCCCGGCAGATCACTGTGGCGGGAAGGGAAGCTGCCGGGCAGGCATCGGTGAAAGCCCTTCAGGGAGCCACCGAGGGATGGGCCTACGATGACGGCGCGGGCGTGGTTTGGATCAAAATCCCCGACCAAGGCACAGCGTTGAAAGTGGAGGTGGCACAATAGATACGGCATCAGATACAACATCAATACGGTTCTAACGTTTTCGATTCATTGCAGGACAATGTTGATTTAATTGCTCGAATTCTTAAAGCTTTTCCGGAGGAAAAAACAGTGGAGTTCATTCCCATGTCGGTATTGTTGCAAGAGGCCCTCTCGGGGGGGTATGGCGTTCCCGCCTTTTGTGTGTGGAATGCCGAGACCATGGAAGCGGTGCTGCGGACCGCGCAGGCGCTGAAGGCGCCGGTGATCATGATGTCAGGTCCGGGGGAGTTCGGCCTCCTGTCGCCGGCTCAGATGGGGGCCGTTGCCTACACCGTGGCCAGGCGATACAACGTGCGGGCCGCACTCCATCTGGACCACGGCGACTCGCCGGAAATGGTCGATGCTTGCCTGGACGCAGGGTATACCTCGGTGATGCTGGACTATTCCCTCAGATCTTTCCAGGAAAACGCGGAGGCTCTACGGCGGGTGGTAGCGAAGGCTCACCCTCGGGGGGCTACGGTTGAAGGTGAACTGGGCACCCTCGGCCAGGTGGACCAGGCGACCGTGGAAGGAGGAAAGTCTACTACCCTGACCGACCCGGACGTGGCGGCGCGTTTTGTTGAGGCTACTGGAATCGATACCCTGGCGGTATCCATCGGCAACGCTCATGGCATCTATACAGCCCTTCCGAAGCTTGATTTTGATCGTTTGGCGCGGATCCATGCGGCTGTCTCCTTGCCGCTGGTGTTGCATGGGGGGTCCGGCACCCCCCCGGCGGATTTGCAGCGCGCCATTTCATTGGGAATCGCCAAAGTGAACGTTGCGAGCGAACTCGTCAAGGCCCAACGTAGTTCACTCCTTGAGCAATGGGGAGAAAACAAGAACCCGTGGCTGCCGATCGCCCAAGCCGCGGCTATCGAAGCCATGATCCCGGTTCTGGAAAAATGGCTGCGCTTGACGGGCGCGGCTGGCCGGGCGTAGGGAGCACCAGATTTCTCGAGATATTCCCGAGCTGTGCGACTCATCAAATACCTTCCCGCCGATCCTCGCCATTGCGCGGGAGATATCGCAGGAGTCACTGCAAGTGAACAGAATGACTCCGAGCCTCGGCTACGAGAAGGAGCCTGCCCTTGCGGGCGAAGCATTTACTCCTTGACGAATGCCGGGGCATGCGCGTAATTAGGAAGCGTGGAGACCCTATGATGAATGACAATTTGTACCATGAGCTTTGCGAGGATATGCAATCCGTTCCGCTGCTCGACGCCCACACGCACCTTGTGGGCGGGAAGCTGGGGGCCCGGGGCTTGCACGACATTCTTCTCTATCATATGGCGGTAAGCGATCTCTATGGTGCAGGTTGCCAATCCGGCGCGCGCCTTACGCAATACCCTGGCTGGCCCACCGACGCAGAGGCGCACCAGCGCATCCGGGAAGCATTGCCGTATCTGAAGTTCGTGGAGGGTACGAGCATCTTCTGGGGAATCCGCATGATCCTCGCGGATCTGTACGGCTGGAAAGACCCGCTGAATGCAGATAACTGGCAACGGCTGGACGCTATCATCCGGGAGCGCGCCGATGATCGAGCGTGGCAACGGGAGATCATGCGCCGTGCCAATATCCAGCGTTATTGTACAGAGTACGCGCGCCGCGAAAGTGGCCAGGACAAAGATATCCTCCAGTATTCGCTGGAGTGGGCGTTCTTCACGAGATGCCAATGGGGTGAGTTTGACACGGCACTCTACGAACTGGAGCGATGTTGGGGCAAGACGCCAGAAAGTCCAAGCCCTATTGGAGGAGGAAAGCGTCCCTCCACCGAGCGCACCATCCGGTCTTTGGATGACGTTCACACGGCCCTCAACCACTACGTCGAGAACATACCCTTCGACCAGCTTTTGTCCATCGCCACGCACATCTCCACGGACATCGACTTGCAGGTCGTAAGCAAGGACGAAATGGCCGCCGCTTTGCTTCGACGAGCGAATGCCGGTCGGCAAGAGCGTGATCTATACGCTTCTTACATCAATGAGGCCTATCTGAATGCGCTGGAAGAACGGGGCGCCAGAATCATTTTCCAGTTCAGCCTCGGCGCCGAGCCTTTGCCGTTCGAAACAGTCAGCCGCCTGTCACAACGAACCATCACTCAACTGGCAGAAATGGTCAGCCGGCACCCGAAGATCCGGTTTCAGTGCTTCCTGGCCAGCCGCCACGCTAACCAGGCGCTGTGCACGCTGTGCCGCGAATTGCCTAACTTCTCCCTGAGCGGCTACTGGTGGCTGAATTTCTTCCCTTCGGTCATGCGGCAGGTTATGGAAGAAAGGCTCGACATGCTTCCCTTGAACAAGCAGGTGGGCTTTTTCTCTGATGCCTATTGCCTGGAATGGACGTACGGCAAAGCGAAGATGGTGTGCAATCAGTTGGCCTCTGTTCTTTCCGATAAGATCACGATGGGTCAGTACACGCGAAGTGAAGCTATGCGGGCGGCCCGGGCCATTCTTTTCGAGACGCCCCAGGAACTCTTAGGGATGCAGCCGGCGACGATTGATCGTCCTATGGGCTCGAAGCTGAGTGATCCTTTGGCTGCCTAACCGCGTTTTGTCCCACAGGAGCCGATTCCTGAAGTCAGCCCGCGCAGGGGGCGAAAGAATTTGTCCCACGGCGCGAAAAGCTGTGAAATAACCCCCGGAGGCCTTTTTCACCGCAGCCGCGCAAAGGTTTAGAGATTTGATAACTAAAGGCCTTATCTCTGCGTCGTGGCGCTTGCTTATGTTAAAGACCCTGGGGCCACCGCGCAAATCGGATGTGCTTGCGCTGCCTTCGGCATAGAGGCCGCGGGGGGAGCAACGGGTATTCTCCCCTACGGAGCCGTGCGGCAACGCTCCATGCAATTGGCATGATGGAGGTAATGCAAATTCCTCAGCAACCCCTGCAATCGCGCTCGGTGATTGTCACCGGGTCGGCGCAAGGCTTGGGGTTGGCGATTGCTCGCCGGTTCGCTGCGGCAGGCAGCCGGGTGCTTCTGGTGGACCGCGACCCGAAGGTGCTCCCGCAGGTTGGAAGAGAGGGCCTGCCCCAGGGTCAATGCTTCGCCCTGGTCCAAGACCTTAAAGACCCGGACGCCGCTCGGGTGGTCTTCGCGCACGCTCTCGAGAACCTGGGGAGCGTGGACACCCTGATCAACAATGCTGCGTGGAGCCTTTACAAGCCGCTTCTGGAAACGACGCTGGACGATTTCGATCGGCTCGTCGCGGTGAACCAGCGGGCGCCGTTCCTTCTAACCCAGGAATTCTTCCGTTGCGTCAGCAAGTCACCCGCGGCGGTGAAAGATCCGGCCGTGGTCAACATCGCGTCCGTAAATGCCCTGGCAGGCAATGCCAATCTTGTTGCCTATGCCGGAACCAAGGGCGCGCTGGCGGCGATGACCCGCGCCATGGCGGTGGAAATGGCTCCTCTAGGAATCCGGGTGACCAGCATCAGTCCGGGAGCTGTGGATACGCCGTTTGCCCAGAAGGTGGCCGCGCAAGCAGGCTTCGACAGCCGGAGCCGGTTCGATAAGTTCCTCATCAGGCGCTACACAACTTGCGAGGAGATTGCCGAGTTGGTGTTGTTCCTTTGCAGCCCTGCTTGCGCCTGCGTCACCGGCGCGAACTGGGTCATCGACGGCGGTTATCTCGCCCAATAGCGCAGGGTTGCCGAACCGCAACCAATGTTCGTTGGTGGGTGAAACAACCCCTCAGCCGCGAGCGCAGGGCAGACCACTCTTCCTATGCAACAAGGAAACAAGCGCGGTTCCTTGCCTTCTCGCCTGGGGAGAAGGTGGCCGAGGGTCGAGGCCGGATGAGGGGATTTCTACCCGACTTTCAATGCGCCCTCATTAAAGTGTTTGCTAAAAAAAGATTTTACGGCCTGGTATTGCAGGGCTGCACTTTAACGACCAACCTTTGGAACTTGTTGCAAAAGGATGCCGAGAGGTTTTGTTCGCACAGCCCTCTCGACTCAATCTGACAGACTGAGGTCAACCATGACAGAGTATCCCAAGCCGGTGGGAATTTATGCGCCCACCATCACGGCTTTCAACGCCGATGAGTCCCTGAATGAAAAGGGCACCCGAGCCTTCGTTCGTTATTTGCTCGATGCGGGCGTGCACGGCCTCGCTCCGATGGGAAGCGCCGGAGAATTTTTCGCCCTCACGGACGAGGAGCGCATGCAGGCGATGGAGTGGATTCTTGACGAAGTCAACGGCCAAGTCCCCGTCTACGCCGGGACGGGACACTACAGCACGCGCACGACCATCAAGCTAAGCCAGCATGCGCTGAAGAATGGGGCCAATGGCATCCTGATCATGCCACCCTATCTTCTGCGTCCTCCCAAGGAGGATATCCTCGACCACTTCCGCAGAATCCGCGCCGCGGTACCGCTTCCCATCATGATCTACGACGTGCCGATTCTTGCCGGCGTGGAAATCACACCGCAGGAAATCCAGGCGCTGGCCAAGGAAGATGTTATTCATTCCGTCAAGTGGTCGCACGTGGAGGTTTCCCGGATTCATGATACGCGCTTCCTCTGCGGGCCCGATTTCGGGGTTTTCGTGGGAATCGACCTCATCGCCATGGAAGGTCTGGCGGTGGGGGCAGACGGCTATATTTCTGGGCTGCCAATGATCGTGCCGCGCCTGGCACGAAGGCTCTTTGATTTCATCCACGATCAGCGGGACTTGGCAGCGGGACAGTCTATATGGAACAGCTTGCTTCCGCTTGTGAGGTTTGAGTATCGCGCGCTCACGACGGACGCCGGGCAACCGCACTGGCTGGCCGTCTGCCGCGAGGCCGCGGCGTTGCGGGGAATCCCTGTGGGCGTATCGCGCTTGCCCCTGCGGCCGCTTTCCACAGAGCTGCGTGGGGAACTCCAAAAGCTGCTCCAGCAATTGGGCGAAATCTGATCGAGACCAAATCGAGAAACTGGGGAGAAGACGTGAAGATCAACAAGGTGGAAGTATTTCTGGTGGGCGCCCAATGGCGCCAGTTTATTATGGTCAAGCTTACCACCGACGCGGGGCTGGTGGGTTGGGGTGAGGGCTCGCTGGGCTGGAAGGAGACCGCCGTCCGCGAGATGATCACGGATTTCGGTCGCCGATACGTCATGGGCCATAATCCCTTTGACATTGAGGATCTCTGGTTCAAGCTTTATCAGATTGAACATAACACGGGCCCCGTGATGTACGCGGCCATGGCGGGAATCGAAACCGCCCTGTGGGACATTGTCGGGAAGGCGACCGGGCAGCCGGTTTATAACCTGGTGGGCGGTAAGGTGCGATCGAAGGTCAAGGTCTATGCGAACGGTTGGTACCACCACGGTGGCGACCTGGAAGAGTTGGTGGATCGTGCGCGCGCGGTCGTGGCGCGTGGGTATAAGGCCCTGAAATTTGACCCCTTCGGCCCGGGAGGGCGCGACTTGCCTCGCGAAGAATTGCGGCGGGCCGCCACGCAAGTGGAGGCAGTCAGGAAAGCCGTGGGCAAAAACGTTGATATCCTCCTGGAGTTCCACGGGCGATTCAGTCCCATCATGGCGCTCGAGGCCGTGCGCGCCATGGTGCCGTACAATCCCGGCTGGTGCGAGGAGCCCATCCCCGCGCACAACAATGAATCGATGGCGCAGGTGGTGGCGGCTTCACCCCTGCGTATTGCCACGGGTGAACACACTTATGCCCGCTTTGGGTTTCTCGACCTCTTGCGGCAAAAGGCGGCGCACGTGATCCAGCCGGATATCACCTACAGCGGCGGGTTCCTGGAAACCAAGAAGATTGCCGCCATGGCGGAAACGTATTACGTGAGCGTCGCACCCCACAACTGTGATGGCCCTCTCAAGACCATGATCGGCGTGCACCTCTGCGCCAACATCCCGAATTTCCTGATCCTGGAAACGTTTGAAGACTATGACCTGCCCTGGCGGTGCGATCTCACGCCGAACGCGCCGCGTGTCAAAGATGGCTATTATGAATTGCCGACCGGGCCGGGTTGGGGTGTGGAGGTGGATGAGTCGGTGATCGCCGCCCATCCCGAAGACCCCAACGCCAAACTGAATATGTTCAGCCTGGGCTGGGAACAGAAAATGTGCAATTAGGAAAAGGGTAGTGGTGCAGTTTGCTGTAGCGGCGCCCTCCGAGCGCCGGAATTTCCTGAGAATTCGAGGCCGGCGGTCGGGACCGCCGTTATAAAAATCAAATTGCACCACTACCCTTTTCTAATGGGACTTGACACTTGGAAAACTACTACTGTAGAGTCCTGTCCCGGTCTTATGACGTCCAGCTTGCCCGACTTCCCAATGCGACGTTTGGACTCCGGGATATACAAGTGGTGGTGACAGAGGCGGCCAATTTAGGTTACTGTTGCACGACAGCAAGTGGAAGACGACCAGGGAAAGAAAATACCTTCCCCGGTGGTCATTATCTTTAGAATCGGCTGAACTCTCGATCGGTGGTTGTTCCATCCGCCACGCCGGACCTGACCCGCAGTTACCTCGCACACCGTACCCCCTGATACTGGGAGGCAGTGTTCTTAAGGGGGCGAGCACGTTCCCTAGTTGGCCGCGCAACGGCCATATCCTGTAACGTCGATTCGCGGAGCATTTCGCCAACGCGGCCTTCATTGAACGATTTGCTGTATTTCTGATTCTCGCCATGCCCAGGACTCCTCAGTCAAGGGAGGCCGCGTCCGTTCCTCGCCATTTGGAAGGGAGATATCATGAAACCCGATCGTAGGAAATTCCTAAAGACTGTTGGAGTGACCGCGGGAATGACGGCCCTGGGTGGTTCTGATTCCGTTGGCGCGCGCATCGGGGTCGCCCCAGCGGAGGCGGGAGAGAAGGCAGCGGCAACCGCCCAGGACTTGGATTCCGCCATCGATTTTCGGTATTCACCCCTCGCCTGGCAGACGGCGTTTTGCTTTCCGGATGACCCTCACAAGAGCCTGGTAGGCGAGCGCGGTGAGTTGCGCTGCGGGCACCCGGGCGCCGACAGCAAGGGGTTGCATTGGTTTGCTGAGGTCGTGGGATTTTCCGTCCTGGGTATGGAGCATGACCAAGTGCAATACCAACGTGTGGAGAGCCCCGGCGTTCCCATCGTTCACACCCGCATCGATCGGCCCAAAGGTTTCCTGGAAGTCACAACTTTCGCCACTAACCTGCCGGAGGAAGGGCGTGTCGATAACGTCATCATCGAGGTCGCTCCTGGGACCGAAAGGGAAATGCATGCGGTCCCGCAAGTTATCCTCAAGTCAGAACATCCTTTGACCCTGGAAGAATCGGGTGGCACTTCGGCGATTTACAAGGCGGGGTCACGGCTCTTTCTTCTCTCCGATGCTCTTTTGACGGTTGAGGATTATGGCCATCAAAAGATGTATCGCCTCCCGGCGGGAGCCGCGACCTCGCAAGCTCCCTTGCGCCATCTCTTCCGGCTCCCGCAGGAGGGGCAGGATGTTGAGAAGCTGAAAGCCAACCTCAGCCACCCCGACCGACTGTTGGCGGCGGCCCGGGAGTATTGGGAAGGTTGGAACCCCCTCGGCGGAAAGGTCACCTGGAGCCAGCCCGAGCGATACGGTGAATTTCTGGTGGCCTGCGCGCGCAATATCCTCCAGGCCCGGGAAGTGAAAAACGGCAGATTGAACTTTCAAGTAGGCCCCACGGTTTATCGCGGTCTCTGGGTCGTTGACGGGCACTTCCTTTTGGAAGCAGCCCGCTACCTGGGTTACGATGCCGAAGCCCAGCAAGGCCTGGAAGCAACTTGGGCCAGGCAAAGAGGTGACGGTGGGGTCTTCGCGGCGGTTCAGTCGGAGCATTGGAAGGACACGGGCATTGCCATGTTCAGTTTGGTTCGGCAGGCTGAACTCAGCCAGGACTGGAGCTACTTCCGCAAGATGCAGCCGAATGTTCTGCGAGCCGTTAAGTTCCTGGTTGACCTGCGTGACAAGGCCAGAAGCGAGGGCGGTGTGATGGGGGGGTACGGCCTTCTTCCCCGTGGTTTTGGTGACGGGGGGTTGGCAGGCCTCCGCCCCGAATTCACCAACACGGTCTGGGTGCTGGCGGGGCTGAAGGCTGTCAGCGAGGCGGCTGACCGGCTCGGCCTGTCGGGGTTTGAGGATACCAGGAAGTTCTATGGAGAACTCCGCTCAGCGTTCTTTGTGGCGGCGCAGCAGGAAATGCGGCAGCACCCTGGCGGCTTCTCCTACCTGCCCATGCTGATGAAAGAGGACGCCCAATGGTCGGCCCCGGACGAGTGGGACCGGCCTCGTCCGCAGGCTGCCCAGTGGGCGCTTTCTCACGCCATTTATCCCGGCCTCGTTTTCGAAAAAGACGATGCTATCGTGAAGGGCCACATTGCGCTGATGCAATCCTGCACGCAGGAGGAAGTCCCCGTCGAGACGGGGTGGATCCCACACCAGGGCCTTTGGACCTACAACGCTCCCTTCGTCGCGCACGTTTACTTATGGGCCGGCCTGGCGGATTGGGCGCGTCAGACCTTCGTCGGATTCCTCAACCACGCCAGCCCGCTCTATTGTTGGCGTGAGGAGCAACCCTTGCGCGGGTCGCTGGTGAGTGACTACGTCGGCGACATGCCCCACAATTGGGCCAGCGCAGAGTGCATCATCTTCCTCCGGCACATGCTGGCTCTCGAGGACGGCCCCTCGCTCAGGTTGCTCGAAGGCATCGGCGATTTCGAACTTGCGCACCGAATACCACACCGGATTACAGAATCGCCCACACGCTTCGGCCGCTTGTCGTTGAATTTGGAGCCCGCCAGTGGCACCTCCGCCTGGCGCCTGAGCTTTGACAGAGGTACGGGGCCCAATCCCGGGACGGTTAGCTTGCCGGCGATACTTGGATCGAAGTTCCAGTTGGCGGACGTAAAAGGAGCAACGTTCCGCATCGCGGGCGCCAAGGTGATCGTCCAGCCCGAGTCACCCTCGTGGCAGGCAGTATGGAAAAGTTAGTGTGGTGTCCCGGATAAGGTTTGACAATGGCATGTTGCAATGACCCCCTCACCCCCGGGCCCCTCGGTCGCCACGGCCAGCGAGGGGAGGATGGATTTTATTACCCTCGCCCCTTTGGGGGAGAGGGTGGCGCGCATCCGGC
>Ga0182030_10006428_pt1 | contig 24792 bp, 14 predicted proteins | sample 812S3MmetaG_FD_121299 | JGI IMG/M metagenome (GOLD analysis project Ga0182030, IMG submission 121299) | Permafrost microbial communities from Stordalen Mire, Sweden - 812S3M metaG (Illumina Assembly) | ecosystem: Environmental > Terrestrial > Soil > Wetlands > Permafrost | place: Sweden...
ACCCGTGGCCGGCGATCTCCGCTTCGGGGCGCACCTGCTCGAGGCGCTGGCGCCGTTCGTGTGGCGCCGGACGGTCGACCCGCGCATCGTCGGCGAGATGAAAGGGATGCTCGTCCGGGCGCGCGCCGAGGCCGGACCTAGAGCCGACGACGACCTGAAGATCGGCCCGGGGGGCATTCGCGAGGTCGAGTTCTTCGCGCAGTCGCTGCAGCTGGTCTGGGGCGGACGCGAGCCGCGCGTCCGAGGCACGAACACGCACGACGCGCTGAGACGGCTGAGGGCCCGCGGCTTCGTGAGCGAGCGCGAAGAGGGAGAGCTGTCGAGCGCGTACCTCTTTCTCCGGCGCCTCGAGCATCGCATCCAGTTCGCGACCGGGCTCCAGACCCACGCCATGCCGACGGACCCGGCGATGGTCGAGCGGATCGCTCGCTCGCTCGGGTACGACGGCCCCGCGGCGCTGGCCCGGGAGCTCCAGGCGGTGCGCGCGCGCGTGTCGTCGTGCTTCGCGTCGCTCGGCCGCGAGCCGCCGACGGACGACGCGTCGTTCGAGCGCCTGGCGGGGGCGCTGGATTCGCGGGACGAGGCGGCGGTGGCGGCGGCGGCGACGGAGCGCTTCGGCCTCGCGGCGTCGGGGGATCTCCCGCGTCACCTGCTCGCGCTCGCCCGCCGGCCCGACGGACCGCTCGGCGCGACGACGCGCGACAAGGACGCGCCCTTCGCCCTGCTGCTGGTCGACGCGCTCGCCGGCTCGGCGGACCCCGAGCAGGCGACTCGCTTGCTGGCGGCGTTCTTCGGGCGCCTGGCGACGCCGGGTCTCTACGTGCGCGCGCTGGCCGACGATCCGCGCGTCGTGCGTGCGCTGGTGTCGCTCCTCGGCGCGAGCGTCGTCCTCGGCGAGGCGATGGTCGGTCACCCGGATCTCGCCGATCGCGTCGTGTACGCGCGCGGTGTCCCCGCGCCCGAGGTGGCGCGCGCACAGGTCGACGAGGAGGTGGCCGCGCTGGGGGACGACGCGGGAGAGGTCGACGCTCTCGTGGGAGCGCTCCGGCGCGCCAAGCGACGGGTCACGTTCGAGGTGGGGCTGGCCGATCTCGCCGGCGAGCTCGGCACCCGGGAAGCCGCGCACGTGCTGACGGCGCTGGCCGACGCGACCCTCGAGCACGCGTGCCGGTTCGCGATGCGCGAGCGTGGGCTCCTCTCCGGCTCGGGCCTCGCGGTGATCGCCATGGGCAAGCTCGGCGGACGGGAGCTCGGCTACGGCTCGGATCTCGACGTGCTCTTCGTCTACGAGGACGCGGACGACGAGGCCGCCGAGCGCTTCGCGCGCATCGCGCAGCGTGTTCTCCGCCTGCTGGGAACACCGCACGGGGAGGGGCCGGGCTACGAGCTCGATACGCGCCTGCGCCCCTCGGGCAGCCACGGGCTGCTCGTCGTGTCGCTCGAGGCGTTCGCCCGCTACCAGGTGGAGCAGGCGGAGGGCTGGGAGCGGCAGGCGCTGGTGAAGGCGCGGGCCATCGCGGGGGACGCGCAGCTCGGGGCGCGCGTGGTGGCGGTCGCGCACGCGGCGGCGTACGAGGGCGGCGCTCCCGAGCCGGAGCGGATGCATCACTTGCGGACGCGCATGGAGCGCGAGCTGACGCACGAGCGGCTCGACCGCCCGCCCGCGCGCTACGACGTGAAGCTCGGGCGGGGCGGGGTCGTCGACGTCGAGTTCGCGGCGCAGTGGCTGCAGATGCAGCACGGACGGGATCCGCGCGTCCGGACGACCGAGACCGAGGTGGCGCTCACCGCCCTCGAGACCTGCGGCTACCTGGAGCCCGCGCTCGCCGACGTCCTCCGCGAGGGGTGGCGGTTCCTGCGTCGCCTCGAGCAGCGGCTCCGCGTCTCGCACGGGACGAGCGCGACCCTGCTCGAGGAGGGCGCTCCGGGTCTGGCCGCCCTCGCGCGAAGAATGGGGATGCACGACGCGCCGCGGGCGCGAGCCGACGCTGCGCTCCTCGAGCGCTACGTGGCGGCGACCCGCGAGGTGCGCGCCGCGTACCTGCGGGTCCTCGGGATCAAGGACACGCCCGAAACCGCCCCGGGCATCAAATAGAATACCCTCGCCGAGCGTATGATCCTCCGGATGCGCGGGGCCGGTGCCTGGTTGGCGATGGGATCGCTCGCGCTCGTCGCGGCCTGCGCGCAGGAGACGACGCCTGCGCCGCACGTGGGAACGCGCCCCGCGCCCCCGCCGGACAGCGATGCCTCGACGACGCCCGAGCTGCCGCCCCAGTACGTGGTGGGGGATCCGGCGCGCGCCAGCACGTTGACCGTCGTGCCGGTGGGCGACGACGCGATGGGCGTCGTCCTCGAGGGCGTGCGTTTCGTGCTGCGCGGCCCGACGGTGCGCACCTCGCGCGATGTCGCCGAGGCGCCGCTGCAGTCGGCGTGGCGTGTCCCGTCGCGCATGGGCGGAGGGTTCCTCTTTCGCGCGCACACGGCCCTCTACGCCACCGAGTCGTTCGAGGGGCTCCTTCGCCCCGTCGTGGCCCTCCCCGCGGACGTGGCCGACGTGTCGTTCGCGCCGAAGGCCGCGCTCGTGCGCTCCGAGGCGGGGGAGCGCTGGATGATCGATCCCGCCAGCGGCAAGCGTCTGCCCATCACGCCGGCGGGGCTGCTCCAGGTCGCGGCGCTCGACGACGGGCGCGCGCTGGCGCTGGTGGAGGGCGGTCAGCTGCTCGTGTCGATCGACGCGGGCGACCACTGGGCCGACGCGACGGCGAGCCTGCGCGCGCCGCCCAAGCGCGTCTTCGTGTCGCGCGCGACGGCGACGCAGAAGGAGGCGCTGTGGGTGGAGACGCAGGGGGCGACCCCGTTCGGCCTGCTGCCGGGAGGGCGGCTCGCCGCCTACGACGCGCTCCCGACCGCCGAGCCGGCGCTCTCGCTGCGCGCCAAGCAACCCGCGTGGCGTGAGGAGGAGCCGCCGCTGCGTCGCGCCATGCGCTCCGGGGCGCCGTCCCGTGACGGCTCCGCGCTGGTCGTCGCGAGCGGCGACCTCGTGCAGGTCGACGTCGTCTCCGGGGTGGTCGAGGTCGTGGCCGCCGGAAAGCTCCCTCCCGACGCGACGTGCGTGGCGACGCGGACGCAGGACGACGTCGTCTTCACCTGCGCCCGCGCGAGCGGCGGAGCCTTCGTGGTGGCCCACGCGCTGGATCGGGCGCCCATCGTCGAGCAGACGTTCACCGACTCGGGTCGCTTCGTCGTGAGCGACGACGGCGGCATCCTCTGGGTCGGCTTCTGCGATAAACCCATGGTGGGGCAGCATCGCGTGGCGTGCGTGCGCGCGCCCGGCGGGGGCTGGCAGCAGTACGATCTCGACGCCGCCGGCGACGCCGGCACCGGGCCCACGTACAACATCGTGCGGTGGATCCCGCGCGCCGACGGGGGGGCCATCGCCGTCGTCGGTGACATCGGCGGAACGGCGAGCGCCTGGGGGCTGCTCGACGGGCGGACCGGCGAGGTGCACGCGTGGCCGACCGACGCGCTGTCGCCGACCGTTCGCGCCGCGCTGCAGAACAACGAGGGAGCGCGCGGCTCTCCGGTGGATCCCGCACGGCTCGCCGATCGCAGCTGGACGGTGACGCCGCAGGGGACGCTCCGCGGCTGGGCGACGCTCGGGAGCGCGCTCGGCGCCGTCGAGGTCGGCGTCGACGGCTCGCTCCAGACCTCGCCGTTCACGTTCGAGCGCATCTCGAGCGCGGGGGCGCTGGCCCTGGCGCGGACCCGCGAGGGACGCATCTGGCAGACGCTCGATCGCGGCGCGACGTGGAGCGAGGTCGCCGGACCGCCGGCGGCGAAACCCGGCGGGTGGATCGACCCTCACGCGTGCTCGCTCGTCGGGTGTGATCTCGGCCAGTGGTACCGGGTGGGCTGGGCCGCTACGCAGCCGATGCCGCAGCCGCCCGCCACGACCGCGCCGCCGGCGCCGCGCATCGAGCAGTCCCAGACACCGACGATCGCGTGCCGCACCACGGGCGACGTCAAGCGCACCTCGACGCCTCGCGACGACCGCAGCCCGGACGACGCGGGCCTCGGGGCCTCGCGCCTCGCGGTGTCCGACGCCAAGGGGCTCACCGACTTCCTCCGGCTCGTCTTTCCGCGCCGCGTCGTCGGGGCCGTGCGTGACACCGATCCGCTGGACGAGCCCGCGTCGCGCGCTCTCGTGCACGGACCCACGACGCAGCCCGGTGACGAGCGCCTCATCGTGACCGGCTTCAACCACGATCCGATGGCGCTGGTGAGGCAGGTCTCGTTCGTGCCCGCGTTCGATCCGCTCGGTCCGGTGCGTCGAGGGTCGATCACGATGCGGGAGCTCGTGACGGCGGGTCGCGCGGGAGGGGTCGGGGAGGTGGTGCGCGAGGATCCCGTGCCGAGCGCCGCGGTACCGGTCACCTCCGTCGATCCCGCGGCACCGAACGATCTCCTGCTGCAGCTCGCCACCGGGGGGATCGCGCTCTTGCGCGCGACGCCGTCGGCCACATCCAGACCGCGCGTCGCCTACGAGGCCGGGCGGGGCGACGAGTGGCGGATCCTCGGCGCGGCCGGTCTCGAGGGGAGCGGCGTGGCGTGGCTCGAGGAGGACTCTTCGGGCCACGCGCGCGTGATGCGTCTAGGCACCTCGGCGACGCCAACGACCGCGTTCGAGCTCGACGCGCCCCCGACGTCGGATCTCTATCCGGCCAACATCGACGCGCTGGCCGTGGGGCCGCGTGGGGAGCTCGCGCTCGTTCGCGCGCCCTCGGGCAGCGAGCCCCCTTCGGCGGCGGATCCGGCCGTGCTCCTCGTGCCCAACGCGCCCGCCGTCGCGCTCGCCCCGTGGTCGACGCTCACGTCGGCGGACGACGCCGCGTGCAAGGCGGACACGGCGGGCTGGCGCGTGACGGTGCAGACCATTGCGCCGTGGCTCCGTCTCAAGGCGGCGGGCGATCTCCGCGGGATGGAGGATTCGTTCATGCTGGCGCGAGTTCGGTGGAGCCCGGCGCGAGCCTGTCTCGAGTCGGTGGAGCTCCGGACGCAGGACATGACGGTGGCGCCGGGAGGAGGACCGCAGCCGTCGCAGTGGGGCACCCCATGGGACTCACCGGTGGAGAGCTGGGCGGTGGCGCGGTTCGCCGGCGGCGTGGCGGCCGGACGGGTCGTCGTCATCCCCGGGGGTGAGCTGCGGCAGACCCTCGAGTGTAGGCTCGGACCGCCCTGATGAAGCTGTGTCCGCGCTGCTCCGAGTCGTTCGCCGACGACGCCAGCTTCTGCGCGTTCGACGGGGCCGGGCTGACGCGCAGCTCCGACCCGCTCGTCGGCCGCACGCTCTCCGCGCGCTACCGCCTGGTGCGCCCGCTCGGCAGCGGCGGGATGGCGCTGGTCTATCTGGCCAAGCACGTGATGATCGACCGCCTCTCGGCCATCAAGGTGCTCCGTCGGGATCTGGCAATGAGCGCGTCGCACCGCGAGCGGTTCCTGCGCGAGGCCCGCGCCGTCAATCGCATCAACCATCCGAACATCGTGGAGATCACCGACCTCGGCGAGAGCGACGGCCTGGTCTTTCTGGTCATGGAGTACGTCGAGGGCGAGTCGCTCATCGCGGCGCTGCGTCGCGGGCGCTTCGCGTGGCCGCGGGCGGCGCGAGTGGCGGCGCAGATCGCGTCGGCGCTGGCGCGAGCGCACGACGTCGGGATCATCCACAGGGATCTCAAGCCGGAGAACGTGCTCCTCGGTCAACGGGCCGGCGAAGAGTTCGTGAAGCTCACGGACTTCGGCATCGCGAAGATCCTCGACGCGCCGGCGCTGACCTTCAACGAGCAGCGCTTCGGCACCCCGGGCTACATCGCTCCCGAGTACGCGGAGGGTGCGCCGGCAGGACCGCTCGGGGATCTCTACGCGCTGGGCGTCGTTCTCTACGAGATGCTCACGGGGACGATGCCCTTCGACTCGCGGGGGGCGGCGCTCCTCGTCGCGCCGCTTCGAGAGGCCCCCGTGAAGCCGAGTGTCCGCACCGAGGGCATCCCGGCCGAAGTGGAGGAGCTCGTCCTGCGCCTCATCGCGAGGCAGCCCGGCGACCGCCCTCGCGACGCGTTTGCCGTCGTCGACGCGCTCGGAGACATCCTGCGTCGTCTGAGCGGCTCCGCGCGGCCGCCGTCGCCCGACGATGACGAAGGGAGGCCGTCGCTGGTGACGACCCTCGCGGAGGGGCCGGCCGCGTCGTTCCGCGCCCAGCTCACCGCCGAGATCGCGACCCTGCCGACCGCGGAGATCGCCGCGCGCTGGCACGGCATGGTGACCGAGCTGACGCATCACATCGACGCGGCGATGGCCGAACGGGGCGACTCGGCGGGCGCCCGGCGCGCGCGGGAGCTGTCGTCGCAGGCGACGGATCTGGTGGTCTCGCTGGAGCGCGCGAAGGCGACCGTCGCCGAGCACCAATCCCGCGTCGACCGGCTCGAGACGCACGGTCGCGCGTTCCGCGGCACGCTGGGGCACGCCATCGACTCGCTCTCGCGAGACCGGTCGCGCGAACGCGCCCACCTCGACGCGATCGAGGCGCGGCGCGAAGGCATCGACCTCGACATCACCCTGACGGGGGTCGACGCGGTCGCGCGCGAGGTGATCGTGTGGGAGCGGGCGGCGCTCGAGGCGGAGGAGGGCCGCGCCCACCTCGTGGAGCAGGATCTCCGCTACCAGCTCGAAGCGCTGCAGCGTCAGCTCGCCACTCAGAACGAGCAGCTCGACGCCGAGCTCGCCGACGCGACGGGCATGCTGGAGGGGGCGCTCTCGGCGCTCCGACGGATGACGGGGGAGCTGATCCGCACCATCGAGGAAGCCGCGAGCGCCGTCGGACGCTAGTTGGCCCGAGGTTGCCTAGCGACGCAGGAGCCCGCCGAGGGCCCGCGGGCGGGGCGACGGATCGTTGTCGCGGAGGAAGCGCAGGTTGGCGCCGTTGATCATCGCGTGCGCGACGATGGGCCCTGCGAGGCTTCCGGTGGCGGCGAAGACGCAGCCGAAGAGGAGCCCCATCACGGTCGCCCACACCATCCATCCCCAGCGAGCCGGCCCCCGGATCTGGTGAAGCGCGCCGAACACGATGGACGACACCGCGACGCCGACCAGCGGCAAGACGAGGCCGCGGAAGAGCAGCTCTTCGCCGGTGGCGCTCGCGATGGCGACCGCAACGAGCCCCGCGTCGCTCGCGCCGTGCACCGCAGGTCTCAGCGCCGCGTGCAGCGCCCGCGCCCACGCGGCGCGTCGCACCATGATCCGCGAGGCCGCGATGGTCATCGCGCCGAGGCACACCCCGAGACCCAGGCTCACGAGGACCGCCGCCGCGCCGCGCGTGCCCAGCCATCCGTCGCAGCTCAGCGGGTCGTGACCCAGCGCGAGGGAGACCCCCGCCGCCGCGGCGCCGACCGCGCCGTACGCCGCGACGAGCAAGAGCACGCGCCGGCGTCTCGCCAGCACACCGGGCCCTTCGTCGCCCGCGCCAAGCCGCTCCGCTTGCGCTCCCAGCGCTGCCATCTTCTACGGCGCGTAGCTTGCCCCGCGCGCCGGGCCAGCGCAAGGCGCGAGCCCACGGCCGAGCCAGTTGAACGTGGGGCGCGAAGGATGCGATTGCAGCTGAGCGAATCTGTTAGAGTTCGGCTCTCGCGTCCGCACGAATGACGATGTCGATGTCCTCTGCTCCCGACGAACGGCCGCGCGTCCTCATCGTCGACGACGAGAAGTTCATCCGGGACATCCTGGCGGATTTCCTCGGCATGGAGGGGTACATCGTCCGCACGGCGGAGGACGGGGCCGCGGCTCTCGCGGAGCTCGGGAACGCCCACTACGATCTCATCATCAGCGACCTGAAGATGCCGCGAATGGGTGGCATCGAGCTGCTCGACGCGATCGGCACCGCGGCGCCCAGCGCGCTCACCGTCATCATGACCGGCTTCGGCACGGTGGAGACGGCGATCGACGCGATGAAGCGCGGCGCCTACGACTACATCCTCAAGCCGTTCAAGGTCGAAGAGGTCATCCGTGTCGTGCAGCGCGGCCTCGAGAAGCAGCGGCTGTCGGCCGAGAACCTGCGTCTTCGCGAGGCGGTGTCGCTCTACACGGTGAGCGAGGCGATCGCCGCGAGCCTGTCGCTCGAGGAGGTCCTCGCGACCATCGGCGATACCGCCATCCACGAGCTCAAGGGCGATCTCGTGTCGACGTGGCTCGACGACGGCGAGGGGGGCTACTTCGAGCGCCAGCGGCTGGTGCAGCCTCGCGGCAGCCTGGAGTCGTCGCTCCCGCCTGCACCGGCCACCCGCGTGTCCGAGCTCCCGGTGTCGGGCGAGCGGCACGCCATCCCGCTGGCCGACGCGCAAGGCGAGCCGCGGATCGGGTCGGAGTACGGCGTCCTGTCGTCGCAGGCGTTCATCGACCACTACGCGGCGCACTCGACGCTGCTCGAGCAGGGAGGCAAGGGCTCGCGCTTCTTCTCCACCCCTCCGGTCGTGCCGCTCGGCTCCCTCGTGTCGGTACCCCTCCGCATGAAGACGCGGCTCCTCGGGTGGATCTTCGTGGCGAGCTTCACCAAGCAGAAGCGTTTCAACGAGGGCCATCGCAAGCTTCTCTCCATCGTGGGCTCGCGAGCCGCCGCGGCCATCGAGAACGCGCGTCTTTACGAGGATCTGCGCGCCACCTTCCAGCAGACCATCCACGGCCTCGCGCGAGCCATCGACAAGATGGACCGCTACACCGCCGGTCACTCGGGTCGCGTGGCGACGTACGCGACGTACCTGGCCGTTCGCCTCGGTCTGTCGCCCGAGGTCATCGAGATCGTGCGCCAGAGCGCGCTGATGCACGACATCGGCAAGATCGGCTGCGTGATGAACCTGAACAAGCCCGGCAAGCTGACGCAGGACGAGTACGAGATGTTCAAGCGGCACCCGATCTACGGCAAAGACATCCTCGACCCGATCAAGTTCTTGCACCCGCTCGTCCCCGGCGTGCACCTGCACCACGAGCGGTGGGACGGGCGCGGCTACCCGCTCGGCCTCAAGGGGAACGACGTGCCGCTCATCGCGCGCATCATCGCCGTGGCCGATACCTACGACGCCATGACGAGCGACCGCGCCTACCGGCGTGCGCTCCCGCACGAGGTGGCGGTGGGCGAGATCGAGCGCTGCAGCGCCACGCAGTTCGATCCGGACATTGCCCACTCCTTCACGGTCGGCCTCGACGAGTTCCGCGAAGAGCAGTCCACCAAGGGTCACAAGATCCCGGACTGAAGCAGCGGCGGAAGCGACATGCGAGCGCGGGCGGGGAGGGGAATCGATGCGGCCCTCGGGCTGCTGGCCCTGGCCTTCGCGGCGCCGTCGCTCACCTACCCGCTGTCGCGGGACCAGGCGCTCTACTGGTACGTGGGGCGCGACTGGCTCGCAGGGGCCGTGCCGTACCGCGACGTGGTGGAGCACAAGACGCCGCTCGTGTACGCCGTGTACGCGCTTGGCATCGCGCTGACGGGCGAGACGATGTGGGCCATCCGGGCCACCGAGATCGCCGCGACGTTGGTCCTCGGGTGGCTGGCCTCCCGCCTCGCGGTGACGGCGCGACGGGCGACGCTGCCGGCGGGGGCCCTCGGCGCCTCGCTGCTCGTCGCCAGCGTCTTCTACTACGGGTACCTGCCGTTCCAGGACCAGGGCCACAGCGAGATCTGGTGCGCTCTCTTCGCCGCCGCCGCGGTCGTCGCCGCGCGCGACGTCAGGGACCCCCGGCGCGCGGCCCTCGTGGCCGGCCTCTGCCTCGGTCTGGCCTTCGTCGCCAAGCCGCCCGCGCTCGCCTTCGCACCGCTCGTCGTCGCGGCGCTTCACGGCCGGCGAGCCGGGGTCGCGCGCTGGGCTCCGACCGCATCGCTCGGCTTCCTCGCCGTCGTCGGCGTCGTGGTGGCTTACTTCGCGTCACGCGGCGCGGTGGCGGCGATGTTCGACGTCGTGGTCCGCGCGAACGGGGCGTTCGCGCTGGAGGGCCGCAAGGCCAGCACGGCGGGGGAGTGGCTCTGGCGGTTCTGGAAGGCGCTTGACTGGTTCCAGCCCTGGTCCTGGATGTTCCTCGGGCTCTGCCTCACGGGAATCGCGCGTGGCCTGGTGCGTCGCGATGAGCCCCTCGTCCGGCGCTACACGAGACCGCTCCTCTGGGCGGCGTGCGCGTACGTCGCCGTCCTCGTTCAGCTCAAGTTCTATGCCTACCAGCACGCCCTCTTCATCGTGCCCTGCGCGCTCCTCGGCGCCACGCTCTGGGTCGACCTCTCGCGCGCAGCCCGCTCCCCCCTCCGCCGGGCCTTCGCCGCGACGGCCTTCGCCGCCGTCACCGTCGTTACCTGCGTCGCCGATACGCCGCGCGACGTGTGGTGGCTGCGGGCGCGCAACGCGGTCCGCTTCGCGCGAGGAGAGCTCGACGCCTCGGCCCTGGTCGACTCCTTCGACGTAGAGGGCTGGATCGACATGACCAGCTCCCATGCCGCGGGCGAGTGGGTGCGGACGCACGCCCAGCCGGGTGAGCACCTCCTCGTCCGCGGCTACGATCCGCAGATCTACTACTTCGCCGGCAGGCGCTACGGCGGCCGCTTCTTCTGGAGCTCGGTCCTGGTCACGCCGGGCCTGTCCTACCGGCGCGACGAATGGCTCGCCGCCGACCGCGCCGACATCGAGCGCCTGCGCCCCGCCTGGGTGGTGACCTGGTTCGAGTCGTCGACCGGGGCCGAGTGCGAAGCGCCGGGGTGGTTCGAGGCGATGGGCTGGGAGCGGAGCGCCGTCTTCGGCCCCTTCGTCGTGCTCTACCGGCCTCCCCGGGCCGGCGCTATACAGTGACATGCTCGACGACAAGCTTCGCGAGTGCCTGACGTTCGACGACGTCCTGCTCGCGCCCGCCTACAGCGAGGTGCTGCCGAAGGACGTCGAGGTGAAGACCCGGCTCTGCCGCGGGCTCGACCTCGAGATGCCCATCGTGAGCGCGGCCATGGACTCGGTCACCGAGAGCCGAACCGCCATCACGATGGCGCGCGAAGGCGGCGTCGGCATCCTCCACAAGAACCTCCCCATCGAGGCCCAGGCGCGCGAGGTCGAGCGCGTGAAGCGCGCGGAGAGCGGGATGATCCTGGGCCCCGTCACGGCGCGCCCGTCGCAGTCGCTCCGCGCCGCGCTCGAGGTCATGCGCGAGCACGACATCAGCGGCGTCCCCGTGGTTGAAGGGGAGCGCCCGGTCGGCATCCTGACCGCGCGCGACATCCGCTTCGAGCAGAACCTCGATCAGCCCGTCAGCGTGCTCATGACCAAGGAACTCGTCACCGTCCCGCCGGGCGTGAGCGCGGACGAGGCCAAGCGTCTCCTCCACAAGCATCGCATCGAGAAGCTCCTCGTCGTGGACGCCGACGGTCGGCTGGCGGGGCTCATCACGATCAAGGACATCCTCCAGGCCGACAAGTATCCCCAGGCCAACAAGGACGAGCAGCGCCGCCTTCGCGTGGGAGCGGCCATCGGCCCGGGGCCCGACCGGCACGAGCGGACGGCAGCCCTCGTGGCGGCGGGGGTCGACGTCATCGTCATCGACACCGCGCACGGCCACTCGCGCGGAGTGCTCGAGGCGGTGCGCGCCACCAAGAAAGAGTTCCCGGGTCTGCGCGTCATCGCTGGCAACGTGGCGACCGCCGAGGCGACCGAGGCGCTCATCGACGCAGGCGTCGACGGGGTCAAGGTCGGCATCGGCCCGGGGAGCATCTGTACGACCCGCGTGGTCGCCGGCGTGGGCGTCCCGCAGATCACGGCCATCAGCGACTGCGCGCGCATCGCGGAGCGCCACGATGTCCCTGTCATCGCCGACGGCGGCGTCAAGCACTCGGGCGACGTGACCAAGGCCATCGCGGCCGGCGCCAGCAGCGTGATGATCGGCTCGCTCTTCGCGGGTACCGACGAGTCCCCGGGCGACCTCGTCCTCTACCAGGGCCGCAGCTACAAGGTGTATCGCGGCATGGGGAGCCTCAGTGCGATGAAGAAGGGGAGCCGCGATCGCTACGGCCAGTCCGGTACCGCGGACGAGAAGCTCGTCCCCGAGGGGATCGAAGGGCGCGTGCCTCATCGCGGCTCGCTGGCGTCGATCCTCTATCAGCTCGTCGGCGGCCTCCGCAGCGGGATGGGCTACACGGGGAGCAAGAGCATCACCGAGCTCCGCACGCGCGCGAGGTTCGTGCGCATCACGGCGCAAGGGCTCCGCGAGAGCCACGTGCACGACGTCATCATCACGGAAGAGGCGCCGAACTACTTCCGCTCGTAGGCCCGCACGCGTGAGCGTCGCGCGGTACGCCGCTTGCGACGCCTCCGCGTACCATGCGGCGTCCCTCGCGGTTTCTGGTGGCCTGCCTCCTCGCCGCCGGGGCCGTTGGACCCGTGACAGAAGGCTCCGTCGCGCGCGCCGCCCCGGTGGCCGCGGACCCGGTCACGCAGGTGTTGCCGTCCTCGGCGCTCGTGCTGCGCGCCGCGGCGGATGCGAGCGGCGTCTACGCGTACGTACTCGAGGCGGAGGGCACTCGGTCGCTCGTCCGGCGCCGCCCGGACGGCGTCGTGGAGATGCTCGCGCGTTCGCCTCGTATCGAGCAGCTCGCGCTGGACGATGAGCGCGTCTACTGGGTCGGCGAGGACGGCGTGCAGGCGGTGGCCAAGGCAGGCGGTCCCGTCGAGAGCCTCGCGGCACGCGACTGGACGCTCATCCCGCATGCCACGGATCCGGGGCGATGGGCCCTCGCGGTCGACGGCGACGACGTGTTCTTCAGCATCGACGACGGCATCGGTCGCGTCGCGAAGCGGGGCGGCGAGGCAGATCTCCTGGCCGACGCGCCGAGCGGGCGAGGCGCCGTGGTCCTCGGCGTGGACGACGACGAGGTGTGGTGGCTCGAGCTCGTGCCGGCGGAGGGGGACGAGCCGCAGACCACCGACGTCCTCGCGACTCCCAGGGCGGGTGGGGCTTCCCGCCGGCTGCTCACGGGCCTTACGTGCGTCCGGGGGATCGTCGTCGACGACGACGGCGTCTACTGGCTCGGCGGGACGGAAGGCCGCGGGGCGATCCATCGCGCGTCGAAGACCACGGGAGACACCGTGACCCTCGCGGTGGACGTGCCCGTCTACTACGACCGTGTGCTCGAGGTCGACGGCGCGAGTCTCTTCTGGCTCGACTACCCGAGCGGTCTCCACGGCCCGATGCGCGTGCGAACGATGCCAAAGGGCGGCGGCGCCGCGCCGGAGACCCTCGCCGAGCCGTTCCCCGCCGCCAACAAGCTCCTGCTCGACGAGGGTCACGTGTACTGGGCGCAGGACGGCGTGCGCTCCGTCGCCCGCGTGGCACGCGCGGTGCTTCGTCGCCGGGTGATCGCGAGGTGATCGATGAAGGTCAAGGCTGCCGGGATCGCGCTGGGGGTGGTCGTGGCGGGGACGCTGGTGGCGAGGCTCGCCGCCGCGGACTGCACGGACATGAGCTGTCCGAAGGAAGTGTCGCAGGCGATGGCCGCGTCGGGGTCGCGGTACCCGCTCGTGCTCAGCGTCGGGCTGCGGTCGCTCAGCTACGAGCCGTCGTCGCGCGACCGATTCGACGGCAATGTGCAGACGAGCGCCACCGGGTACCAGTTCACGGGCGACTCGCTCGGGGACTCGCCGGTGCGCGCGTACGGCGGGGAGGTGGGCGTCGACTGGGCGTTCACGTCCTTCGTCTACGCGGGGGCCGCCGCGGCGTGGGGCGAGGGGGCCTGGTCGGCCGCGCCGTTCGCCGCCGGTGCGATGAGCATCGATCCGCGCGGCACGGTCAACGCGCACCTGTGGCTGACGGGCGTGCGGGCTGGCGTCCGCTTGCCGCTCGGCCCCCTGTCGGTGCGCGGAGAGATGCTCGGCGGCGCCGAGTGGGTCGCACTGCAGCAGTACGCGTCGGTCGGCCAGAGCTCGATGACGTCGAGCGCCACGACGGTCGCGTGGCTGCTCGAGCCGCGCATCGCGGTCGACCTCTGGACGACACCGTTCACGGCCGTGAGCATCTTCGGCACGATGCCGGGCTTCGACTCGCGCGCGGCCAACGGCGGGGTGGCCTTCGCCGTGCACCTCCGCAGCTTCGACGGGCGATACGTCGGCGTGCTGTGAGGATGGCGCGCAGGCGCTATGAAGGAGCGAGACCCCGATGCGCTCCTTCACGGCCCACTGGCTCGGCCGCATCCGCTACGCCGACGCTCTCGCGCTTCAGGAGCGGCTACTCGACGCGCGCATCCGCCGCGAGGTGGGCGACACGTTGCTCCTCCTCGAGCACGAGCCGGTGGTCACGCTCGGTCGTGGGGCGCACGCCGAGAATGTGCTCCTTCCGCGCGAGGAGCTCGAGCGACGCGGTGTCGATCTCGTCGAGACCGGCAGGGGAGGGGACGTCACCTACCACGGCCCCGGGCAGCTCGTGGCCTACCCGCTCTTCGATCTCCATCCTGACCGGCTCGACGTCCGTCGCTACGTGCGCGACCTCGCGCGCGTGATGATCGCGCTCGCGAGCGCCCACGGCGTCGGCGCGAGCTTCCTCGAAGGCGACTCGAAGCTCGTCGGCGTCTGGGTCGACGAGGCGAGCCCCGCGCGCTGGCCGGGCGACCCACGGGAGGACGGCGGCGCGTCGAGACCGGCCAAGCTCGGCGCCATCGGGGTGAAGCTCTCGCGCTGGGTGACGATGCACGGCTTCGCGTTCAACGTGTCGACGGACCTCGCGGGCTTCGGGCTCATCGTCCCCTGCGGGATCACCCGTTACGGGGTGACGTCGCTCGAGGGGCTCGGCAAGCCGGCGCCCCCGGTGGAGGACGTGGCAAGCGAGAGCGTGGAGTGCTTCGCGCGCGTCTTCGAGGCCAAGGCGCGGATGGCGGGGGAGGCGGAGACGCGAGCGCTCGTGAGCGCTCACGCACCCTGATCGTCAGGCCGACGTCCCGCCCGCGCCGTCCTTGCCGGCTTCCGCATCCTTGCCGGCTTCCACGGGCGGCGGTCGCGCGCTCAGCGACGCCGAGACCATGCGCAGGTACATCTTCGCGCGAACGTTGTCTGGCTCGATCTCGAGCGCCTTGCGCCACTGCTCGCCCGCCGCCGCGCTCTCGCCGAGCGACAGGAGCGTCACCCCGAGCTGGATCCGTGCGGGGACGTAGCTCGGCCGGGCGGCCACCGCGGCCTCGTATTGCTCGCGGGCGCGTGGGAGATCGTTGATCTCGCGTAGCAGCGTCCCCAGGCGCGTGCGGAGATCAGCGAACTGCGGACACAGAGCCACGGCTTTCTCGTATTCGAGGATCGCCTCGCGGGCGAGGCCGGCGTCCGCGTAGGCCTGGCCCACCTCGGCGTGCATGTTGGCGATCTTGCCGCGGGCGAAGGGGTCGAGCCCCGCGAGGTTACCGCCGGGGATCCCCTTGATGCGCGCGTACACCTGCCGGGCCGCTTCGTACTTGCCGCGGTCGTTGTACGTCACCGCCAGGTTGAGCGCGGCCTCGGTGTAGCTGGGGTTGATGGCCAGCGCGCGCTCGAAGTGAAACTCGGCCTGGGCGAAGTTGCCGCGCGCGTGGCAGATGACGCCCAGCATGTCGTGCACGTCCGCCAGACGGTCGTCGGTCTCGAGGACCTGGCGGAGCATCTGTTCGGCCTTGTCGAACTCGCGCTTCTGGTAATGCTCGCGGCCGAGGAGCAACGTCTGCTTGGTATGCTCGTCCATTGCTTTTCGCTGAAGCGCCTTGGCGCGAGGTTACGCCGAAACACCTCTCATCGGCGAGGGTGATTTTCGTGCGGTCTGCAGGGGTGGTTGCAGCCGGGCCCGTCTGCCGGTAAGGGCCAAGGCCAGTGGACGGTGCCGAGCCCAAGACCCCCGTTGTCGGGGCCGCAACGGAGCCGACGGAGACCCTGGGAGAGACCCCCCAGACGGCGTCCATCGCGCCGACGCTCGCGTCGTCGGATGGCGCGGCGCGCAAGGGGCGCAACATCTCGCCGAAGATGCGGGTCGCGCTGGCGCTCGTGGGTGGCGCGGTGCTCGTGGCGGCGATCGCGGTGCCGCTCTCCATGGGAGCGGGCACGGCGTCCCCCGGGATCGCCAACGCCGCGACCGTCGCGGGCGCGGCCGCAGGGACCGAGGGCGTCGCCGACGAAGCCGGCGTGGATGCGGCGCCGGAGCCGGCGGAGGAGGTTGCGCCCGCGCGCCCCACGGTGTGGCGCGTGGCGAGGCTCGCGGACGATCCTACGGTGACGCTCGTCGAGGGCGCCATTGCCAGGCGCCCGCTGCTCACGGCCCTCGGCTCGGCGGGAGTGTCCCGCGGCGAGGCGCAGCGGGTCGCGCGATCACTCGACGACGTGAGAGACGTCGACCGCTTTGGCGCGAAGGACACGTTCGCGGTCGCGCGCGACAAGGCGACGGGGCACGTGGTCGCCTTCGAGATATCGAGCTCACCGTCGAACGTGTGGCAGGCGCACGAAGAGTCGCTGGCCGACGGGACGGCCAAGCTCGTCGCGCGAAAGCTCGACCTTCCGACCGAGCGCGTGCGCGTGAAGAAGGCGCTGGTCGTCGGGAGCGACCTTCGAGCCTCCTTCACCGAGGCGGGGCTGGTGCCGCTCGAGGACGTGCTGTCGATGCTCGACGACGCGCTGGAAGGGCACGCCGAGCTGGCGGACATCCGCGCCGGCGCGCGCTTGCGTCTCGTCGCCACCCAGGAGCGCGTGGACGGCGCCTTCGCGCGCTGGGCTTCGCTCGACGCCGTGGAGTATTTCCCCGCATCGGCCAGCGCGCCGGCCGTTCGCGTCTACCTGCTCGGGGGCGACGAGGACCGGCCCCGCGAGCGACGCGGATGGTTCGACGCCAAAGGGAGGCAGCCGTATCACGGCGGGTGGCGCTCGCCCGTCCCGCTGGCTCGCATCGCGTCGCGGTTCAACCCACATCGCATGCACCCCGTTCTGCACGTGCTCATGCCGCACAACGGCGTCGACTTTGCGTCGCCCGTCGGTGCCCCCGTCTATGCGACTGCGCCGGGCGTGGTGGCGAGCGTCGGCAACGGCGGTCCGTGCGGCAACATGGTGCAGATCGAGCATGCGGGCGGCATCACCAGCGTCTATTGCCACCTCTCGCGCTTCGCCGCAGGGCTACGCGCGGGGCAGCGGATCGAGAGCCGTCAGCTCATCGCGTACGTCGGTCAGACCGGGCGCGTCACGGGGCCACACCTGCACTTCGGCATCAAGAAGAACGGCGTCTTCATCGACCCGATGACGCTGCGCCTCGACGGGGTCCGTGTCGTCCCACGAGGCAAACGCGACGAGTTCGAGCACGCCCGGGCGGCCCTCGACGCGGAGCTCGACGCGATTCCCCTGCCCGCGCAGGGCGCCGCCGCCCCGCCCGAGGCGGAGACCGAGACCTTCTACGAGGAGTCGCCCTGAGCGTGCGGCGGGCTGCCCGCGGGCGCGCGCTCCGATCGGCCTGGAAACCTACACCTACATTGCTTGCCCGCCCCCCTTGATGCCATGCTTGTGACGGCGGGCGGGGGCAAGCCGCGGAGGTGCGTTGGTGCGCAGATGGCTTCGTTGGGCGTCTTTCGCGACTTGCGGGGCGGCGATAGCGATCGGATGCGGGAGCTCCGGAAGCGGGACCTCGGGGTTCGATCTCGGTGACTCCGGGCAAGGGGGGGACAGCTCCTCCTCGAGCGGAAGCGCGAGTAGCAGCGGCGGTGGCAGCAGCAGCGGGAGCAGCAGCGGTTCCTTCGGGGACAGCGGCGGGAACGACGCGACGACGGGGAGCAGCACGAGCAGCGGCGGCGGCCCAGGAGACGCGACGCTCGACATCGCGTTCCCGGATTCGTTCTACGGCCCCGAGGGCAGCTCCAGCGGCAGCCCGGACTCCACGACCGGCGACGGAGCGACCGCCTGCACGCCCAGCGGGGTGACCTGCCAGGGCAACGTGGCGGACATCTGCAGCGCCGGCACGCTAACGACGACCAACTGCGCGGCGCTCACCCCTCCTAAGACCTGCGCCAACGGTTTCGGCTGCGTCGTCTGCCAGCCCGGCACCGGCACCTGCAGCGGCAGCACCGGAACGGCGTGCAACTCGACCGGGACCGCCACCACGACGTACGTGTGCGACCCGTTGCAGGGCGAGACCTGTGACACCACGACCGGGCAGTGCGACGGTGACTGCGCGAACGTCGGCTCGAGCTACATCGGCTGCGAGTACTACGCGATCACGATGTCGAACAGCGCGCTCGACCAGACGACGTTCTACGCCTCGCTGTCGCTCTCGAACACCAGCGCCAACACCGCGAGTATCTCGATCATCGGCCCCAACGCGACGAACGTCACGGACACCATCGCGGCGGGCGCGCTGAAGGAGTACCACCTGCCCTGGGTCCACCCGCTCTCGTGCAGCAGCACGTGCAACGGCGTCACGGTGAGCACGCCGACGACCGCGCTGGTGGCGGGCGGTGCCTATCACATCCGGACGACGGAGCCGGTCACGGCATACCAGTTCAACGCGCGCGACTACCAGATTGGCGCCGAGTACTCATACACGAACGACGCGTCTCTCCTCATCCCCGTCAACGCCATGACGGGCAACTACCGCGTCGTCGCCGGCGCCACCTGGTACTTCTCGCCCGGAGCCCATCAGTACCCGGGCAACGTCGACATCGTGGGCACCGTCAACGGCACTCAGGTGACCTACACGGCGCCCAGCGGGAATACCGTGCAGGCCGGGGGCGGGCTCGCCACGACGGGCGGTACCGTCACCCTCAACCAGGGCGACGTCCTCCAGATCGCGGCGACTGGCAACGGCACGGCAAGCGCGTTCGGCAGCGACCAGACAGGAGCTCTCGTCAGCGCGACGCAGCCCGTCGAGGTCTTCGGCGGTACGGACTGCACGTACATGCCTGCGGCCACCCCCGCGTGCGATCACATCGAGGAGATCAATTTCCCGCTCGAGACGCTGCGGAGCGACTACTTGGTCACGCTGCCCAACAACACCAACGGGACGCCCCAGCAGTACATCAAGATCGTCGGCACCGTGGCGGGCACGACCCTCACGTATGACCCCGCGGTCGCCGGCGCTCCCGCGACTCTCGGCGCCGGACAGATGTCATTCTTCAAGACGACGCAGAACTTTCACGTGATGGCGTCGCAACCGGTCTTCGTCGGCCAGTTCATGGAGAGTGAAAACAACTTCGCCATGTCCGACACCGCGGGCGATCCGGCGCTCTCGGCGGCGGTCGCCACCGCTCAGTTCCGCGCGAGCTACCAGTTCATCTCGCCGGCGAACTACGAGCAGAACTGGGTCAACGTCATCGCCCCCACCGGGGCGCAGGTCACCGTCGACGGGGCCGCGGTGACCGGATTCGCCGCCATCGGGGGCAGCGGCTACGGCGTCGCGCACGTCTCGCTCTGCGGAGCCAACGCCGCGGGATGCACCGGGGTGCACAATGCCGCGAGCAGCGCCGCTTTCGGGATCGAGGTCTACGGCTACGGCAGCTACACGAGCTACATGTATCCGGGAGGCCTCAACCTGACGCGTCAGTAGGTCGTGCCCGCGGGAAGGGTTCCAGCAATGACATCCCACAGCCTCCCGAAGGTCGGCTAGCGTAGCGCTCGCGGTCCATGGCGGCGCGAGGCACCCAGGCGGTCAAGGTCGGGCTCTTCGTCGCCATGTCGGGAGCCGCCGCCTACGGCATCTTCCGCTACGTCAGCCCCGAGGTCGGCGGGGGAGGCAGCTACACCGTCCACGCGTACATCCACGACGCGACGGGGCTCGCCGCGCGCTCGAGGGTCACCATCGCCGGCATCCCGGTGGGAACGCTCGACTCCATCAAGCTCGAGAACGGCCAGGCGCGCCTCAACGTCAAGGTGAAGAACGATCTCGACCTCTACGAGAACTCGACGCTCGGAAAGAAGAGCACCTCACTCCTCGGCGAGTCGGTCGTCGTGCTCACACCCGGGACGCCGGATCATCCGCGCCTGCACGACGGCGACGAGATCCACGTCATCATGTCGGAGACGACGCCCGCCGACCTGATGCAGGAGGTGAAGGAGATCGCCGACAGCGTGAAGGCGGTCGCGCAGCAGCTCGCGGCCTCCATCGGCACCGAGCAGGGGGGCCAGAACATCAAGGCCATCCTGCAGAACGTGGCCGACGCGACCGACGCGCTCAACAGGACCGTCCGCGAGAACCGCGAGGTGATCCGCGAGACGCTGCTCAACGTGCAGCAGATCACCGGGAACGCCAACCCGCAGATCGCGAAGATCCTCGAGAACGTGCGCGTCGTCACAGAGGACGTGCGGCAGCTCGTGGCCGTCGCGAACCAGAGCAAGGACGGCCAGAAGGGCGAGCTCCGCGACACCATCGAGCACCTCGATCAGTCGAGCAAGAACCTCCAGAGCGCGCTCGAGCACGCCGACAGTATCGCCGGCCGCATCGACCGCGGCGAGGGGACCATCGGCAAGCTCACCAAGGACGACGCGCTCGTCAACGAGGTGCAGGGCGTCGCCGAGGGCGTGAACGACTACGTCCAGAACATCACCCGCCTGCAGACCATCGTCGGCCTCCGCGCGGACTACAACTTCCTCGCCAACACCATCAAGAGCTACGTGTCGCTCCGTCTCCAGCCGACGGAGGACAAGTACTACGAGGTCGAGCTCGTCAACGACCCGCGCGGCTTCACGTCGATCACCGACACCAGCACCGACACCACCAATCCCAACGAGCCGGCGCACTACCGCACCATCACGACGACGACGACCGACAGCTTTCGCTTCTCGCTCCAGTTCGCCAAGCGCATGGGACCCTTCACGGGGCGCTTCGGGATCAAGGAGTCGACCGGCGGCATCGGCCTCGACGTCCATCTCTTGCAGGACCGCTTCGAGATCGTGAGCGATCTGTTCGGCTTCAGCGAGGAGATCCAGCCGCGTTACCGCATGTACCTCTCGTACGAATTTCTCAAGAGCCTGTGGATCTACGGCGGCGTCGACTACCTCTTCGAGCCGAGCCTGCGCGACTACTTCATCGGCCTGCAGCTCCGGTTCAACGACGAGAACCTCAAGACCATCCTCCCCTTCGCGGGCGGCGCCTCGGCAGCCGCCAAGTAGAGCGGCATCCTCACTGGATGGCGATGAGCCCCGCGATGAGGAGGACCTCGAGCGCGCGGAGAGCGTCATTGGCGGTCGTCCCGCCGCCCTGCGCCACGGCGGTCAACATGTCGCGAACCCGCTTCGGTTCGTCGGTCGCCTCGAGGACGCGCTTGACCGTGGCGGGCCACGCGGCCTCCCGGAGCCTGGGGCGGGGGCGAATGGTCGACGCCGGGCCGATGGTCACGTCGAGCCGGGCGCGCCACGCGAGGAGCGGCGCGTCGCCGGGACGGGAGGTCTCGACGCCGGCGATGACGAGCGGCAAGAGATCGAGGTCGAGCGGGAACTCCACGTTCGGGGGCTTCTGCTCGGCGTAGAACGTGAGCTTGCCCGTGTGCCACTGGAAGAGGTCGACCAGGCGGTCGCGTCCCTGATCGCGGATGGCGCGGAAGATGTCGAGCGACGCCACCAGGCCGAGCGAGATGAGCGTGTCGCCCATTCGACCGCCGTAGCGGGGGAGGACGGCCAGCGCGAAGTCGAGCTCGTCGCGGGAGATGACCTTCCGGCGAACGAGGTACTCGCCGAGGAGCTCGCTCGCGTTGTTGGACGCCACATGGTGCAGCTTGCCCGCGACGAAGTAGAGCTCTTTGCGTCCGCCTTCGCCGCCGGGTTCCACTCCCGGCGCGCGACGGGACTCGGTCGGCCCTTCGGCGAAGAGCACCCCGCTGGCCTCCGTCTCGACGACACGCAGGAGCACCATGATCAGCGCCTGCTCCGATACGTCGTCCACGAAGTCCGGCGTACCGACTTCCCCCATGCGATTGGTGGTCGTCGCGGTGAGGGGCGGGAGAAATCGGGCGAGCTCCTCGATGGACTCGATGGGCGTGAGCCCGCGCCCCATGTAGTCCACCTGGTCCCCGCGGCCGACCTGTCCCGTCGCGATCGCCTCGACCAGGCGCGCGAACGTCCAGGGGCCGTGCTTGCTGCCCCCCTGGGTCAGTACGTGAGACGGGATCGGCGCGTACTCCCCCGTCGCCCGCTCGGAGTCGAACCCGGATGCGGCGTCGCGCGCGGCCACGGTGGCGCGGATCTTCCCCGCGCTGTCGCGGACCGCCTGCATGTGATCGGTCGACGGGGCCGACTGGACCCATCGCACCAGGGCTCCGAGCTCCAGGCGCGCCGCGGACGGGTTCGTGTCGAAGGGAGCGAGCGCCTCGGAGAGCGCTGCGGCGTTCGGAAAGCGGTGCCCGGGGTCCCGCGACAGGGCCCGCTCGAGGATCTCGAAGAGGCCGCGCGGGAGCTGACTTCGCGCCTCGCGCAGCGGTTCGATGCGGCAGTCGCGGATGGCGAGAAGCACCGCGAGCTGACCACTCCCGGCGAAGAGCGGCTTGCCGAGGAGCATCTCGGCGAGGACGACGGCCAGCGAGAACAGATCGGCCCGATGGTCGAAGGGCTCACCGGCGACTTGCTCCGGAGCGAGGTAGGCGAACTTCCCCTTCAACATGGCGCTCCCCGCCGAGCGCATCGTGGCGCGGCTCGTCGAGCGCGCGATGCCGAAGTCACCGAGCTTCACGCGACCGTCGACGGAGAGGTAGAGGTTCGACGGGGTGATGTCGCGGTGGATGATCCCGAGCGGCTGACCGGTCGCGTCGCGTGCGGCGTGGACGCTCTCCAGCGCGCGCAGGACCTCGCGACCGACGTGGGTGGCGACGCCCGGCCCGAGCTTGCGGTTCTCGCCGCCGAGACGGCGCAGCAGCCGGTAGAGATCGCACCCGTCGACGAGCTCCATCGCCAGCCAGGGCTCGTCGCCGTCCATGCCCGAGCTGTAGACCTGGACCACGTTGTCGTGGTGCACCGCCGCGTGCAGCGCCGCCTCGCGCTCGAACATGGTGCGCCCTTCGGGGTCCGTCACGAAGTGCGGCAGGAGGCGCTTGACGATGAGCCGCAGCGGCTGACCTGCGGCGCCTGCGCTCTTGGCGTCGATCGGTCGCGCGACGTACACCTCGGCCGTACCGCCCACGGCCAGCCGCGAGTCGAGCCAGTAGGGCCCGAACTTGATCGGGCCGCCCGATAGCGGCCGCGGGACGCCTCGCGGCAGGTTTTCGCCCGACGACATCGAAGGGAGAGTGTATCTATCGACGGGCCTCGGGATCACGAAATGACTCGCCATGCGCTCAGGCACATCGTGTTCGCGGTCGTGTGGCCCGCGCTCGGGCTCGCCGCCTGCCAGGGGTGCCGCTCGACGGGAACCTCGACGACCACGGTCCCGTCCGCCGGTCCATCGACGGAGAGCCCCCCACCCACGCTGCGTCTCTATCTCGTGACCGATCTGGCCGGCGCGCTCGAGCCGTGCGGCTGCACCAAGGACCAGCTCGGCGGCCTCGACCACTTCGGGGCCTGGGTGAAGCGCGAGCAGGCGCGGGTCCAGGCGTCACTCGTGGCTTCCGTAGGCCCCCTCTTCTTCATGGACGACAAGCTCGAGGGGGACCGAGCCGACCAGGACCGCATCAAGGCGCAGACCATCGCGCGCGTGATGCGCGGGCTCGGCTTCGCTGCGTTTGCGCCCGGCACCAACGACTGGGGCGACGGCGCGGACGGGCTGACGAAGCTCGCCGAGGCGTCGGGTGGCGCGATGGTGCTGGCGGCGGGAACCGCGGTCGTGCGCGAAGCAGGCGGGGTCAAGGTCGGCTTCATCGGCTACGGGCAGACGAAGCCGGGGGACGCCGCGGCAAGCCCGGCCGACGTGGTGAAGCAGAGCGTCGAGGACGCGAAGAAGCAGGGGGCCGAGGTCCTCGTCGCGCTGGTGGCCGTCGGACGGGGCGAGGCCAAGCGCATCGCCGACGCGGTGCCGGAGCTGACGGCGGTGGTCGTGGGAGCTCCCCGGTCGAACGGCGAGACGAACACGACGGCGCCGCAGGGCGAGCAGGTGGGTGAAGTGCTCGTCGTTCAGGCAGCCAACCATCTCCAGAGCGTGGCGGTCCTCGACCTCTACGTGCGCGAGCCTCTCGTCCCAGGGCACATCGTGAAGTTCGCGGACGCGACGGGGCTCGAGCTGGCGCGAAAGCGCGAGGAGGTGGCGCGTCGCATCGACGAGCTGCACGTGAAGCTCGCCTCGTGGGAGCGCGACCCGAGCGTCGCGCCGGGAGATGTGGCGGCTCGCAAGCAGGAGCTCGCGTCGCTCGAGGCTCAGCGCGACGCTATGGACGTCAAGCCCGCGCCGGCCCGGGGGAGCTTCTTCCGGTACTCGGTCAAAGAGATGCGCGACTCGCTGGGCAAGGACCCCGCGATCGACGCCGACATGCTCGCCTTCTACAAGGCCGTGAACGACCACAACCGGGCGGCCTTCGCGGATCGCGCGCCGCCGCCGCCGAGGCCCGACGAGGCCTCGTACGTCGGCATCGAAGCGTGCACGGGCTGCCATCCCGGGCCGCGCGACGTGTGGAATGGCACGTCTCACGCGCACGCGTATGCGTCCCTGTCGACCCAGTTCAAGGAGCTCAACCTGGAATGCGTCGGGTGTCACGTGACCGGCTACGAGCAGCCGGGCGGGAGCACGGTGACCCATGCGGACAGGCTGGAGAACGTGCAGTGCGAAGTGTGCCACGGCCCCGGGTCGAAGCACGTGGCCAATCCGGTCGACAAGACGCGCATCATCGCCCGGCCCGAG
>Ga0182030_10006431_pt1 | contig 24787 bp, 24 predicted proteins | sample 812S3MmetaG_FD_121299 | JGI IMG/M metagenome (GOLD analysis project Ga0182030, IMG submission 121299) | Permafrost microbial communities from Stordalen Mire, Sweden - 812S3M metaG (Illumina Assembly) | ecosystem: Environmental > Terrestrial > Soil > Wetlands > Permafrost | place: Sweden...
CATCTCCCCCGTGGCAAGTAGGGTGATTCCGAACGCCTGACGCCGGCGGCTGAAACGCCACCGTCTAAGCCAACGAGCAAGTGCTTGAGGCAGGAGGAGGGAGAGTACGAGGCGCAACTCCTACACAATTAACAATTGAAGAGGTAGTACCACACCGCGCATAGCTCCGGGTAAGGCCCTAACCCAGTCATCCCGGTTGTTTCCAGCGTGAAGGGTCGGAAGAAACTTTATCTTCCCAAAATCTGAAATGTAGAAAGGAATTTTTGAAAATCTCCCCACGATACAGATTGGTCGAAAGGCAAATCTGCATTATCCATATAAAAAGCGATAGTCAACACTTCGTCGTTATCTACAATCGCATAAGCTGTCTCCTGAGCTTGGTGCATCCACGAATATTTAAAAAATATATTTCCGCTGATTTGTTCAAGCCCCAAATCGGTCCAATTTGCATTATCATCATCGCTCGATACCGAAGAATCTATATCATTTCGGTAATCAGTAAGATTGGTATATGAGCTTGTGGTGATAGAAATACTCACAGGAATAACGGTGGTAGCCGGAATGCCTCCTTTGCCGGGATTAGGATCCGTGTCGCTTGGAAGTGTAAAATAAGCAAAATTATTCTTCTCGCTTAAAGACCAGCTGGGAGGGTATTTCACCATATATCCCAGTTGATTATTTTGATACGTTTTCCAGTTACTAATAGAGATATCACTGGTAGATATCGTTCCGGCAAACTGAGGAGCCTGAGCGGTTGAGTCAGTATTCTGAACTGTTGCCTGAGAAAATCTGTGCATTTTATAATACCAAATCCCGCCGGCACCAACCAAAACAATCACTATAATCAGTGCGACCACGAGTGCGGCAAAACCCCGTCTTTTCATTATTTTAATAATAACATATGCGCTTCAGCGTAATTCCTGTGCGGGAATATTCTTGAGGGGCTCATCGGAGGCCGCGAAGGCGGCCGAGATGGAGCGGCCGCGCAGTAGCGCGGAACGCGTCCCCGAAAGGATTTTCCCGCACAGGAATTACGCTGAAGCGCCCGACGTGATCTCGATGATCTGCGCCGTGATGGCCGCTTGACGCGACTTGTTATAGACCATCGTAAGCTCGGTGGAAAGGTCGGAGGCATTGTCGGAAGCATTCTTCATCGCCACGCGCCGCGCGGAGTGCTCGGAAGCGTTGGCCTCGAGGATGGCGTGATAAAGGCGGATCTTGAGTAGCTTCGGCGCCAATTCGTTCAACACTTCCTTCGGCGACGGCTCGATGATGTATTCCTTCTCTTTACCGTCCAAAAACGTCTCGGACCTTGCGTAATCTGCATAACGGCCGGCGCGCGGGATAGTCTCTTCAATGGAGCCCTTGATCGTGTCGTAGCTAACCGGGAGGAATTCGCGCACCACCGGGTCCTGCCGGAGCGCCGTGACGAACGTCGTAAAGAACGCAGTGACACTATCGAAATCGTGGCGCGCGTATCCGTCGATCAGGAAATCCGCGATCGGTTCCGCTTCAAGGATATTGCTCACATCGCCCACGCGGTTGAACGATGCAATCACGTTCGCCTTCCGGCGCTCAAGATAGCTCTTTGCCTTCTGACCGATCGCGATGAACGAATAGCGCGAATCCAGGATATCGATATTGTTCGCCTTCATATACTTCTCGAACTCGCGCGCGACGGCGCCATTGAACGAACCGGCAAGCCCACGGTCGGACATCATCAATAAGAACGCGGTCTTCTCGACCGGCCGCTTTTGGAAGATCTCCGGCTCGGGAATATCTTTGAGCGAGGACAAAATGCCAAGCAGCTCAAGCGCGGCGTACGCGTACGGACGCGAACTCAGCGCAAGCTCCTGGCTCTTGCGCATCTTGGTGGCGGACACAAGCTCCATCGCCTTCGTGATCTGCCCGATATTCTTGACGCTCGTCATGCGTCGCTTGAGGCTCTGTCCGGATTCCATGATTATTTATTTTGAGAGAAAGCGCGTGATCGCCTCTTTTAATGCGTTCTCGGTCTTTTCTTCGAAGAGTCCGGTTTCGCGGATCGGCTTCAAAACATCTTCTTCGTGCAGACTACCAAGATATTCCACGAGGTCGTTCTGCGTCTTCTTGATATCTTCCACCGCAACCGCCTCGAAGTAGTTATTAAGCACCGCGTAGAACACGCAGACCTGCTTCTCCACCGGCATCGGGTCCTGGTCGTCCTGCTTCAAAATTTCGTTGATCTTCTGGCCCTGCAAGATCTTCTTGCGGGTCGCCTCGTCCACGTCAGTGGCGAACTGGGCGAATGCCTGGAGCTCGCGGAACTGCGCGTGGGCAAGCTTGAGTTTGCCGGCAACTTTCTTCATGGCCTTCGTCTGTGCGTCGGAACCGACGCGGGAGACGGAGATACCAACGTTCAATGCCGGACGTTGGCCCTGGTTGAAGAGATCGGTCTCCAGATAGATCTGTCCGTCCGTGATGGAAATGATGTTCGTCGGAATGTATGCCGTCACATCGCCGAGTTGTGTTTCCACGATCGGGAGCGCGGTAAGCGAACCGCCACCCTTCTCTTTGGAAAGCTTTGCAGAACGCTCCAACAAACGGGAGTGCAAGTAGAACACGTCGCCCGGGTACGCTTCGCGGCCCGGCGGGCGGCGGAGCAGGAGCGAGATCTGGCGGTACGCCCACGCGTGCTTCGAAAGATCGTCGTATACGATGAGCGCGTCCATGCCCTTGTCACGGAAGTACTCGCCGATCGCGGTACCCGCATACGGCGCAAGATACCACATGGCCGCCGGCGAGCCCGCCGATGCCGAAACGATGATGCTGTATTTGAACGCATCGAACTTCTTCAACGTCTCCGCGATGCGTACGATCTTGGATTCCTTCTGCCCAATCGCCACGTAAATGCAGATCGGCGTGCGACGGCCGGTATCGTTCTTTTGATTCAGGATCGCATCGAGCGCCACGGCAGTCTTTCCCACCTGGCGATCGCCGATGATGAGCTCGCGCTGTCCGCGGCCGATCGGGATCAATGCGTCGATGGCCTTGATGCCGGTATGCACCGGCGTGTTGACGTGTTCGCGCTCCAAAATGCCCGGCGCGCGCTGTTCAAGTGGATTGCGCTGGGGTTTTGTCCCTGCCTTGAATATCGGCCCCAATCCGTCCAGCGGTTCACCGAGCGAATCCACCACGCGGCCGATCAATTCATCGCCAACCGGGATGGAAAGCACGTCGCCCGTGCGGCGCACCGTGTCCCCCACCGCCACCGATAAAAAGTCGCCGAGTACGAGTCCGCCGATGGATTCCTCTTCCAAGTTCAACGCAAGCGCCGCACGGTCGCCGTGGACCGTCTCTATGATAAGCACCTCCTGACTGACCGCGTTGCGCAAGCCGAGGATCTTTACGATGCCGTCACCGACCTCGATGATGCGCCCAACTTCGGCCCACTCGGGCTTCTCTTTGTATCCTTCGATATCCTTTTTAAGTTTTTCGATTATTTCGTATGACATAGGTATATATTAGTTCCTGTCATTCCGAGTTCATAAGACCTTGGAATGACAGCAACGGATACTAGGCACTCCCCAGTACTTTGTTCAATTTACTTTTGAGCGACCCGTCGAACTGCATCTCGTCGTTCACCGTGATCTTGATCCCCGCGATGAGATCCGGATCGATCATCCGCTCGATGATGTCCCCCGGCTTTACGAACCGCTCCATCGTCTTTGTCTGGGACGGGCTCAATTCCCGTGCCGATGCAATGGTCAGCTTTCGCACGCCGCTGTGCCCCCGGGCGAACCGCGACGCCTCCTCGAGGATCTTCCTCAGGTGGCCCTCATCGCCGTTTTTCTTGACGAGCGCGAGAAAATTCTTCGCCACCTCGTCATCCCGTTCCTTCGGCCCGTGCGAATCGGCGAGCACCTCTACTAATGCTTTCGCATAGATATGGGTGGGATACTTCATGCCGCTTTCGTAGCCTCGCCGACCGCTTTCGCGATCAGCGCGTCGTCTATTTTTTCCGGCGAGAGCTCGACGGTTCTCGTGATGGCAAGGCGCACCAACGCCGCCGCTTCCTTTTCCATCGCACGGCGGGAATCCTCTTCCTGCGAGCGCAACCGTACGGCGGCACCCTGCATGGCTTCCTCTTCCTTGCGCTTCGCGTCGGCAAGCAGCTTCGCCTCGAGCGTCTTCGCGTCGGTCTCCGTCTTCTTAAGGATGCCGAGCGCCTCCGCTTCCGCATGACGGATCTTTCCTTTGTTCAACTCGTCAACCTCGTGCAGACGCTTGTCCGCCTCTTCGGCTTTGACCAAGCCCAGTTCGATCTTCTCGCGACGATCGTGCAGTAATTTCAAAAGCGGCTTGTACACAAAGATACGCAGCACGATCAACAGCAACGCAAAATTGATCGCCTGGCTGAGCAGGAGAGACCAATTGATGCCGAGTTGATCCAATAATTGTTGCATGTGATTTGTGATACCGCCTATTTATAGATTATCTCCGCGCCAAAGGCGCCTTACCGCACGACGCGACTATCCGACGAACTTGATAATAAGCGCAACGACGAGCGCGTAAATGGCGACCGCTTCGGCGAACGCAATGGCGAGGATCGCCATGGTCTGCACTTTGGACGAGGCTTCCGGATTCCGTCCGATCGCATCGACCGACTTGGAACCGATCCAACCGATCGCAAGCGCGGGTCCGAGAGCGCCGACGCCCATCACGAGCGCGGTAGCGAGAAGGCGGATACTATTAACATCTAATATCATGGTGTGTGAATTTATTTTTTATCTATGATTGTTCCGACCTTTCCCATGCGTGCTGTCTATTCGCGCATCAGTGGCCTGCCTCCTCACCTTCGTGAGGGGTGACCGCCAATGCAACGAATACAAGGGTAAGCATCCCGAAAATGAATGCCTGAATGAATCCGACGAATATTTCCAAAAACATGAATGGCAACGGAACGAGATATGGCACCAGAAGCGCCATGATCGCGAGCAGTACCTCGCCGGCGAACACGTTGCCAAAAAGACGGAACGTGAACGAGATAATTCTAGCAAATTCCGAGATAAGTTCAAGGATGCCCACGAAAAACTTGAGCGGGCTGGCAAAATTAAAAAAAACGGAAAGTCGTTCCTTGAAGCCCATCGCGACAACGCCGAAAAAATTGATCATCGTAACGGCGATCAATGCGAGCGCCAATGTGAAGTTAAGATCGCTCGCGGGCGAACGGAGCAGGGGCACCGCATCGGCTCCATGCCCAACCATGACCGATCCCACGCCCGGCACCAGCCCGAACCAGTTGGAGAACAACACAAAAAGGAAGATCGTGAATACGATCGGCAAATACCGTTCCGACGTCTTGCGGTTGCCAAGCACGGAATCCATAAGGCCAAGCGCACCTTCGATCAGCATCTCCGTGACGTTTTGTAGCATGCCGGGAACCGGCGCAAGCTTCTTTTTTAGTGTGACCGCCAGGACCGAAAGCACTACAAGCACGATGAATGCGAGGAGTACCGCGTTTGTCACCGGCCAGGACCCGATATGAAAAATTTTCTCGGCGCTGAGCGAAATAGTCAACATACTCCGCAATGATAGCAAAAACAGGGCGATTCCGCCACCCCGGTCGGCACTGAAACAACTTATGGACCTTTCTTGTCGTCCAACTCCTTTTCTATCCTCTGGATATCCGCCCTTAACCGCTCTTCCAACTCGATGACGTCTTTATTGGAGGAGACGCGCCACCTCCGGATCTGATGAGCGATGCTCAAGGTAAGGAATACGATCCCGCCGATAAGGAGGATCATTACGAGGGCGATCATGCCCCAATCCACGACATCCAGGAACGCGGTATTGAACCAACTATTGACCTGCACGTCGTACTTATCGGTGAACGCGCTCAACGCCCCACGCGCATCATGCGCTTGTGCATATAACTTCCAGGTTCCCCCGGCCATCGTCTTCGCACCCGCCACGCTCCAATGCCCCGTATCGTCGGTCTCGGCGATATACGTAAGAATGCTATTGGTCTTCTGAAGATATGCATATACGGTCGTGCCGGTAGGCGCCGACCCTTCAACGGAGAAAAGCTGATCGGTCGCCGGGATCGTCTTCGTGAAATCATCGATGGTCGGACTCTCTATCGGAGCGACGGAGAACGAAGCCGTCGACGAAGCCGAATTGCCCGCGGGGTCGGTGGCAACGACCGTGAGCGTATTTGATACCGCCGGCGCCTGCAGCGGCAGTTGGTATTCGTTCCGCGTGCCATGGACAAAGATAGTGGACGCATTGAACCAATCGCCATTCCCTATCCTTGCCTTATAAGTGATCCCCCGCGCGACCGCACCGGCCACGCTCCATGAAAAGATCGGCTGAGGCGTCGTCGGATCCTGCCCGGGCAACTCCGTTATGGTAAGTTGGCCGAGCGGAAGCACGCTCGCCGGCGTGGAGCCCGACCCCGGTGGCGCTTCGCCGAATGCAGGGAGCTGAGAGGGAACGAGGGTCCCCTGGGGGCCGACCACAACATCGCCGGGTTGCATGACCGTCAGGATATTCGTCCCACTTCCATCATTCGCAAGGACCGCTCCCGATGAGTATGATATCGGCGCATCCCCGGCGGCGATCGCTTCGAACGTGATCGTGACGATATTGCCCGAAGCGCCGGTAAATCCCGGATTGAGCACGATCCCCTCGAAGTGCACGTCTCCCCCGGTCTGACCATTGGAAAACGTCGGTTGCCGGATCCAGAGGTTCATCACCGAGTTGGCAGTGGAGACGGAAAGGACCTGCAACTTGTCCGAGGGAAATGATATATCGCCCGACGCGGCGTTCATCGCCTCGTCCGGCGAGGAAACGTCGGCCGAAAGCGTGAATGTCTCTCCGACGATGACGTTTTTGACGCCCGGAACGATCGAAAGCGACGCCGCTCGCGCATATCCCGGCAAGAAAAATAGCGCCGCCACCGCGAGTGCGAATACGACCCACGATCGCTCTATATATCTCTTCGCCGACGTCGCGCCCATACGAGTAATGATACCACGAGCACAATGACGATCGCGGCGGCTAACGCTCCCCAGTAGTTCCCGTGAGCGTAGGGATGACGGGCTGGAACCTTCACGACGATGAAGTTTCCGCTATGGTCCACCGCGCGTACGTAGATATCGCTCGAAAGATCCTGGTCGGTAAGCACATATGGCGACGCTGCCACCTGCCATGCGGAAAATGGTTTCTGCGAGGAGCCGTTCGGCACCTCGAGCACCTCGTAATGGTCGATCCCGCTTCCACTGTCCGTCGTGGAGAAAACAAGGAAATATCGTCCGTTGAAAATATTCGGGTCGCTTTCGATCTGCGGCGTGAAGGAGTTTGGAGGGAGATAGTCGATCACCGGCGCGGAAAGCGTCGAGCTTGTGAGAGCCGGGCTCACACTTACGGACAAGCTCCCGAGCGCAACCGGAAGGGATGACCCCAGACCGTCGTTCGCAAGGACCGTTGCGGTCGCAACTTGGATCGTTCCCGTTCCGACGCCCGTCGGCTGAAGTTCGAACGAGAACAACGATTCGTCAGCTCCGATAACACCGCCGGGCATGATCCCCGCGATATCGATGACCCCCGGCGACGACTGCTTCGGCGGCGACACCCAGAGGCTGATCGCGGAATTTCCATCCATAATTTTTTGCACCGTGAAAAGCCCCGAAGGAAACGTCACTTCCGCCTGCACCGTGTTCGCGTCGGCGCCCTGCGTATCGAGCGTTACGCTCACGCGAACGTCTTGATTTTGCGTGATCACCGCGTTATCCACGGCGACGTTCACAACCGCGGCATGCGCGACACGCGAAATACACCCTGCGCCGATCAAAAATACACTCGCGGATACTATCATCACTATCGCTCGTTTTGATATGTTCATAAAGGCCATGTGATCATCCGGTCCAATAATATGCCAGAATGCTGAAATCGCGAAGGTCCACGGTAAGCGCGTTATCCAAGCGGAATACGGCAGGCGCGGTCTGCTGGCCATACCAATATGCCAGCATGGAAAAATCGACGAGATCCACCTTACAATCCCCGTTGAAATCCCCGCGAGCGGGGCATTGCGCCAACGCCGGCGCGGCGACATTCTGGGTTCCAACCGTGAACCCTTGGACGGTACTGTAGCTTGACATTAATCCACCTGTCGCGGCGTTCGCCTTCGCGATATGCGAACCCATCTCCAGTTGCCTTGTATTGAGATCGTACACATAGGTGCCGCTCGCGGTGGAGGTAGTATTCGCGATGACGGGCACTGCGGAATCCACCTCGATCGTTATGGGGGCGTTCGGTAGAGATTGTCCGTAAATGACGAGTGGATCCCCTTGCTTCACTTCTTGCTTGTCGAGCGCGATGGTCGGGGCAAAGAACACATTGCTGATATTCGTGGTAGCCCCGGCCGTGATCGTCACGGGAAAGGTGAAGGGCGCCGATTTACGTCCGTCCGCGTCCGTGGCATAAAGATAGAAATTATACGTTCCCGCCGGAAAATCGCTCACCGAACCGAAAAAAATACCGTTCGGTCCGGCGATCGTTTGAAGCACCTGAACGCCGTTTTGTAATATCGTGACCGTGCTCAAAGGATATGCGAACCCGGTGACCGTCACATTATTATTGGTGGATACGGGAGGAGCGTAATACCCTCCGCCACCACCCCCTCCTCCGCCACCGCTGCTACCGCCACCCGATGGCGGCGTCGCAGGGCTCGGCGTCGTGACGCTCGCCTCGTTGCTATAAACAGAATAGATAGGACCGGTAAAAGCCCGTACTCGATAAAAATAGGTGGTGGCCGCCGACGCGGTATTGTCGACATACGTCGCGATGCCGGTTCCCGTCGTTCCGATCTCCGCATACGTCCCGGCCACTCCGGTCTTTCGCTCCACACTAAAGCCATCCTCCACATTATTGGAGTTATCGGTCCACGAAAGCGTTACCTGGGTCTCCGCGTCCGGTATGGCGGTAAAATCCGAAGGCGCGTTGGGGGCGACGACGATCTTTACCCCCGTAGTTACGGCGTTAGAGGCGCGCGCGGGAACGTGTGCGAACGCAAAGAACAAAAACGCTATTACCGGGATAAGATACCATTGGCGAATTTTCATCCATCGTGCTATTTCCGTCTTGCAAGCCGGAACATGACCGCCACGATGATCGCGAGCAGGATGACCCCAATCAGTATGTACATCCACTCGTCGGCGATATAGTTCAGGGCTTTTTGATACCACGTCGCTTTGAGCACGTTAAACACCGTCTTTTGGCTTGCCACAACCTGTCCGTCCTTATAAAAATTCACTACGCCCCAATACTGTCCCACGCCAAGGTAAAAATCGAGGGGGAACGCCACGTTATAGTCGGAAATGGTAAAAGGTGCGGTATCCGGGAACCCATTGGATTTCTCTATATATGCCAATTGTACTGAATCGTATTGATCGTAAAGTTGATAGGTCGCGCTATCGAACGCTTCGGGAACATTGCCGTCATTCTCGAACTTGACGCGCACTTGCGGACTTTGCCCTTCCAAAATATCCGGGAATTGTATGAGTGGGACATTATACTTTTCGAACGTGCCGGTTCCGATGGTAAGGTTGACCGACACCTGAGCGCCGAGCGCGATCGTCACCTGTCCCGCAGATGATGGCTGGGTGGTGAACGTAAGGTTACCGCTATACGCCCCAAGCGTGACTCCTTGAGGAACGCTGACGGTAATAGTGACCGGAAACTGCCGGACGCCCGCCGGTATCACGAAATTAAATCCTTTATCTATGGATATCCAGGAATTCGCCGGTGCCGGCAGAGTGAGGTTCGCTTGAATATTAAGATTCTGATCCGGCTGATCCTGCACAAGATACACGACCTGCTGATACTTCGCTCCGGGAACCAGGTGCTGGGCATTCAGAAACGGAGGCGAGATGCCGAAAGCGGCGTGCGTCAGGCTGACGGGCAACAAGAAAAAGACCGCAAGGAAAAGTGGGAGAACAAGGATGATAGGTTTCGCTCGCATGGAATAGGGGGTTGTCAGAAAGATACCCGACAAGCATAGCAGAATACGCCCTCAGCTTGCAAAGTAGTTACAGCCGACGGGTTTATGCGTGCCACAATGCCGTGAAGGCATTGGTGCCGGTATATGTCCCTGTCGGCGTCGCATTAGGAACCGCAAGACCCCAGTAGACGCTGCTCGAAACATTGATCGTAGAGGTTGGGGCTGCAATCAAGAATCCCGGAACAATGGTGTTACTACCGCTCAACACTTGCTCTGCGCCTCCGTAAGTGAATGTCGAAGTTGCGTAATGCTGAGAGCTCGTGCTGATGGAATTCACACCCGACACAAGGGTTCCCTGGGCGGCAAGCTGGAGAGAGCTCGATGTGTTTCCGACATTCGCCACGACCGTCTGCTGGTTCGTGGAACCCGTGTTGGTATTCGCGGTGATCGTCCCGAAGTTTATTGAAGACGTGGTGACATTTATGGCAACCAACGAGTTCATCGTGACCGATGCGCTGTCGGAAGTGCCGGTGGTATTATCGGGAGTCCTAAAGATGACCGTCGTCAGCCAGCCTTGCCCGGAAAAACTTGATGATGCATCCGTCCCTTGGGCGAAATATTGCACCGCGAATGTTGTGGTTGTGTTCTGCGTACCGCCCGCGCACGTACTGCTTGCGGTAAACGCGGTGGCGATATAGCAATTAAGACTGTTCGCGGCCCCAAGACAGGTTGACGATGTGACGCCCGAACGATAAAGAAGGACCGTTGTGGTCCCCGCGGTGATTTCACTGCAACCGTTGGCATCGCTCACCGTCGCATTTATGCTGATGTTGGTCGTCGTATTAGGATTAAGCGTAATCGCCGTTCCCCCGTTGACCGAAAGACCCGAAAGCGTAGGAGTTGCCGTTCCGACAGTCACCTGACTGGTAAGATTTGCGGCAAAAATGGTCTGCATCACGAAGAAGCTTGCGACCAGGGCGGAACCACCAACGATCAGCGCAGAATAAACTTTCTTTCGTTGTTTCATTAAATTCATTCTATCATATTGGCCGCACAAAACCCTGTGGATAACTTAGTTTGACCATGCCGCGGTAAATGTGACCGTGCCGGAATAAGTGCCCGTCGCGGATCCACCCGGAACGGAGAAACCCCAATACGTACTAGCTAAAGCAGACGGGGGAAGCGAGGAGTAGACAACCGTGGAGGTAATCGCGCCGTTAGCATTCCCCCCGGCCGCATAGAGATAGCCATTATATAAGGCAGAGGCAAAAGCCGTATTCGTATACGGCAATACATTGGTGTAAGACCACGCACCGATACTCCCGGTGGAATTGATCGGGGCAAAGATGACAGAGGAAGATGGACTACCACCTGCCTGCCCCCCGACCGCATAGAGATAGCCATTGTATTCAGCGGAGACATGGCTAACAAGCGCATACGGCATCGCCGTGGTCGAGGTCCACGCACCAATACTCCCTGTGGAGTTGATCGGGGCAAAAAGGACCTCGGAGGTAGCACTAGGAGTATACCCCCCTATTGCATAAAGATAGCCATTGTATGCGGCGGAGGCAAAGCTATAGACCGACACATACGGCAATGCATTGGTGTAAGACCACGCACCAACACTCCCGGTGGAGTTGATCGGGGCAAAAACGACGGTATTACCACCCCCACCGTTCCCTGCTATTTCATAAAGATAGCCATTGTATGCGAGGGCTGCCCCATTCTCGGCCGTATAGGGTAACGGCGCGGTCGAGGTCCACGCACCAATACTCCCGGTGGAGTTGATCGGGGCAAAGAAGACAGTGGAAGTTACAATGAAATTGGTAGCGTCAAATCCCCCGACCGTATAAAGATAGCCATTGTATGCGAGGGCTTCGTGGCTATATAACGCCACGGGCAGCGCCACGGTCGAACTCCATGCACCAACGCTCCCGGTAGCGTTGATCGGAGCGAAGAGAACAGTGGAAGTACCATTACTACCAGTGAACCCCCCGGTCATATAGATATGACCGTTGTACGCGGCGGAGAAATTGTCCTCATCCGAGTACGGTAGCGCATTAGCGTAAGACCATGTGCCAATGGAACCACCAAAACTTGATGGAATATCTATCCCCGCGATCGTGGTAGCGCTCACGCTCAAGCTTTGCTCGGTTCCACCATAGGTAAAGCTCGACGTCCCATAATGTTCGGAGCCCACAACGATGGAGTTTCCGCCGGAGGTCAAATTCACACCGCTTACCTTGATGGTTGATGACGAATTACCGGCATTTTGAATACTTACCGGCTGGTTTACCGAGCCGGTATTCGACCCGGGAGGAAGCGTCGCATAATTGATGGTCGACGTGGTCACATTGATCGCCGTGAGCACATTCACATTTTGAGCGGTGGAAACCCCCGTGGCGGCGGCACTCCCGTTATTGGTAACCGTGAGGGCGGCCGACCAGGAATCGGAGGGAAAGCTCGACGAAGCATTGCCGGTCGACTGAGCATAATACCAAAGCCCCGCCGTACAGGTTACCGTGCTCGTGCTCCCGCTGAACGCACAGCTCGAGGTCGGGATCCGATAACAATTTGCATTATTTGCCGCACAGGTGTTCCCGAGTGATGTGCGATAAATTACCGCTGTAGCATACGCGATATTCCCCGGGCCGCCCGGATCCGTTGTTGAAGCAACGACGGAAATGCTCGTCGTCGCGTTGGGCGTAAGCGTGATGGCAGAAGCGCCGTTCAACACCACGTTCAACACCGTCGGCGGAGTGACGTTGATCGTGATCGCAGGATAGACCAGATAGTTGGTAAGCGCGGTCCCTGCATTTGATACCCGGAAATAATACGTGCTGTTTGTAGAGGCATTCGGCGTGGCAAAGATCGCGAACTCATCCTCCGTGAATTGCGTACCGGTCAAAACATAGCTTGCCGTCTGGCTCCGCGACGTTGATGCGACCACTTCGCCGGGCACAAAGTAGACATTGCCCGCGTCCGTGCCGCCGGTCGCCGTGGCGATCTGGGTCGTAACCGTGCCGTCACTCACGAAGGACGATGTCGCCATCCCCCACGCCGCACTGCCGATCGTGGCGGTGGCCACCTGCGTCCACGCGCCCGACGTCGCGTTCTTTTGATATTCAAGACGAAACGCCGCGGAGCTTGTCGCGTCCCCTGCGTTGTTCACTTCAATGCGAAGGCGGTTGATCGTACCGGCGAACGTACCGGTCGCCGTATCCTCGGGCGCCGAAGAGCTTGCGGTCGTTTCCGATCCATTGTTGTACCGCCAATGATAGTGCGCTTGGGTAAAATTCGCCGGAATCATATCCGTGAAGCCAAACTCGTCATACGCGGCGTCGTCAATGCACGAAACCGAACATTGCACCGTGGTCGTCACATTCGTTATGAAATAGAGGGAGCTGGTCGCCGTCCAAGCCTGTCCTGCGCGACGCGCAGGGGATGCAATGATTGCGGGGGATCTATAAGCAGTCGTTGATGCCGCCGCACCGATTCCGGCAGTAAGCACCTGATCCGCAACTCCGTTGGCGCTATTATCGTACTCCGCATCGAGCCAGGAATAATTGCCCGTTGTCGAAGCGTTTGCGACGGACACGTTGATGCCCGACGATGCGAACGTTGTGCCCGCCGTCATATTGGATTGGGCGAGATCCGAGATATTGGTATTGAACCGCGTCCCGGCGGCGAAATTATTGTTGTAGTTATATGTCAGATACAACATCATTGCGGCGCTGCTTGCGATACCATTCGATGTGTAACTGGAGCAAACATTCCAGTTGCCCGCAGAGTTGATCGTAGTGCTCCCCGTGATAGACCAGACCCCGGAAAAAAATCCTGAGTTTTTGGTATTGTTCGTCGTAGTGGAGATCAGCTGGTTCACGGGGATTGTACACGCCGACTGCGTCGTGAACGCGTTGAAGCCAAGGTTGCTGGTCGTCGCGAATGCAAGTCTGCCGAAAAGAAATGCGTCCACTGAGGACGGAGCTGTTTCAGGAATATTAATCGTGGTTGTCGTATTGATGGTGGCCGCGGCGGCCGTCGAAGTGGCCACGAAGATCGGGACCTGGATAGTTTTTTGCAGCTGCGTGCTCGCATTGAAGTTATATGAATAGGTGGCGATCGCGAGAGCGCTCGGTCCCATGAGTCCGCTTATCTGAGAAGAACTCATCCAAAAGGTGTTGTTACTGTTTGGCGATGTATTGGCAGTTTGGGGCGCGGCAAAGATAAGGTACGCGAATTGTTGGGTTACCTCCGTGAACGTGACTGCGCTTGTGGCTTCGGCGTTCCACGCAAAATTTTCCGTAAGGGCTGTGCTGGTGGATATGAACCCGCGATATTCCACCCACAAGTCGTTCGTAGAGCTTCCCGCGACGGCGAACGTGGTTGTCGGCGAGTTCTCGGGAAGGCCAAACGAGAACGAAGGCGAGGTGACTCTTGTTGTCCCAAGAATGGTGGTCGTGGAATAGACCCAGTTATAGACCGTATTCACCTGCGTCGGGGCCAACGGGTCGTAATCGTACGTGACGTAAAGCTCCGCTCCTTCCGCAATCCGGGTAGGACCGGTAAGTTTTGCGGTAAACGTCATCGCATACGTTCCCGAGGCGGTGCCGATAAGATTACGCATCGCCGTCGTGGCACTCAATCGCGTGGAAAGCTGTTGTTCGTTCGTGCCGCCGGTCGTGATCGGCCCGGTGATGGTTTGCGCGCTCCCTCCCTGCTTATTTAATGTAAAACTCTGCGCGGTGATGCCGGTGGTGTTATTCATCCACGTGTTGTACCAAATATATGCCGAGCGGATCGGCTGGGTATCCGGCACCATATCGGGAAGTGTTATCACAAAATTAAACGTGGTGGTGGCGGCACTCGCGGTCTGGGTAGTCGAAGCGAATGAGCCGATGAAAAACACGATGGTCTTTGTTTTCGGCGCGGCGCGGGCGGTCTGTGGGGCATCGACCGTAGTTCCCCGGCCGGTAAGCGCCATAAAAAATGGCGCCGACAATGAACCTACAAAGAACAGGGCGCAAAGCAATCCGAATATCGCAAATCTTTTTACCGGTCTACTGAGGCCCATTGTTTGTCGTTATGTATTTATATACATCCGCCGAGATCGCCTTCATGATCGCATTCACCTCGTCGGTGCTCGAACTCACCATCATGACCGTCAGGATATACGGCCGATCGGATACGTACACGATACCCGAATCGGAATACGTGCCGTTATAAACACCCATTTTATGGGAGAAGATGGTGTTCGAAGGCATTCCCGCGGGCAAAAGATTCGGATCGTGCGGCTCGGCCATGATCTGTAAAAGCTCCTGCGAACTATCCGCGGAAAGATATCCCGCGCTATAGAGCGCGCGCCAGAAATTCGAATAGCGCTGAGGCGTCACTTGTTGGCTGGTATTCAAGATGTCCTGAAGGCCAAGATAGTTCAAAACATCCTCAATATTCTGATCGCCCACGCTTCGCACAAAGATCTCGCGCGCCGTATCGTCCGACTGCACGAGCATATCCTGCAGAAGCACTGCGACGGTGAACGTGGTCCCGGAAGGAAGCTGGTAAAGCGTCCCATAATCGGCGTTTTTATCCGCATCGGTAAGCGTAAGAATGGTATTCATGGACCAGGCACCCGACTCTATCTTCTTCATCACCGCCATCGCGATGGGAACCTTCATAAGACTGCCGGGAAAGAGCGACGTGGTGCCGATGCGAATATCGGATCCGGTGTTGAGGTACTGAAAATAGATCTCGATGTTTGGGTTCCCCTGTGTTACGCCTTTGAGTTCTTGCGCGAGCGGATACATGTTCACCAAAAGATCGGCGTCGTTGTACATCGCTTGCGCCGGATCCAAGAACGGATATTGATTGTTCACCGGCGAAAGAACGGGCCGTTCCCGCACCATCAAAAAAACATCCAGCGCGATCGCCGCGACAGCAACGACGCTCAACGCGATGATGATATGATGGGATTTTATCTTTTCTTTCATTGTTATGGCCATGTGAATGTTTGCGCCGGAATGAGGTGCCACGTCTCGCTGTCGAAATACGAGACGTCCACATCGTACGTGCCCGTCGTCATGGCAGCCGTCGTGATCTCCGAATCATCGAGCGTCGTGGGAGCGACAATCGTGACCGTCGCCTGCTTGGTGGTCGGATCGAACGCGCTCTCGGCGATCTCCTGCCCGTTGATGGCCGGCCCTTCGGTAGGTTGTCCGGCAAACATGAACGCAGAATCGGCGTCATTGCGATTGGCCGTCGTTCCGTCGGGATACACGAAAAGATAGATCGGATTACCGCCATAAAAATCCCCGACGTACTGGACGGTAACGCTCACCTGATCGCCGGTCTTCGCTATATCGGTGATGGTCGGCGCGGGAACGGTGGGAAGCGGCGATGGCGGCGGATTGGTGACCGTTATATTCGGACTGACTTGGACGACCTGTTCCACTGCGACGGAACTGCTTCCATTGGTCGCAGGAGTTGTCGCGAGAATGGGCGACGGTATGCTGTAGTGTACTTCTACGAGCATCCCTTCCAGATACACCGGCGGGATCGGATCTTGCGTTGTCGGCAACCCCTGGACCCGGATCTGCAAATTCTCAAGATCGTTCCAATCCGATATCGGTAAAGTCACCGTGAATTCCTGCCAGTTAGTAACGCTAACCTTTCCGATGCTGATCCACGTCTGCCCGTCCGTGCTATAGCTCACGTCAAGGAAATTCTGGTCCGGGATCACCGGGGGCGTGACGACCGTCGTTGATGAATCCGTGGTTGACGCGATATCATCGGCAAATGCAACCGGGATCAATTGACGCACGAACGAAGTGGTCGGCGGCGGAGTGGCGCTCGGATCGGCGGCGGGAGCTGGGGTGGCAGTGGGAGTTGGCGTGGATGTATCGGGCGCAGGCGCCGACGAACCATCGCCGTCGGTGGACGCCGGCGGCGGAGTGATAACCGGAGCCGATGTTCCATCCGAACTCGAGGCAACATCGGGCGTCACCGCGGGAGTGGTCGTAGGAACGACCGGGCTACTCGCATCATCGTCTCCTGTTGCCGTGGTCGTAGCGACCGTGGACGAGTCGTCCGCCGCCGGCGTAAAACTTCCCGTGTCAGACGAGGATGCAATAACGGTAGTGGTCGCCGCGGGCGCATCCCCTATCTGCCACACGAGCGTGAGCCCGACGTTCGTGATATCACCGGACGTCGCAAATGTCGGCGGAATGAATCCTCCGCAATAGATCTCCGTACCGGACCCGGCGTACATCGCGGAATCCGCGGAAGAAAAGGTGGAAGTCGGCGAGGTTATCGCCGCCGGATCTCCTTGCGCGTTCGCGACGTTCTGCCAGTTGCCAAGACACGTCGTCGGATAAAAATCCTGGGTCTCTGCCCGGGTTGAAAGCTCGTGCATTCCGACGAAAAGAAGGATGACGATCCCAAAGAACGAAAATGTCCATATCCATGGATGACGGAACCGGAATTTCGGCTTCAGATCGAGAACATGCTTACCGTAAAAGAGACTTTTAAAAAAATGTCGCGTCGAAGAAGTGCTTTTATCGTTGTACCATACGTCAAAAAAATCCCTCTTCCCGCGCTGTTTGCCGGGGGTTGTCATTACAAACTAAGTATAGCAAATCTTACGGGGTGCCAGCCCCCAAACAAGTGTTGAATGCGGCGACCTGCGCGTTGTACGTCGCGATCGCGGTCTTCGTTTCCGTGGCGAGGTTGTTATATTGCGCGGCGAGGTTGTTATAGTCCTGCACCTGTGCGTTGTACTCCGGACCGGACGGAGGATCGATGGCGTCGATGGCGGCCTTGTCCGCCTGAAGCTGGGTCGCCATGGCATTGATCTGGTTTTCCGAAAGGTTGATGGTGGTCTCCAAATTGACATCGGGCGAAGGACACGCGGACGACGGCCGTCCGAAGATCTGCACGGCGATCCACGTCTCGGCCCCGTTATACATCCCTTCGCGAACGGCGACGCCGATCTCCGTATAATGCGAATCAAGGATGTTCGCCCGGTGACCGGGACTCGCCATCCACGCGGCGACAACACCGGCGTCGCCGGCATAGTTTCCCAACGCAAGATTCTCACCGAGCGCGATATAGGAATACCCGACACTGCTCGCGACGCTGACCGCACTTTCCCCCTGCGGACCGATATGGGCAAAATACTGCTGGGCGAACATATCGGAGATGCGCAGGGTGGCGATGTCATCGAGCACCGCCTCTTCCGTCAGCGGCGGAAGATCGCCGTTCTGTTCCCGCTGGGAGTTTGTTTCCGCGACAACTCCCGCGGCATCGAGCGCGTTGGCTTTTTTTGGCGCAGCTTTCGTGCTCTGCTGTAACGGCGTCGGAAAATTCTGCTGGAGCTGTCCGCTCACCGAGATCTCGACGGAGCTTACGAATGGACCGATCTGTTGTAACGGCAGGGAGAACGTCCTTTCCACGTACCAAAAGGCCCCGCCAAGCACCACGACCGCAGCGGCGATGATCGCCAACCGACGACGCGCTTTTTTCTTACGCACGGCGGCGGCCGTGTTGTGCGCGGCCGGTCGCGGAGCTTCCCCCGGCGCCGTTTCGGGCGGCGGAATATCTTGTGGAACGTTCTTTTTCAAGGCTAGTTCTTCAAATAACGACGGACGGCCCAAAAGCTGGAAAGTCCTCCGATGACAACGCCGAACAACAACTCATAAGCAAAGAGCTGGACCACGTGCATATAGAAATACTGGAATATGTTGAGTCCCGGGATGAACTCGTTGAGATAGGGCGACGTAAAGTAGAGCGCCGGCGCAAAGAGAACGATGCTCACGATCGCCGCGATCATCCCCCACAACATGCCCTCCACCACGAACGGTCCGCGCACGAGACTGTTCGACGCGCCCACCACGCGCATCACGCCGATCTCCTCGCGGTTGGAATAGATGGCAAGGCGGATCGTATTGAACATAACAAGTCCCGCGACGAGCGCAAGGAAGATCGTCATGATCCATCCGCCGATCGAAACATCGCGCACGATCGCCGCCAACCGGTTGATGACGTCCTGGTTCTGCGTGTAGCTGATGGTATCGATATACGATGCCAGGCTCGGCGAGCTCAGATAATCGTTGATCGCGCCGTACTGGCTCGGATCCTTTGCCTTGACGTTGAGAGACGCCTCAAGCGGATTCGCGTCGAGCTCGTTGATGGCCTGGCTGACCGTCGGATCGCTCGCATGATTCTGCTGGAACGTGGCGAGCGCCTGATCCTGGGAAATATAATCGACGCTTGCCACCTGCGACAACCCCTCGAGCGACTGCTGGATATTCAAGATCTCGTCCTCCGACGTATTGGTATTGAAATAGACACTGATATCTATCTTGTCCTGGATTGCCGACGCGGCGGCATGGGTGATGACGCCGAAAATAATGAGCCCCAGAAATCCGATTGACGCGAGCGTCATAATGGCGACGGTCGCGGTGGAAAGCCAGCCGTTCCGCCAGAAATTCTTGAACCCAAAATGGAAAATCCTGGAAATGATAGTGAACATGGATGTTTTTTTATTATACTAGGATATACTTTCCTTTTTTTTCATCTCGGATTAAACGTCCTTTGTCCAGGGTTATCACCCGCTTTTCGAGGTTATTGATGACCTCCTTATCGTGGGTGGCAAGCACAACGGTGGTACCGAGTTGATTGATCTTTTCTAACAACTTGATGATCTCGAAGGTGTGAAACGGGTCAAGGTTGCCCGTTGGCTCGTCCGCGATCACAACCTCGGGACGATGGATCATCGCGCGCGCGATCGCGACGCGCTGACGTTCGCCGCCGGAAAGTTCGTGGGGAAAATTCTTCGTTTTATCCCCCAACCCCACCATGTCGAGCACCTGCGGCACAAGCTCGGCGATCTCCCGCTGAGGCCGACCGGCAACTTCAAGCGCGAACGCAACGTTCTCGTAGGCGGTCTTTGTCGGCAGTAACCGAAAATCTTGGAAGACAACGCCGATATGGCGACGGAACGCCGGCAATTCGTTGTCCTGCAATTTATTAACTTCGTACTGTCCAAAAAATACCCGACCCTTGGAAGGCTTCTCCTCTCCGATTAATAATTTTATGATAGTGGATTTCCCCGCGCCGGAACGGCCCGCAAGGGAAACGAACTCCCCGGGATCAATTTGAAAATTTACATCCTCCAACGCGACCCCATGGCCCGTGTAGTGTTTAGAAACTCCTTGAAAAACAATCACGCATTTAATAGTACACTATTTTCTCCCAAAAAACCAAACGCTCCGAAAAATATTATGCGTGAAGCTTCTTTTCAAGCTTGCTCACACGAAGATCAAGACCTGCGATATCCGCCCGGGTTTTAAGATCGTTCACTTTGATCTCTTTGCGGATTTCCTTCAGTTCCGCAAGGACACCGTCAAAACGAACGTTGACGCTTTTTTCAAATTTTTCAAAGCGAGCCTCGAGTCGATCAACGCGCGCGGTCAGCAAAGATATATCTCTTGCCGTCGCTGTGAAGCCTTTCTCTATCATAGTCGCAAGACTTCCAATGGCGGCGTCGACTTTCACATCCACTTTAGCGCTGATCTTTGCCACCGCGTCATCGAGCATCCCTTTCGTCACCACATCACCACTATTTTTTGTTTTCATACCAACAAGCATATCTCGGGCAAAAACAAAGTCAAAAACTTTTTAACAAAAATTTAATATTATTTTGCAGGTTTCTTTTGCTCCAGCATTGCCTCTATGAACATATCGATATCCCCCGCGAGCACTTCATCCACGCGCGATGTTTCGGCCTCGGTGCGATGATCCTTTACCATTTGGTATGGGTTCAACACGTACGAACGGATCTGACTTCCCCACTCCGGCTTCACTTTTGTACGCAGGGCGCCGACTTCCTCAACTTTTTCCTGCTCCATCAACTGGAAGAGCCGCGCCTTTAAGATCTTCAGCGCTTGCTCCCGATTTTGCTGCTGACTACGCTGGGCGCGCGAACTGATGGCGATGCCCGTCGGAATATGCACCACGCGCACGGCAGTCTCCACTTTATTCACGTTCTGACCGCCCGGACCGCCGGCCCGGGAAAACTCGAACCGCAGGTCGGCCTCCGGGATCTGCAACTTCGACTCGTCGAGCGTGGGAAGATCCGGCACGACCTCCACGAGCGCAAACGATGTTTCGCGCGAATGCTTCGCGTTGAACGGCGAGATGCGGACGAGGCGGTGTACGCCCTGCTCGTTCTTTAAATACCCGTAGGCATATGCGCCGCTTACCTCGATCGTGCGCGAGCGCGGATTGTCGTCCACCTCGCGGACCTTCCAGCCGCGCAGCTTGGCGTACCCCTCGTACATCGCGCCGAGCATTCGCGCCCAATCTCCCGCATCGTCGCCGCCCGCGCCCGGATAGATGGCAAGCACCGCAGACTGCTTGTCGTACCGTCCGACAAAGAGCTGGGTCAACTCAAACTCACGGAACGCGCGTTTTACTTCATGAAAAATATTCTCGTCGAATTGAACCTTGAGGCCGTCGATGCCGGTGCGGATGACCGCATATTTTGAAACGATATCGTTCAACTCGCCAAGCTCCCGGATCTTGGCATCGGCATTCGCACGGTCACCCCAAAAACCCGCGGAGGACATTTCCGCTTCGAGCGCGCCGATCTGTTCCCGCTTTTTAGCGAGGTCAAAGACGCTCGCCCAGCTGGCGAGCTTCGGTATCCAATTCGTTAAGTGATTCGACGTAGTCCATAGTTATAAAAATTTAATGATAATGATAATCTTCGGTGGCATACGTATCTCCGCGCTTCGTCGGCTTCTTTGGAGAAAGATTGATCTTCGCGATCTCACGCGCTCGATCCTCGGGCCAATCTTTGTGAATTTCCATCAAGCGCGCCGTTTCATTCCTGACCGGCGCCGGCGCGGCTTTCTCCACTATCTTATAAACCCCCGTGACCGCGTTCAACTCGAACACATCTTCGTTTTCGTTTCGGATCTTTCCATCCTTCCCGACGATCAGATCCTGCGTTGAAACACCGCTCGGAGCGCCATCATGCCGCTCGGTTTCATCAAAACATACCGCCCCAAGGATGCGGTCCGGCTCAAAATCAAAAGACGGTTGAAGTTCCGGCGATGGACGAGAAGCCATATCTCTATTATATCCGCTTTCTTCATTCAAACAACAGATCAAAAAACCCGTTCGCCTCCGAGGAGATGACCGTTCGGCGAACGGGTTTTTTGATCTGTCTCTGAGCCACCTCCCGGATTTGAACCGGGGACCTTTGCTTTACGAAAGCACTGCTCTACCAGCTGAGCTAAGGTGGCATCGTACGGCACACACTCCACATCCGGCGCGCCGCTACCTCAAGAAAATATAGCGAAAATAATGAGATTACGCAATACGCCGGGCGCGGCGAAATTATTCTTTGATATGAACGAAAAAGTATACTCGATAATTTTAGAACCTATGCAAGGCGGTGAGGGTGGGATTTGAACCCACGGTACCCTTTCGGGTACACCGCATTTCGAGTGCGGCGCCTTCGACCACTCAGCCACCTCACCGCTTTGCATACGTGCTACAGCTCTATGGTTACAGAAACGCGGTGCTATTTCAAGTGTCCGGACATGGAAATGGGCCGTCGGGGAATCGACGGCCCATTGAGGTAGTGGGGTAAAAGACACGGAGCGGTCAAGCTTGTGGGATCGGCCATTCCAGGTAGACACAGCACGCGACGCATCCATGAGCATGCTCGGATGCGACGCGGCGATCATGAAGTGAAAGTTTGCATCGCGCCTTCTTCGCGAGTTCCGGAATCATGTTCGCGATCTCGGGTGGCGCATTACAACCTAAGTTTCTGTTCGTGAGCGTGGTGGCCGTCGCCTCTGCCAAAATGGACCCATCCATCCGGGCGCCTGTGTGCACGTGCATAACCGCTGTGGTCGCCATTGTTTTTTCCCTCGAAAATAAAAACTTGCTTCTGCTTTCCTTTTAAGAAAAACAAAAGCAACTTTCCTTACTATATACCCCCGTCAAAAAAAGAAAAGGCGGATGGTGGATAAGTGTAGGAAATACTTCTTTATTTCGCGATCCAATACTTATAATAAATTCTGCTTATTTTTTTAATCTTTGATCGAAGAACCTCCCGATTGAGCTTGGGGAACCTGCCAAAATAATAATCCCATATTTCTTTTTCTGATGGATCAGTAAGAAGAAAGCGTACGTGCTTCCAATGAATGCTTTGAAGAAATATAAGAATTATCGGCCGCTCTTTGCTATGCTGATTTTTTAAAATCGATCGTATATGGTTTGCCATGATACGCTCGCGGAGATAAAGAGGAACCCACCACCTCCAGTCGTTTATTGCGGAATGGTAGGCACTTTTCCACGTGGCAAAAGCTTCGTAGCGCAGGTCTTCTGGGGCGTCAACATTAAAAAGTAGGACTTGATGACCTGATTTCCAGAGCTGATCGATGTTCGTCCATGTACGGAGATCCGAAAACGCGTACCTGAACTTTTTGGAAGCGCGCATGAGCGCTGCCCGAATCTTTCTGATCTCTCGATCGGGTTTTTTCTCCGGAGGATAACGATTGAAAACCGAAGCGGGATTCCCGCGTTTTCCCTGCGGCATCTCAAAAATTATGATGTCCGGCTTGTAGCGCAATACCGCGCGCGCTTGCCGATAATCAGGGTGATTCCCCTCCCAACAATTTATTTGATGAAAGATCGGCTGCATGACATTATTCAGTTTAGCTTATCCATCATTATTTAAAAGCTGGACCCTCGGTCGTCCGCGCAGGGCAGAGATCGCCTCGGTCCGGTCTCTCTCTTCGCTATTATGCACAAAAAGAAGGATAGGTGTTTTCGGCGAATTATTCTTATCACGAGCCAAAATGCCTATCCTTCTTTTTGTGCCCTCGGGGAGAATCGAACTCTCATCTTATCCTTAGGACGGATCTGTTCTATCCATTGAACTACGGGGGCTTCGAACAAACTATAGACGATTAATTTACCCACGGCAATGATTAAAATTATATTAAAAAATTGTTGCAGATAGTGCCGATTGTTTTACTCTGAAACTATGCGCACCTACCGTAAATTCAAAGATCAAGCGATACTATTGCGCCGTAGCGGCAAAACATATACGGAGATCCAAGAAATGCTTGCATCACCAATTCCTTCAAGCACGCTGAGCAATTGGTTCAAGCATATTTCTTTTTCCACAAAAGAAATGGATCGAATTCTCCTGAATGGTAAATCGAGGATTCGACAAGGGAACGGCAAAACTTTACTCAAAAGGCGAATCAAGAAAGCTGCATATATAAAATCAACACAAGAACATTTCGCTTATTTAAAAGATTTATTAGATGACAAAGATATTGCAAAAATAAGTCTTGCAATTTTATATTTGACCGAAGGCTCAAAACACACCACCGGCTCTTTTTGTCTGGGAAATTCCGATCCCCATATAATCAAATTGTTTCTTCGATTGTTGAGGAATTGCTATCCAATCGATGAAAAGAAATTTCGATGCACGGTCCAACATCGAGCAGATCAAGATGCCAGGGCGCTAAAGAGTTTTTGGTCTGAGATTACCCGCATCCCTTTAAATCAGTTTTATGGTTATAAGCCAGATAAGCGGACGATTGGCATCCCGACGAAGAAGGTTGACTACAAAGGGGTTTGTCGGATAGATTATTTATCTGCAGCCGTCTATAATGAGATACAGATCATTAGCGGCTTGTTATAAGAGGGCCCATAGCTCAATGGTAGAGCGCTTGCATGGCATGCACGAAACCGGGGTTCGATTCCCCGTGGGTCCAC
>Ga0182030_10006432_pt1 | contig 24787 bp, 14 predicted proteins | sample 812S3MmetaG_FD_121299 | JGI IMG/M metagenome (GOLD analysis project Ga0182030, IMG submission 121299) | Permafrost microbial communities from Stordalen Mire, Sweden - 812S3M metaG (Illumina Assembly) | ecosystem: Environmental > Terrestrial > Soil > Wetlands > Permafrost | place: Sweden...
CTGGCTCGATCAGATCAAAAGGCTCCAAAACGAGCCTGATCTCGCCCAAAGCTTACGCGCCAAAGGACCGCGGCAAGCCAAGCGCTTTTCCTGGGCGAAAAGCGCCGAACTCTATCTCGACCTCGTCATCTCGGCCGGCCAACCCTTCGGCGCCGGCCGCGCAACCAAACTGGAGATCCTGTAGCTACAAAACCGACAAGGGAAATTTCAGCCCTTTTCATTTTCATGCTTTGGTAGCCCATCCCTTTATTTTGCGCCACAATTCTTCCGGGAGGTTGCCCGTGACCAATTTACTTCAGCCAGGAAGCGGCAACGACGCGCTATCCCGGCCCCCGCAGCCCCGCGAAATGATGCGGGGCCGCTACATGTTTAAGAATCCCAAGGCGGCCGCGACAATGTGGCTCTTCGACGCCATTTGCGGCCTGGTCTTTCGCCGGGCGCCGCCGAAGGCGCCGGATGCGCCTAAACGGATCCTGGTCTGCAACTGGGCGCATCTTGGCGACGTGGTGCTGTCGCTGCCGTCGCTGAAAGCGCTGAGGGAAGCCTTCCCGAATGCCGAGATCGGGCTGCTGATCGGCGGCTGGAGCGCGCCAGTGGTGCGCAATACAGGCCTCTACGATCATCTGCATATCCTGGACAATATCCTGCTCGACCGAAGCGCGGTCAGCCGCGCGCGGCGTCTCGCGCCTTTTGCGCGACAATGCATGGCTGTAATCAAGGACGTCAGAGCCAAGCGCTACGACGTCGCCATCGACCTACATGCGTATTTTCCTACAGCCGCATTCTTGCTCTATTGCGCAGGGACGCCCATCCGTTGCGGATTTACCAGCGGCGGCTTCGGCCCATTCCTTACCCATCCTGTTCGCTGGCGGTATGAAGGCAAATCCATGGGGCGCTATGGCCAGAATCTATTCGCCGCCCTTTGGCCTAACGCCGCGATCGCACAAAACAAGTTAGGCGCCTGCTATCCCCACCGCGCGAGCGCGCCGCTTCCGGCGACGCTCGAAGGGCGTCCTTATGTCGTCCTTCATCTCGGCGCAGGCGCTCCTCAGAGGGAATGGCCGGAGCCCAACTGGGAGCGCCTCATCGAGGCGTTTGTCGAAGCGCGCATATATGTGGCGATCATCGGCGCCGGCCCGCGCGAGGCCGATCGCGCGCGTCGGGTAGCGCACGCGCTTGGAGACCTTGGCCAGACGTCCGCGCATGGCGGCCTTTTTCTCGACTTGCCCTGGGACAGATTCGTCACGATCATGGCGCAGGCCAGATGCGCCGTTTGTCTCGAATCTTCCGCCGCCCATGTCGCCGCAGCGTTTCAGGTTCCTACGGCCGCCATCTATCGTCGCGCCTTGGGCGCTTTCAGCGGCGTCATAGATCCTCACGTGCTCTGGGGACCGGACAATCCTCACGCAACGATATTGTCGGGGCAGATAGACTCCACCGCCGGCGTCACGCCGGAGATGGTGTTCGAAACGGTCCTAAAGCTCTTGCGCTCAGCGCCGGTCGCCGCTTGATCCTTTCGGACGGGGATGTCGGGGCTTGCTCCCGCGCGGCGCGATAGAAATGTAACTCGAAAGCCATTCGGGACGACAAGATATGCGCGACGCGCTGACATCAGATCAAAACGCCGGCATGGCTCCTCGGCTTCCGGCCTGTTGCTGTTGGATCGGCTTGGGCCGATGCGTTGGCTTGGCCTTGCGGCTTTGGCCGCCCGCCTTGCGCGCACGAAATGTTGTGCGCCAAGCGCGAGCGCGTGTCTCGCTATCAATCCACAGACGCGCGGCCGCTCTCGCGGTTCTCTTGCAGATCATCATCTGCGTGCTCCCTAGCGGAATTCACCCTGCTTACGCCGAAGGCGCCGCTCCAAGCGACGTCACGGCGGATGGCGTCCGCGACCCACGGGACGACGCAAGCCCTTGGGGAATAGCCTCAGGCGCGGAATGGGCCGCCGACTATCCCAAGTTCAATCTTCCCCTGCAAACGGTCGGGGTCAGATGGCTGCGCAGTTCCTACCCGTGGCATACGATACAGCCTACCGAAGGGACGTGGATCTGGCGGCCAACGGACGATCTCGTGGCGAACGCCAAGGCCAACCATATTCATCTGACGGCGGGTTTCGGCTATCTCGCGACATGGGCTTCGGCGGACGGCGGGACTTACGCCTTTCCGATAAAGGACATCCAATATTGGCGCGATTACGTGAGCGCAGTGGTCGCGCGCTATCACAATGACATCAAATATTGGGAGGTCTGGAACGAGTTCAACGGCGGTTTCGCCGTCAACGGCGCCCCGCAAACTTACGCCGAACTGGTGCTGGAGGCGTATGACGCGGCGAAGAAGATCGATCCGACTGCGAAAATCGGCTTGAGCGTGGCCAACTTTGACGTCGGCTATCTGGATGCGGCGATAAAGGCTGGGGCCGCCGATCACTTCGATTATATCTGCGTTCACCCTTACGAGAATTTGGCCGCGGCAGCGGAGGGCGGCGAAATCGGTTTTCTCTCCATGGCGGGCGCGCTTCGCCAGATGCTCGCGGCCAACAAACAGCGGACGGACATTCCTCTTTGGATCACCGAAATCGGCGCGGCGGCGCCGGTCCAGCCCGACGCTGAAGGGGATCGGCTGCAGGCGGAGGCCCTCGCCAAGGCTTACCTCCTCTCCATCGCGTCAGGGTTCCAACGCGTGTTCTGGTTCGAGGCTCGGGGTCCCGCCTATGGGAAGGCGACGGACTTTGGCGTCATTCGCGCGGATTGGACCCCGCGTCCGTCGTATGACGCCTTAAAGGCTATGATCGACGCGCTCGGGCAAAAGCCGCAATATTTGGGCTGGCTCGATGTGGACAAGGGCGGTTATGGCTTTTTATACCAGGGAAGAAATGACGACGTCTTGGCCGTCTGGTCTCCCCCGGGAACGGAACATAAAGTCACATTCGCAGCCGATGTGGGCGTCGCCGACTTGGCGGGCAAGGACTCAACGCTCCGAGCCGGCCAAGGCCTCACGCTGACTGGGACGCCGCTATTGCTCACCAAAATCCCGGCCAGTCTCGCGCGACAGGCGCGGGACAATGCAGGCAAACCATTTCCCTGGGGAGGCGATTACGCGAAGGCCGAGGTCGTCCTTTGTCGGTTGGGGGCTTTGAATGTCGACAGCGGCGTCAAGCAAGTCGATTTGCAAACGACCCTTCCGATCACGTCAGGCGCGGAGTCATGGCGCCGCACCGACTTTACGCGGCCGGAAGGCGACGGCCGTTATGTCCAATTCCGGGTTGATCCTCAATTCGTTTCTTATGGGACCACGAATTTAGAGATCACCGCCGTCGTGCGGCGGGCGGCGCCCGAAACGGTTGCGGGCATGAACATCGACTACGAGTCGCTCAAAGGCTATCGCGGGGGGCCAAATTATCAAGAAGTTCCGGGGGATGAGCAATGGCATGAGCTGACGTGGAAAGTCTCCGACGCCAATTTCGTGGGCGGCTGGGGCTGGAACTTTCGCCTTAACGCATTAGGCTCAGCCGGCGAGTTCGACGTTAAGGAAGTTCGGGTCAGAAAATCGACTTCGTCGCAGGAGTCGAAGGACATATTGGGTCCTTAGAGCATGTTCCGAAAAAGTTGATCGACTTTTTCGATCAGAACATGCTCCAACTAATTGATCTGGAGCGAGTTCTTATCGATTGGATGATTCCATCCAATCGGAACGCGCTCTAAGCATCAGAAGAAACCGGGTTCACGCCGCCTTCTTCATCGCGATGGCCGCAAGCGAGCGGAGGATTTTCCGCGTGCCTTCCAGTCTTTCGCCCGTATCCGCGAAATCGCGGATGAAAACGATCTTCATGTCGGGACGCACCTTGGCCTCGGAGCCTTGTTCGGAGACATAGCGCACGAGCCCTTGCGGATTGGCGAAGGAATTGTCGCGGAACGCAATGATGACCCCCTTCGGCCCAGCCTCGACCTTTTCGACATGGGCCTGGCGGCACAAGACCTTGATCGCGACGAGCTTCATCAATTGCCCGACCTCGTCGGGCAACGGTCCGAAACGATCGATCAGCTCGGCCGCGAAACTCTCGATCTCGGAGTCGGATTCGAGCGAGGCGAGACGGCGATAGAGGCCAAGGCGCAGGTGCAGATCGGCGACGTAATCTTCCGGGATCGTGACGGGAGTGCCAAGCGTGATCGAAGGCGACCACGTCTCCTCCGCTGGCTCTTCGATTCCCGCTTTCAAGGCCTCGACGGCCTCTTGCAGCATCTGCTGATAGAGCTCGTAGCCGACTTCCTTGATGTGCCCGGACTGCTCGTCCCCGAGAAGATTGCCTGCGCCGCGAATATCGAGATCATGGCTCGCGAGCTGGAACCCCGCGCCGAGCGAGTCGAGCGACTGCAGCACTTTCAAACGCCGCTCGGCCTGCGGAGTCATGGTGCGATTGGCCGGAACGGTGAAAAGCGCATAGGCGCGGATTTTCGAGCGCCCGACGCGGCCGCGCAATTGATAGAGCTGGGCGAGGCCAAACATATCGGCGCGATGCACGATCAGCGTGTTGGCCGTCGGGATGTCGAGCCCGGACTCGACGATCGCGGTCGAGAGCAGCACATCATATTTGCCGTCGTAGAAGGCCGCCATCTTGTCTTCGAGCTCGGTCGCCGCCATCTGGCCATGCGCGACGACGAATTTCACCTCGGGGACGTTCTGGCGCAAAAAAGCGGCGGCCTCGTCGATGTGGTCGATCCTTGGACAGACATAGAAGCTCTGGCCTCCGCGATATCTCTCCCGCAGCAAGGCCTCGCGCACGAGCAATTCGTCAAAGGGCGAAATGAAGGTTCGAACCGCGAGCCGATCGACCGGCGGCGTCGCGATGATCGAAAGCTCCCTGACGCCGGTCAAGGCGAGCTGCAAGGTCCGCGGGATCGGCGTCGCCGACAGGGTCAGAACATGGACCTCCGCCCGCAACTCCTTGAGCCGCTCCTTGTGCTTGACGCCGAAATGCTGCTCCTCGTCGATGACCACAAGGCCAAGATCCTTGAAGACCACGCCCTTGCCGAGCACGGCGTGGGTGCCGACGACGATCTCGACATCGCCCGACGCCGCCCCGGCTTTCGCCGTCTTCAGATCGGCCGCGCTCGCCATCCTCGACATTTGCGCGACCGAAATCGGCAGATGGGCGAAACGCGTCGCGAAATTCTTGTAGTGCTGACGCGCGAGGAGCGTGGTCGGCACGATCACCGCGACCTGCTTGCTATTGATCGCGGCGGCGAAGGCTGCCCGCAAGGCCACCTCGGTCTTGCCGAAGCCGACATCGCCACAAACGAGGCGGTCCATCGGGCGACCTGACGCCATATCGTCAAGCACGGCGTCGATCGTCGCCTGCTGGTCTTCGGTCTCGTCATAAGGAAAGCCGGCGCAGAACTCAGCGTAAAGCCCCTCGGGCGGAACCAATTTCGGCGCGGCCTTGGTCTCCCGCGCGGCGGCGATCTTGATGAGGCCCGCCGCCATTTCGAGGATGCGCTTGCGCATGCGCGCTTTGCGCTTCTGCCAGCCGCCGCCGCCCAATTTGTCGAGCGGGACCTCGGTTTCCTCCGAGCCGTAGCGCGACAGAAGCTCGAGATTCTCCACCGGCAAAAAGAGCTTGTCGCCGTCGCCGTAATGGAGCTCCAGGCAATCGTGCGGGCAGCCCGCCGCCTCGATCGCCTGCAGGCCGACGAAGCGTCCGATGCCGTGATCGACATGGACGACGAGGTCGCCCGCCGTGAGCGCGCCGACCTCGCTCAGGAAATCCTGGGCGCGGCGCGCCTTCTTGCGGCCACGCAATAGCCGGTCGCCAAGTATGTCCTGCTCGCTGATAAGGGCGAGGTCGCCCGCCTCGAAGCCCTGCTCTATGCCGATAACCGCCAGGGCGAGCACCGCCGGCGGGAGCGCCAAGGCTTGCGTCAGCGAGGCGACCGGCGCGGCCTCCGTGAGGCCGTGGTCGGCGAGGACATGGGCGAGCCGCTCGCGCGAGCCGTCCGACCAGCCGGCGATGACGACGCGCTTGCCGCGCCCCTGCAGCGCCCGTACATGCTCGACCGCGGCGTTGAACACATTGGCGTTTTCATCGGCGCGCTCGGGCGCGAAGCTGCGGCCGGGCTTCGACCCGCAATCGAGGACAAGGCCCGCGGCGCCGTCGGGTTGGCCGAAAGGCGTCGCGCGAACGAGGCTCGCGCCATCGATGCGCCGCCGCCATTCCGCCGGCGAAAGATACAGCCGGTCGGGCGGGAGAGGCTTATAGGACGAGCGGCCAGGATCGGCGTCATGCGCGCTTTTGCGCGCGTCGTAATAATCCTTGATCAGCGTAAGACGTTCGCCGGCGGCGTCCTCGACGAGCGGGTCGAGGATGAGCGGCGCCGGCCCAGCATAGTCGAACAACGTGTCGAGCTTCTCGTGGAACAGCGGCAGCCAATGTTCGAGGCCTGGATGGCGGCGGCCTTCGCTGATCGCCTCATAAAGCCCGTCGCCGCGCGTCTGCGCGCCGAAACAGGCGACATAGGCCTGGCGGAACCGGCGCATCGTCTCGGTCGTAAGCTGAACCTCGCTCATCGGCACAAGATCGAGGCCGCGCATCTGGCCGACGGTGCGTTGCGTCTCGGGATCGAAAGTGCGGATCGATTCGAGCGTATCGCCAAAAAAATCGAGGCGGAGCGGCTGCGTCATGCCGGGCGGGAAAAGATCGAGAATGCCGCCGCGCACCGCATAATCGCCGGCGTCCCGCACAGTTGAAGCGCGCGCAAAGCCATTGGTCTCGAGCCATTGCGCAAGCGCGTTCATATCGACCGCATTGCCTGGCGCCGCGGAAAAAGTGTCTCCCGCGATCGTCTGCAAAGGCGCCACCCGCTGAACCAAGGCGTTGACCGTGGTCGAGAGGATGCGCGGGCGCTCCAGCGCCGAGCGCGTGCGGGCGAGACGCGAAAGAACGGTCATCCGCCGCGCCGAAATGGCCGCGTTGGGCGACACCCTGTCGTAAGGCTGGCAATCCCAGGATGGGAAATCGAGGAGTTCGATGTCGGGCGCGGCGAAGCCCAGCGCCTCGCCGAAGGCGCGCGCGCGCTGGCTGTCGCGGGCGACATGGACGAGAACCACGGCCCGCTTCTCCGCGTCGCGTGCGAGCGCGCGCGTCAGATCGGCGACGCAAAAGGCGTCAAAGCCGTCAGCGAGGTGAGAAAGCGTCAACGAGCCGCCTTTGGCGAGCTCAGCGATTGCGCGTTTGAAGTCAGTCACGTTTGCGAAGTCAGTTCGAAGGCTTTTGCCTGAAGGATAGGGAGGGGCGCAACGCCCGGTTCGAGAATTTTGGCGTTCCGGTCGAACGCGCACTAAGCTTATTCCGCGGGAATGTTCAAATCCTTCGGCAGGCGCGGCGTTCTACAAGCGGGGCTTGCGCGTCGGCGATCGAGAGAACGCTTAGAGCGCGTCCCGGCCATGCGAACTCAAGCGATGGAAAAGGAAATCGCTCAAATTCAAAGAGCTGGCGCCCTTGTCCCCTATTCGCCTCTTCAATGGAATAGCGAAAATTCGAGCATCGAGCCCTGAGGCCCTTCGTCACAAGAAACGCCGCCCGAGCGCCCTGCCGAGAAATCCGGATCAATTATGTATAGGGCCGATATGGGCATGGAAGGCGACGATTTTGCGGAAAACCGGCGTATCATAGCGTGCAGGCGGCTCAGCCTCGCCCGTCGCCCAGGCGAAAACGTCGGGGTCGGGCGCGTCCAGCAGGGCCTCGACATCGTCGAGTTCGCTTTCGCTGAGATTGGCGATCTCGGCGTCGATGAAACGGCCCATGATAAGGTCCATTTCAAGCATTCCGCGATGCCTCGATCGAAATATGATGCGGCGGCGGCGGGCGTCGAGTTGCGCAGCGTGCGCCTGCGAGCCGGACATGAATTGAACTCCAACGCCGGGAAAAATCATTCGTCCAGCGCGAAAGCCGGAACGCCCTACGCGACCTAATTGCCTATATAGCCTTGCCTTTACCGCCTGTCAGCTCTCAAAAACCCGAAGACGTCTCGCGATGCGGCCCTCTCTTCTCAATCCTCTGTTCGCCTCGGCCGCGAGCCTTCCGGGCGTCGGACCGAAGACCGGAAAGCTTCTCGATAGGCTTCTCGGCGAAGGCGCGAGCGGCGCCCGCGTCGTCGATCTTCTCTTTCATCTGCCCACTGCGACGATCGATCGGCGCAACCGGCCGAAGATCGCCGCCGCGCCGATCGGCGCCGTGGTGACGCTCGAGGCCATTGTCGTCGATCACCGGCCGCCAGGGCCGCGCTCCAAGGCGCCCTATAAGGTCCTCGTCGAGGACGAGACCGGCGACGTTCTCCTGGTTTTCTTTCTCGCCAACACTCAATGGATCGAAAAAAGCCTGCCGCTCGGCGCAAGACGTTGGATTTCCGGCAAGCTCGAGCTTTGGGAGGGCCATCGTCAGATGGTGCATCCCGACCGCGTGCTCGACGCGGAAGGATTCGCCAAAATGGCGCCGATCGAGCCGGTCTATGCGCTGACGGAAGGGCTTTATCCCAAGGTTCTCGCAAAGGCTGTTGACGCTGCCGTGGCGCGGATTCCGGCTCTGCCTGAGTGGCGCGACGCCAGCGCGCCAATGCTTCGGACGCTGCCCTCTTTTGCCCACGCCTTGCGCGACGCGCATCGGCCGGACGAGCCGCAAGCCATAGCGCCGGACTCCCCGGCCAGGGTCAGGCTGGCGCTCGATGAATTGCTCGCGGGTCAGCTCGCGCTCGGCCTGGTGCGGGCGCGGATGAGGCGGTCGTCCGGCCGCGCGAGCCGCGGCGACGGGCGCATCGCCGACAAGATTTTGGCCGCGCTGCCCTTTTCATTGACGGCGTCGCAGGAAAAGGTCTTAGGCGAAATCCGCGCCGATCTCGGCGGCCCATATCGGATGTTGCGTCTTTTGCAGGGCGACGTCGGATCCGGCAAGACGCTTGTCGCCCTTCTCGCCATGGCGTCTTGCGTCGAAGCCGGGCGGCAGGCCGGATTGATGGCGCCGACCGAGATTCTCGCCCGCCAGCATTATCAATCGCTCGGCGAATTCGCGCGAAGCGCCGGGCTGAGGCTCGCGCTCCTCACCGGCCGCGACAAGGGCTCTGAGCGCGGCAAGATTCTCGACGCGCTCGCCTCCGGCGCCATCGACATTGTGGTTGGCACCCATGCGCTTTTCCAGGAAAGCGTCGCCTTTCGCGATCTTGGACTCGCCGTGGTCGACGAGCAGCATCGCTTCGGCGTGCATCAGCGCCTGGCCCTCGGCCAAAAAGGCCAAGCCGCCGATATTCTCGTGATGACGGCGACGCCCATTCCGCGCACCTTGGCGCTGACCTATTTCGGTGACATAGATATCTCGACCTTGACCGAAAAGCCTGCCGGGCGGCAAAGCGTCGAGACCCGCGCGCTACCGCTCGAGCGCATGGAAGAGCTCGTCGCGAGACTACGGGGCGCGACCGGCGCGGGGGCCCGCGCGTTCTGGGTCTGTCCGCTCGTCGAGGAAAGCGAAGCCCTCGACGTCGCCGCGGCGCAGGATCGCTTCGCCCATTTGCGAGAGATCTTTGGCGAGAAAGTCGGGCTGGTCCACGGCAAGATGAAAAGCCGCGACAAGGACGCGGCCATGGCCAGTTTCGCTGAGGGCGCGACGCAAATTCTGGTAGCGACGACCGTCGTCGAAGTCGGCGTCGACGTTCCCGAAGCAACCATCATGGTCATCGAACATGCCGAGCGCTTCGGCCTCGCTCAGTTGCATCAATTGCGTGGACGGGTCGGACGCGGCGCCGGCAAATCCTCTTGCCTCTTGCTCTACAAGGGACCGCTCGGCGAAACCGCCAAGGCGCGGATCGAGATCATGCGCGAGACGGAAGACGGGTTTCGCATCGCCGAAGAGGATCTGCGCCTGCGCGGCGAGGGCGACGTGCTGGGCGCGCGGCAATCCGGCCTGCCGGGCTTTCGCCTCGCCGATCTCGCCGCGCACGGGCCTCTGCTCGCGCTGGCGCGGGCGCAAGCGCAGCAGATCGTCGCTGAAAATCCACGCCTCGAAGGCGCGCGGGGCGAAGCCTTGCGGCTATTGCTCAACCTGTTCGAGCGCGGAGAGGCGATAAGGCTTTTGGGCGCGGGGTAGCGAGGGCCGCTTCGCGATGGAGCTAGCGAGGCCAATGATGCGAAGGGCGAAGCAGCGGTTGCCGCGGCCGCTTCGCGCTGCTATCAACGCGTGGCAATCTTACATGGCCCGGCATGACTCGAGTTCGATGTGACTTGGCCCGCCGTTCTCTTTTGGCTCTTGATCGTCGTTAGCGTCTTTAGGCGCGGGCCAATTCTTCTCTATGTCTTCTTGGCGGCAGGTAGTTTCGGGTCCTTGCAAATGGTGCCCGGCGAAGCGGTCGGCGGCGCAAACCTTTTGCCGCAATCAGTCGTCGCCGTGTTTTTCATCGGGAAGACCCTACTTCAAGACGATCACCCGACCCGCGCCCTCAACGCCGCGCTCGATCCGGCGCAGCTCGGGCTTCTTTTCATGTTCCTGGCCTATGGCTTTCTTTCCGCCTATGCGATGCCGCGGCTTTTCATGCATTCGGTCCCGGTGATTCCGATCAACGTGCAGCTTCCCTGGCCCGTTCTCCTCGAACCGACCGCGGCGAACATCACTCAGCCGGCCTATATGGCGCTTTCTGTCGGCATGGCCCTCGCGATCGCGCTCGTGGCCACGCGACCAGATTTCCGCGAGCATTATCTCCTCGCGTCGCTTGTCGGCGGCGCCGTAGTCATCGGAACTGGGCTCGTCGACATGGCGCTGAGCTCCGTCGGACTCGCCGACCTTCTGGAGCCCTTCCGCAATGCGTCCTACGGTTTGATGCTCGACGTCGAAGTCGTCGGCGGCAGGCGGCGGGTCGTGGGCCTGATGCCGGAAGCCTCGGCCTATGGCGCGATCTGCATCGGAGCCGCCGCGAGCCTCGCCTTCTTACGCCCATGTTTTACGGATGCGCTGCGCCGCCGCGTCGCGCCGGCGATTATCCTTGGCCTTATCGTGATGGGCGTGCTTTCAACCTCGTCGACCGCCTATGTCGGCATCGCCTTTTTTGCGATCGTTTTCGCGGCGAACTGGGTGCGCCGCAGCCTGGATCCCCGGGCTCCGGCCCGCGACGAGCTGAAATGGGAGGCCTTCGCCGCCTTCTCCGCCGCCTTCGCCATCCTCATCGTGGTCACTCTATCGCCGACGCTGCTGGATCCCGTCTATGAGATGCTGGATTCAATCATTTTCAAGAAGACCGAGTCGGAGTCCTATGTCGAGCGGAGCATGTGGACCAGAGTCGGGATGGAAGCCTTTTTCGCGACGAAGGGACTAGGCGTAGGCCTCGGTTCGGACCGAACGTCGAATTGGTTCGTCGCCATATTGAGCAATACCGGAGCCATCGGGGCGGGGTTGCTCGGCTTGTTCATAGTGCGGCTGTTCCTCCTGCGCCGCCCCGCCGATCCCTATGCGGCTGAATATTTAACGGCGCTGAAGTTCAGCTTGCTGCCAGGATTTATCATGGCGTCTCTGGCGGGCACGACCCCCGATATTGGCGTTGGCGTCGGGGCGACGTTCGGGTTGATGCTAGGCTTGGCCGCGCGAAAGTCCGCGCCTCCGCTCGCGTCCGGCTCTCGGCCTTATAATCACCGCGCGCGGGCGGGCCCGCGGTCTTAAGTCTGCGTTTCCCCAATAGCCCGTCAGATCCGTCGGGATCGCCGGTCGCTCAACCCCAAGCCGCTGGATGAAGCCGCCAAGGCCGAAGCAGCGGAAGCGACCAAGTGGCGGCGATAGCCGTTTTATCCGCTTAGAGCATGTTCCAACTCTTTGAGATTGAGCGATTTCTTATCCACCGAATGATTCCATTCGGTCGGAAAGGATGAGGGCGCAACGACGATCTGCTTCAACGCCGCGAAAATGCTTGGAAAATGCTTGCGCTTCTCCCAGTCAGGACGGCCGGGTCTAACGAACTGGCCGCCCATTTGGCTCAACTTCCAACATGGTCTAAGGTCGCAACCATGACGAGTTCGATAAGGAGTTGCGGTTGTGGACTTGCCTTCATTGAGTTACGCCCCTCCAAAAAAGAACAATATTTCATCTTCTAAGCTGTTGCATCGCATAGTTTTCCTTGATGCGTTGCGGTTCATCGCCGCTGCTGCGGTTCTCTTGCAGCATTCACTCGAACAAAATGGCGAACTTGGCCGACAATTCTGTGATATATTTTCTCCAGGCGTCTTTGGGGTGGTCCTATTCTTTATCATCAGCGGTTTTGTCATTCCAATGGCGGCAGGCAAAACCTTCGAACTCCGAAGATTCGCCATACGGCGGATTTTTCGGATTTACCCATTGGTGTTATTCGCTTTTGCCGCGGTGGCGATCGTCGGATCGTTTGGCAATCTACCCGAGTTCGCGATGGTGAAATCCGCAAGTTTAGGCGACTGGGTGGCAAATTTATTATTGATACAGGACTATGTTCACGTAGAGCCCTTGCTTGGCGTGACTTGGACGCTCAGCCTGGAATTTGCGTGGTATGCGCTTTTCGCCCTGTCGCTCCTATTTCTTGGCCGCCGTTTTGATAATTGGCTGGCGATTGGCGCGCCGTTGGGCATGATCGCGCTTGTCACGGCGTCGCTTTGGTTTGACCACCGTCTGCCGCTTGGCCGTATTGGAATGATCTATATCGCAATACTTGGCTGCCGGACTTATCGCTACTTGATAGGAGAGGTCAGCGCTCGCCGTTTGGCGATCGACGCGAGCGCCTTCATCATAGTCACAACAATCGGCAACGTCGTCGCTTTCGGATATTTTAGACATCCTACAATTACAATGATGCAAGCCGTGGTTCCCTGGATCGTGGCGCCTGCTCTGTTCCTGTTGGTTAGCGGCGTTCCAAGAATCCATCATTCTAGATTTTTCAACAGTCCGCTATTGGGATCGCTAGGAGCCATAAGTTTTTCAACTTATCTGCTTCATCCCCTCGCGCTCGCCATCGCCAAGACTTATAGCCCTTCCGATATCTGGTTGATTGTAGGATTCTCCCTAACTCTGTTGCTATCGATTGTTGGGTATCGATTCGTGGAAATGCCCGGGCAGGCGCTCGGCAGGCGGCTTACGCTCAGCTCATCAGCTTCGGCTCGTTGAAAACGGGCTGACATCCTATCGGCTTGCCGACAATGTCATGCTGATCGGTGGGCCCGAAACCGGCAAATCTCACATAGCCACCGCCCTTGGCGTCCAGGCCGCCGAACATCACCGCAAAAAGGTCCGCTTCTTCGCCATGGTCAACCTCGTCAATGGGCTCGGCGCCCCTCCTTTGGGAAGCGTCGGCCGCGCCATTTTCGTCACACTGAGGCCGAGGACGGCAAGGATCAGCCGAGGCTTTGTCGAAAGCATCTGTAGCCGTGCTTATTCACGGTATCTTGATCCAAGCGCCAGATAGCCAAATCAACGACTTACGCCTGCTGCGGGTCAAGAGGCGGAGAGATCCGCCATCGCAAGCGGCGCCGCGCCCCGCAGCAAGGCCTTCCGGGCCCGCCACTCGGCGCCTGCGTCCAGCGTCTCGTAGAAACGCGTCTCTCCCCCAGAGAGCGAAGCGATCGGCAGGCCATCGAGATACAGCAGTCGGTTGCCGGTCAGCGCCGCGAGCTTCGGCCCCGGGGTCAATACGCCCATGAGATTCAGCGGGTCTGCGCCGGAAAGCGACACAAACTCGCCGGATCTTTCCTTGCGCCTCGTCTCACGCAAAAGACCGATGGCGTCGGGAAGCGCGAACTGCTCACCGGAGAAGCCGGCGACGAACCGGCCGCCTCTGATCTCGCCGCGCGCCTCCAGCCGCCGGTAGACCCGCAGCAAATCACGCCACGGCGGCAGCCAGCCCGCTTCGCGCTCCAGCAAACGCCAGAACACGACGCCGTAGCGAAGCAGCAGGGCTCGGGCTGCGTGCTCGATCGCCTCGGCGCCGACCTCTCCTCCGTTCTGTCCCGCCTTGCCGCGTCTGGCGAGCGCCCAGCGGCCCGCGTCCTCCATGCCATAGTCGACGGTGCGGCGCTTGCGGCGTCCTCCTGCGCTCAGCTTGCGCCTGTCGGACGGGACAAGCAGCGCGCGCAATCCGCCGAAACTGTCCGACGCCACAAGACCAAGCGCCACCAATTCGGCCAGGGCCTCCTCGGCCTCCGTGCGCAAGAGCCCGGCGCCTGCGGCCAATTCGTCGAAAAATGACGCGCCATGCTCCCGAATGAAATCGGCGACCGCTTGGGCCCGGCCGCTCGGCTGCACGGCCTCCCCATTCGCCGACAAGGCTTGCCAGAGTGGCGCATGGCGGCGCGCCAGGAGCGCGATCGGCGTCGTTCGCACCGGGGCCGCGCCGCGCTCGGCGCCGTTCGACCGCCCGTTGCCAAGCTTCAGCCGCGCCCAGGCGACGCGGCCCGCGAGGCATTCGTCATCGAGCCACGCCGGCTCGTAATCGGCGATGCGTGCAGGAAGAATCTCAGTCTCCCACGCGCCCGCCGGCGCCTCGAACCCTTCGAGCTGCGCGACGGTCGCCCCAACCGCATCCGGGCCTTCCATCCGCGTATCCGTCGTCACATGCTGCCACGCGAACAGGAAGCGCAAGAAGTCGCGCGCGGCGACGGGCTCGATCTCGGCGCGCAGACGCTTGATCGTGTAGCGATGGATGCGGGCGAGCAGCCGCCGAGAGCACCATTCATCGGCCTTGGCGCCCGGCGTGAACCGCCCGCGCATGGCGAAGCCTTCGACCTCCAGCGCGGCAAGCGCCGATGCGATCTCCGTTAGCGCGAGCCCAAGCAGCGCAGCCAGCGCGCCCGGCGTCGCCGGAACCTCGCCTTCGAGCCGTCCTCGCAGAATCTCGACCAAGGCCGCGGCGCGGGACCAGTCCCGGTCGGCATAAACGGCGGGAACGGCGATCGCGGGCTCTCGCCTCGCTTGCGGCCATAGCGCCAAGAACTGGGCCAGCCGCTCGGCGGCGATCCAGATGTCCGCCGCCCTTGGTCCATTCAGCCGGGTCACCCGGTTCTGCCGCGCGAGCGCCGCCAGCCAATCGCTCCAACCTGGCTGCGCCGCGACTTCGTCGGCGCCAAGGAAGCCGAGCCAGGCGAGCGCGTCGTGCAATTCATCCGCATTCGCCGGGTCAGGCCAAGTTTCCGCGCGGACGCGCTCAATCGCCTCAAGATCGAGCCGGCCGATGTCGGACGCGGCCTCGGGGGCGAGCCAGCGCCGCCCCATCACGGCCTGGGTGCGGCGTTCCTCGAGCGGCGCATCGTCCAGATAGGCGTAAGGCTTCGCCGCCAGCACCTCGAGGGCGAGCGGCGAGGGCTCCGTCAGGTCGCGCGCGACGACGCGGATTTCTCCCGCCTCCAGGCGAGCCAGCAAATGCTCCAGGCCCGTGATGTCCATCGCATCATTCAAGCAATCCGCTATGGTCTGTCTCACCAGCGGGTGGTCCGGGATTTCGCGCTCTCCGGCAAAATTCTCGGCGCAGGCGAGCTGATCCGGAAATATGGCCCCGATCAGGTCTTCCGCCTCCATGCGCGACAACTGCGGGGGAACCTTCTTGCCGCCGCGCCGCCGCGGCAAGGCCAGCGCCACGCCGGCCGTCCAGCGCCAGCGCACGGCGAACATAGGCGCGTCGAGCAACGCTTGGATCAGAAGCGATCGCACGCTGGCCGAATGCAGGTAGCGCGCCGCCTCGCCCAGTTCGAAACTATGCGCGGTGGTGAGCGACAACACGATATTGTCCTCGGTCGCCGCCGCCTGAAGCTCGAAATTGAACTTGCGGCAGAAGCGCTTGCGCAGCGCGAGGCCCCAGGCCCGGTTGAGGCGGCTGCCGTAAGGCGAGTGAATCACGAGCTGCATGCCCCCGGCTTCGTCGAAGAAGCGCTCCAGCACGATCGTCTCCTGCGTCGGCAGGCAGCCGAGCGCCGCGTGAGACGCGGCCAGATATTCGGCGAGCTGCCGCGCGGCCGGCTCAACGACGCCGGCCTCCTTCACGAGCCAGGCGCCGATGCGCTCGTCATTCGCTCCGTCCTCCAGGCGCGCTTCGATCGCTCCCCGTAGGCGCGACACCGATTGCGACAGCTCATCGCTGCGGCCGGGCGCCTCGCCGAGCCAGAAAGGAATCGTCGGAGACATGCCCTGCGCATCCTCCACGCGCACCACGCCTCGCTCGATCCGCCTGATCCGATAGGAATGATTGCCGAGCTGGAACACGTCGCCGGCCAAGCTCTCGACGGCGAAATCCTCGTTCACCGATCCGATCGATTGGTTCTCCGGCTCCAAAACGACCTGATAATCGGCCGTGTCGGGAATGGCGCCGCCTGACGTCAGCGCCGTCAGACGCGCGCCGCGCCGGCCGCGCAGCATGTGATTGACCGCATCGTGATGCACCAAGGCGCCGCGGCGGCCGCGGCGCGTGCTGAAGCCCTCGGCCAACATGCGGACGACGTCGAAAAAATCCTCGCGCGACAGAAGGCGGTAGGGCCAGGCGCGGCGAAACAGCGCGAGCAGCCCGTCCTCGCTCCATTCCTGCGCGGCGACCTCGGCCGCGACCTGCTGCGCCAGCACATCCAGCGGCTGGTCGGGAATCGTCAACTGGTCGAGCTCGCCGCGGCGGACGCTTTCGAGCAGCGCCGCGCATTCGACAAGTTCGTCGCGCGACAATGGGAACAGCCTCCCCTTTGGCGTGCCCCCAACCGCATGTCCCGAGCGTCCAACGCGTTGCAGGAAGCTCGCGATGGAGCGAGGAGACCCGATTTGGCAGACCAGATCGACGTCGCCTATATCGATGCCAAGCTCGAGCGAGGCAGTAGCGACCAGCATCTTCAGCGCGCCGCATTTAAGCCGCTGCTCGGCATCCAGCCGCAGCTCCTTCGCCATGCTGCCGTGATGCGCGGTCACCTGGGCCTTGCCGAGCCGCTCGGACAGCTGCCGGGCGACGCGCTCGGCCATCCGGCGGGTATTGACGAAGACCAGCGTCGTGCTGTGCGCCTCGGCGAGCGAGGCCAGCCGATCATAGACTTGCTCCCAGACTTCCCCGGACATGACCGCTTCGAGCGGCGAGGACGGGACTTCCAGCCCGATGTCGCGGGCGCGGATGTGGCCCGTGTCGACAATCTCGCATTCAGAAAATCCGTCGGGGTCAGCCCCAACCAGGAAGCGCGCCACCGCCTCGATCGGCTTCTGGGTGGCCGAGAGGCCGATCCGGAGCAGCCGGCGCCCACAAAGCGCGTCGAGTCGCTCCAGCGACAGCGCCAAATGCGCGCCGCGCTTGTTCGGCGCCAAGGCGTGGATCTCGTCCACGATCACGGTCCGCGTCGTCGCCAACATCTTGCGGCCGGATTCGGAGCCGAGCAGGATGTAGAGGGATTCCGGCGTGGTCACGACGATATGCGGCGGGCGGCGGCGCATCCGGTCCCGCTCGGCGGTGGGAGTGTCGCCGGTGCGGACCCAGGCGCGTATATCGACGTCCGGCAGGCCTTGAGCCTGCAGCGCCTCGCTTATGCCGGCAAGAGGCGCCTCCAGATTGCGCTGGATGTCGTTCGACAGCGCCTTGAGGGGCGACACATAGACGACCTGCGTCTCGTCCGCGAGGCGGCCCTCTGCGCCTTGCCGCACCAGCTGGTCGATCGCCGCGAGAAAGGCGGCCAGCGTCTTGCCGGATCCAGTCGGCGCGGCGATCAGCGTGCAGCGGCCCGCCTGGATGGCGGGCCAAGCCTGCGCTTGAGCGGATGTGGGCGCGCCGAAGCGGCGATCAAACCAAGCGGCGACCGCTGGATGAAAGAGATCGGATAGGTTCAAGCGGGAAGCGATGGACAAAAAGGGGCGGCTCCTGGAACAGGCCGGGCCACAGCTTATCGAGCCGTTTCGAAGCCTCTAAGCAAAGCCCAGCGGTTATTCCAACGCCATAGATAAGGGGATGCTCGCTTACAAAATCAACCTTCCGCCCGCTGGCGCAGACATCCGGTTCAGCCCGTGGGATCGCTAATGCGCCTCGACCGGTCCATTGGACGGCCTCGGCTTGCGCAGCAGGACGATCGCGCAAAGGCTGACGATGAGCCCGACGCCGACGATCCAAAACGCGTCGGAATAGGCCGACACATAGGCCTCTCGCCGAACCCCGGCGGCGATCGACATCAGCGCCTGCGCCTTGGCGACGATGGGATCGGCGATTGCGCCCCGCGCTCCGGCCATCAGCATGGCGATCCGCTCCTGCGTTCGCTGGGCGTTTTGCGTCATTGATTCGGCGAGGATCGAGAAGTGAAACTGTTCGCGCCGTTCGATGACCGTCGAAAGCAGCGCGATGCCCACCGATCCGCCGAGGTTGCGCATCATGTTCGACAGGGCTGAGGCGTCGGCCGTATCGCGCGGGGGGAGATTGGCGGTCGAGAGCTGCGACAATGGGATTGAGAACAGCGGCTGGCCGGCGGCGCGCAAAAGCTGCGGCAGGATCAATTGGTCCATGCCGACGTCATGCGTCAGGTTCACATTGATGAAGCAGCTCGACGCAAAAAGCAAAGTGCCGACGACGACCAGGATGCGCGGATCGAACCTCTTCATCAGGAACGGCATGGCCGGAAACAGGACGAGCTGCGGCAGGCCGCTCCACATCACGACATAGCCGATCTGCTCGGCGTTATAGCCCTGGATTTGCGCGCAATAGAGCGGGATCACATAGGTCGAGCCGAGCGAAACCGCGCCGAGCACCGTCATCAGCGCGCAGGAGGCGCCGATCGTCGGATTGCCGAGCACGCGTAGATTGATGAAGGGCTTCGCCGCCGTCAGCTCGCGCAGAATGAAGCAGAAGACGCCGACCGCAGCGACGATGGACAATCGGCTGATTACGCTCGACTCGAACCATTCTTTCCGCTGTCCCTCCTCGAGAACGAAGGTCAGGCTGGAGAGGCCGATCGCCATCGCTCCAATGCCGAGCCAATCGCCTTTCGGCAACTCCGCCCATCGGATCGCCTGTTTCGGCAAAGCGGTGAGCTGGATGATCGCGGCGATCGGGCCCGGAATGAGATTCAGGTAGAAAATGTAATGCCAGGAGAAATTATCGGTCAGCCAGCCGCCCACCGTCGGGCCGATGGCGGGAGCAAATGTCGCCGTCAGGCCGAAGAAGGTGATGCCCAAGCTCTGCTGCGACTTCGGCAGGCGGGTGCGGACAATGGAGATAGCGGTCGGAATGAGGACGCCGCCGGTGAAACCCTGGCCGGCGCGAAAGATGATCAGCTGCGTCAGCGACGTCGAAAGCGCGCAGGCGATCGAGAAGGCGACGAAGAGTCCGGTGTTGACCGAAAGGTAGCGCCGAAGGCCGAAGATCGATCCGAGCCAACCGGTCAGCGGAATCACGATGATTTCGGCCATCAAATAGGCGGTCGAGATCCAGCTGCCTTGCTCCGCCGACGCGCCGATCGCGCCTTCTATATTGGCCAGCGAAGAATTGGTGATCTGAATGTCGAGGATTGCGGTGAAGGCGCCGAGGATGGCGCCGGCGACCGCCAGCCAATCGCTGAGGCCGGCCTTTTCCTTAGCGCCTTGCATCTTCAGCCTTCAAGGCGCCGAGCATGATTGTCTTCGCGGGGCTGGGCTCAGGCTGGTCTCGCGTGTCGACCATCGCCTCGGCCGAGAGGCCCGGCCGCAGCCGTTGGATCAACGGGTCGCCCTCGTCGAGAATGATTTTGACCGGGACGCGCTGGACGATCTTGGTGAAATTGCCGGTGGCGTTTTCCGGCGGCAGCAAGGCGAATTGCGCTCCGGTTCCCGGCGCAAAGCTATCGATGCGGCCGCGAAAAACATGATCGCCGAAGGCGTCGAGGGTGAAGGTCACGGCCTGTCCCTCGGCCATCGCGCCGACTTGGGTCTCCTTGAAATTGGCGATGAGATAGATCGCGTCGCCCATCGGCACGAGGGTCAGGAGATTGGAGCCCGGCTGAACGAGCTGCCCCTTGCGCAGCGCCCTGTCGCCGACGACGCCGTCGATTGGAGCGATGATCGTCGTATATTCGAGATTGAGCTTTGCTTGTTCGAGATTGATCTCCGCCCGCTGCAGACTTGCGCGCGCCGCGGCCTCGAGCGAGCGCAGGCCTTCGGTTTGTTTCTGGGCGGCGTCATAAGCGGCCTTCGCCTTGTCGAGCGCCGCCTGCTTCTGCAAAAGATCGGAGGTCGCCTGATGCGACCTCTGGACCGTTCCTGCGCCTTTTTGCAAAAGAGAGCCGTAGCGCGTCTGTTCTTCCGTCGCGAAGTCGAGAGCCGCCGTCACAGTGGCGACATCCGCCTTGGCTTCCTCGATCTTCGCCTGCTGCTGAATCAGCGCGGATGCGACGCCTTCGAGACTGGCGCGCGACTTGTCGAGGTCGGCCTGGGATTGCAAAAGGGCGACCCGATAGTCGCGCTCGTCGATTCGCGCGAGAACCTGCCCCGCTTTCACCGGCTGATTGTCGGCGACGAAAACTTCGGCGACAAAGCCGCCGACCTTCGGCGCCACCATAACCTTGTCGGCCTGCAGGAAGGCGTTGTCGGTCGTCTCCTCGAAGCGGCCGTCTGTCCACCAATGCCAGCCGAAGCGGCCGGCTGCTCCGAGCGCGAGCAGGAGCGCGAGCACGAAAAGTCCCCGCCTGCGAAGGAATCGGAAGGGCGCCTTTCCGGCAATTCCTGCTGTATCGTTCTTTCTGGGAGAGGGAATTAAGGGGGCGTCTCGGCACAGACGAAGGAGGGCCTCGCCATTGACGGAGGAGTCAGTCTCGCGCGACGGAACTATGGGGCGGCTAAGAGAGCTTGCGGACGGGTCCATGGATCTGCCATAATGAAACGGAACGGTATCGTTCTATACTTTTGATCGGCGCTGGGCAAGCTTGGATTTTGAAAAGCACGATGAAAACCACGTCTGATCAGGCGCGCGAAGACGAGCGGACGGCCGAAGCGCATCCGCGGTGCGGACGCCCGACCAAGGCTGCGGCGGCCCAGCGCGACGAGCGCCTGCTCGAAATCGCGGCGGAAATGTTCATGCGGCATGGCTTCGACGCGACGTCGATGGAGCGTCTCGCGGAAGCCGCGATGATTGGGAAGGCGACGCTTTATGCGCGCTACGCCGACAAGGGCCAATTATTCGCCGACGTTTTGCGCCGGCGCATTCTCTTGGTCTATGGCCCGCTGGAGGCGGAATTTGCGAAAGGGCTCAACGGCAAGAGCCTCGAGGAGACGCTTTTGATCCTGGCGCGGCGGTTTATCGACCTCAGCGTGGCGCCCTCATCGATCGCTTTGGGCCGCATTCTGGCGGCGCAAGGGGAGCGCTTTCCTGAACTCGGCAAGCTTGCCGTCGAGGAGGGGTTGAACCGGCAGATCAGGCTCGTCGAGACGATCCTCGTTCGCTTTTCAGCCGCGCATCGTTACGCGATCGACGACATGACGCTCGCCGCGGATCTCTTCCTCAGCATAGTGCTTGGCCGGATTTCGCGAATGGCCTTGCTCGGCGTTCAGATGGAGCCTGAAACGCTTGATCGCCGAATCCACGAAGCGGTGCCGATGTTTATCCGGGGCCTTCTCGTCGACGCCGAATAGTCGCTGGTTCGGCTTACGATGGGCGAGAGATGTTTCGTCTTCAGCACGAAGCGCGAGATGGCGGGGGCGCCTCCGCCGTCATCGCAAGAGCAAGCCTCGGGCAAAGCTAGCGCGTCTAAGGTTGGTGGGAGCGCTATGACGCAACCCATCGTTGGAACGGTTCACGACCTTCGTTGTTATTCTCACATGACAAATGGTTTTGAACGAGATTCACGCAATGACAGGGCGGAAACAAAAGTGTCGGAAATGGTCTGCGGATATGATGGAGAGCTGCAATGCTCTGGAACTGCAGATGGAGACCTTCATGAGCGACAGTCCGGTGGAGATCGCACAGTCCTTTGAAGATTCCACGGACCTGACCTTCCTCATCAACAGGACAGGCACAAACCTGAGCTCTGATCGGAAAAAGAAACATCGTTCTGCGCGGCGGCGGCGGGCGGCTTCTTCCCATTATCACACGCCTGTGAGCGTAGCTGGGCTTCTAAAAGTAGGCCCCTTGGCCTGATGCGGTCCGGCGGGCTTTGACTTCAGCTTAAGGCGGGAACCAGGGAGGTCCAAGCCGCGTTCTCCGCAATCGATCGTTGGCGGAATTTGTCGCCTCGCGTAGCGTATCAGGAGGTCGGCATGCCGCCGCGGCCAAACTGGAAGGGTTATCTCAAGCTCTCGCTCGTCTCTTGTCCCGTGGCGCTGTTTCCAGCGACGAGCGCCAGCGAAAAAGTCTCCTTTCATCTTCTGAACGCGGCGACCGGCAATCGGCTCAAGCAGCAATATGTCGACGCCGATACAGGCGCCATTGTCGAAAGGGAAGACCGCGTCAAGGGCTATGAAATCGCCAAAGGCGATTATGTCATCGTCACCGACGAGGAACTGAACGAAATCGAGATCGAAAGCAGCCATACGATCGACATCGAGAGCTTTGTGGCCCGCTCCGAAGTCGATCCGGTCTACTACGACAATCACTATTTTCTCACGCCGGACGATAAGGTCGGCGAAGAGGCTTTCGCGGTCATTCGCGAGGCCATGCGCAAGCGCGATGTCGTAGGCATTGCTCGCGTCGTGCTCTACGGGCGCGAGCGAATGCTTCTGCTGGAGCCGAGATCAAAAGGGCTGATGGGCGTAACATTGCACTATGATTACGAAGTGCGCAGCGACGCAGCCTATTTCGACGCCATTCCCAAAATCGAGATCGCCAAAGAAATGCTCGAACTCGCGTCGCATATCATCGACACGAAGATGGCGAGGTTCGATCCCTCGAAATTCAAGGATCGCTATCAGGAAGCGGTGGCCGATCTCGTTCGCTCGAAACGGGCCGGCCGGCCGGCGCAAATTCCACATGCGCCGGCCCCTAGCAATGTCGTCAATCTGATGGACGCTTTGCGGCGGAGCCTCGGCTCTGAGAAAGCAGCTCCAGAAAAGCGGCGAGATAAAGAAGAGAAGAGCACAACCGAGCCCGCCTCGGCCAAGTCGAAAGCCGCAACCCGAGCGCCTGCGCGCAAGGCGTCGACGAAAAGCGCCGCCGGCAAAGGACGCATCAGAAAGGCCAGCTGATGGCGGCGCGAACCAAGACGCTGAAAACCTATCGCGCAAAGCGCGATTTCTCGCTGACCCATGAACCGCACGGCGACATTGGCGCTCAACAGAAACGGGACGGCCGGAGCTTCGTCGTGCAAAAGCACGCCGCGCGGCGGCTTCACTATGATTTCCGTCTTGAACTCGATGGCGTTCTGAAAAGTTGGGCGCTCGCCAAAGGGCCAAGCCTCATTCCGGGCGAAAAACGGCTAGCGATTCACGTCGAAGATCATCCGCTCGACTATGCGGGCTTCGAAGGCGTCATCCCGCAAGGGCAATATGGCGGGGGCTCGGTCATCATATGGGATTGCGGCCTATGGCACCCAGACGGAGACCCGCACGAAGGCTACGCCAAAGGCCATCTCGATTTTTCGCTTGGCGGGGAAAAATTGAAAGGGGGCTGGCATCTTGTGCGCATGCGTCCGAAAAAGGGAGCCCGCGGCGACAGCTGGCTCTTGATCAAAGCCCACGATTCCGACGCCCGCGCCGAGTCCGATCCGGATATATTAGAGGAAATGCCGCTTTCCGCGCTAAGCGGCAAGGCGATTGAAGAGATCGCCAAAGATCCATCGACCCGCGAATGGACGAGCGGCAAGCCGCGCAAAGCCGCCGAAGACCGGTTGAAAATCGAGCTTCCAAAAGCCGCGCGCAAGGCCGCGATGAGCGCGTTTGTCGAGCCATGTCTCGCGACGGCCGCAAGCGCCCCGCCGCGGGGCGCGAAATGGGTTCACGAGGTCAAATTCGACGGCTATCGGCTGCAGGCGGCGGTTGATGAAGGCGAGGCGACCGTTAGGACGCGCGGCGGCCTCGACTGGAGCGAGAAATTTCCTACGATCATCGCGGCCATCGCCGCCTTGCCGATAGAAAACGGCGTCTTCGATGGAGAAGCCGTTGTCGAAGATAAGAATGGGATCGCCGATTTCGCCGCCCTTCAAGATGCGCTGAAATCGGGCCGGACGCAGCCAATCGTCTACTATATTTTCGACCTGCTCTATCTCAATGGCTTTGACCTGAAGCCATTGTCGCTCGCGCAGCGCAAGGCCATTCTCGAGCAAGTGCTGGATGGGACGCCGCCCGATGGCGCGCTGCGCTATAGCGCGCATTTCGCGGTCGATGGAGGCGCGTTCCTGCAACAGGTCTGTCGTCTCTGCGGCGAAGGCGTGGTCTCTAAACGCATCGATAGACCCTATCTTTCCGGTCGCTCTTCCGATTGGCTGAAAGCCAAATGCGCCGGCAGGCAGGAATTTGTCGTGGTCGGCTTCACGCCCTCCACTGCTGAATCGAAAGCGATCGGTTCGCTTGTGCTCGGGTTTTATGATCACGGAAAGCTCACCCATGCCGGCAGGGCCGGGACGGGCTATAGCCGGCAGACGGCGAAGGATCTTTTCGCGGAGCTTGACAAGATCAAGCTTGCTGCTCCCGCCGTCGATGGACCGCTTTCGACGCAGGCGCGACGCGACGTTCGCTGGGTTCAGCCCTCGCTTGTCGCGGAAATTGAATTTCGCGGCTGGACCAGAAGCAACATGGCGCGGCAAGCCGCGTTCAAAGGATTGCGCGAAGACAAGCCGCCGACCGAGATCGTCCGCGAATCCATGATCCCGGCGCAAAAGAGAGAGCGTCATTTGACAGAAGCGCGGC
>Ga0182030_10006433_pt1 | contig 24785 bp, 17 predicted proteins | sample 812S3MmetaG_FD_121299 | JGI IMG/M metagenome (GOLD analysis project Ga0182030, IMG submission 121299) | Permafrost microbial communities from Stordalen Mire, Sweden - 812S3M metaG (Illumina Assembly) | ecosystem: Environmental > Terrestrial > Soil > Wetlands > Permafrost | place: Sweden...
AAAGTGAACAGTTTGCGGGCGAGAAGTGCTGGCAATGAAAAAGAAGAAAGCACTGCACTTGCCGAGGTTGAAAAATATCTCCGGTTGATGAACGAATATCTGCAAATGCTTTAAAGAGAATTTATCGCTGCACTTTATTTTAATGCTGAGCTGTCGGCTACTGCTTTTTTCCTATTCTTTTCCTGCTTGTGAAAATATCCCCTGAAAAAAATATTGTGCTGTAGCGCCCTGAGATCTTCATTCAGTTTCATGCTGCTGGAGTCCAGGTTCTTTGTAATGTTCTTCAGATCGCTTGCTACCTGCGGGTCGTTCAAGATAGTCCCTGCCGCATTATCCGTTTTGCTTAACGACTTGCCTGCACGGTTTAAGTTTTCTGCAAAATCGGATATGCTAGCTGAAGCCTCTTTCAATTGATCGATTGTTTTTTTAAATTCAGCGAACACAATGGTATCGTTCACTACTTCATTCGCCAATCCGCCCGGTTTGTTGAGCCCTGAAACGAAATCATTGATTTTTGTAACTGCCGTGCCACTGTTAGCTGAAGCTTTTTTGAAATTCGAAAGCGTCGCATGAAGATTATCGGCAATAGAACGATCATTGATCATTTCACCTGCGATCCCCTGACCCTCATTTATTTTTTTGGTAATCATCTTCAGGTTGCCCGTGATGTCGAGCAGGTTTTTGTTGTTCTCTTGCAGTGTAGCCAGCATGTCATCGGTGCTGATACCATTATCGCTTTTGATATAATCTCCATCTGCCACATAGCCGACAAGTGAGTTGCCTCCATAAATAACCACGATCCGGTTTCCGATCAGGCCATCAGACCCGATTTTTGCTTTGGCATTTTTCATGATGTGCGCCTGCGCCTCTTTATCAATATTCATAGTAATCTCTACCTGCGTGCCTTTGAGAAAAATTATTTTTTTCACAATCCCGATTTTTACGCCTGAGAGCCACACGTTGTTGCCCGGTTGCAATCCGCTCACATCATCAAAAATGGATTTCACAGTAACGCCCCGCACAAAAGTTTTGCGCTGTGTGCCGACTGTGAAAATACCGGTGATCAAAATCAACAGCCCGATAAAAATAAAGATCCCGACAATAGCCGCTCTTGTGATATGTATAGGTTTCATTTTATTTTATAAAATTATAATTGTAAAATGCTTTGATGCCCGGCTCCTGCGATTCAAACACATCATCAAAAGATCCTTCTTTGGCAATTTTCCCATCCACTAAAATTGCCACGCGATTGCCGGTCATTTTTGCGCAGGTAAGATCGTGTGTGATGATGATAGAACTGGTGTTATATTGTTGCTGTACTTTATTGATGAGGTGGTTGATGTCCACACAGGTAATCGGGTCTATGCCGCCGGTCGGTTCATCATATAGCATGATCTCTGGCTTAAGTATCAGTGTTCGCGCAATGCCGATTCTTTTTTTCTGTCCGCCGGAAAGTTCCGAAGGCATCTGATTGATGGTCTGCGACAGGCCCACATCGTGCAGCACTTGTTCCACTGCGTCGTTCACCTGCTTCCTGTTAAGCTTTCTCTGGTTGCGCACCAGCGGAAATTCGAGATTCTCTCTCACGCTCATTCCGTCATACAAAGCGCTGCTCTGAAAAGAGAAGCCGATGCGCAGCCGCAGTTCCTGCAATTCCCTTAAGCTCAGCAAATCTACCCGCTCGCCAAGCACCGTTACATTTCCTTCATCGGGTTTCAAGAGCCCTGCTATGATTTTTATCAGCACTGATTTGCCACTTCCTGAACGCCCAAGCACTACCACGTTTTCTCCTTTATACAACTCGAGGTTCACGCCATTAAGCACTTTATTTTCCCCGAAAGACTTATAAAGGCTTTTTATAGAAATCACAGATTCTTTCGCTTCGTTATGTAAAATGGCTTCGGGCATCATTCGGGATTTATCTTCATCGCATGGCATTTACAACCTGCACAATGATTATTTCTTCAATAAAAATCAGGAACATGGAAATCACAACGGATGAGTTGGCAGCTTTGCCAACACCGACCGTTCCCTGAGTGGTTTTATAACCGAGAAAACAACCTGTGATGCCAATGGTAAAACCATACACAAGTGATTTGAAAAGCGAAGCAAAAATGTCGAGAAAGGTAATCCTGGCAAATGCATCATGGATATAAGATGTGAAGCTGGTCAGTTCATTCTGATTGATGTTGAGGTAAGACCCCATCAGCCCCACGAACGATGCATACATCATCAGTATGGGCAATGTCAACGTGACTGCCAGCACGCGGGTAACTACCAAAAAATTAAATGGGTTCGTGCCAGACACTTCCATCGCATCAATCTGTTCGGTCACGTTCATGGATCCAAGCTCAGCGCCGATATTTGAGCCGATTTTTCCTGCAGCGATGAGTGCCGTGATCAATGGCGCCAGTGCACGGATCAGTGCCAGCGAAACCAATGAAGGAAGCCACGAGGTAGCGCCAAAGTCGGCCAATGATGGCCTTGATTGTTTGGTGAAAACAATACCTGTGATAAACCCTGTCAATGAAATAATCCCCAGCGAACGATACCCCATATTGAAACACTGCCTGATGAATTCTTTAAACTCATAAGGAGGAGTGAAAGCTTCGCGGGAAAAGCGCAGGATGAATTTATATATGTCATACAATCCGGTGAAGAATGTACTTATTCTCTCCGTGATTGATTTTTGGGGCGCTTTTGCCTGAATGGTATTTTGATTGTTCTGCATTGCTGAAAAGTAACAATGTAACTTATCAGCTTTGCCTTCTTGATTGCATGACGCCCGTTAATTTAAGATATGATTGTAATTAGCTGCCTCGAAGAACGGCAAAATAGCAATGAAAAAATTGCACCTGCCATGCGAATAGCCAAGAAGGAATCTTAAATATCCTGCTAATGCAAATCATCAGTAAACAGCGATCAGGGTATGCCGGCTTTTGGCAGGGTTTTTTATTTTAGGCACATGCAACCTGAGAATGCCAGCCACATATTCAGCACTGATGAATTCAGTATCTGCATGCTTTGGCAAAATAATCTGCCGGTCAAAGCAGTCGTACTTGCGTTCATGCAAAGCAAAGGGTTCTCCTTTATGATGCGCTGGTTCTTTTTGCAGAAGGCTTACTGAAACGATATTGCCATATGCATGGATAAAAAAATCCTCTCTTCTGACGCCCGGTAAAACAATTTCTATCTTAAACGCATCTGCCATTTCTATGAGTTTCACAGGGGGCAGAATGGCCTCGCCCTTAGTCAGATGCTTTAATTCATCCGCAATCTCTGCATCATTGTGTAGAGGTACATATATTCCCGGATAAACGAGACAATCGCTTTTATATGATGTATTATTTCCCATATGGCGCATTTGTATTTTTAATTCGTTTACTAAATTACAATTCCTGATTCGGGGTTTTGGTAATCTCAGAAATCCTTTGTGATGATCGTGGTCATTGCCAGCCTGTCTGAAAAGTGTTGTAATTTTCTTCTTCTTTCAGTGAAAACAAAATGTATGCCTGAGGTTCGGTTTTAACAAATCTTGCCACGATGTGGAAAAACAACAGGTGATGAATATCAGAACCTGAACTGATTTGGTTCATGAATTTCGCTTTTTTATTATTTATATTCAGCGAACGAGGATATTTGGCGATAAATGCAAAGAGATATTATAGAAAATCTTTCGCTGTTTGTTTATTTTACAATGTAAGAAGTTAAAATATGGCTATAAATAAATCAAGAGAAAAAACCGAAGATACTGTTCGACCTGCCAGCCTGTCTCAGAAAAGCATCAGCAAATTGCTATTATCTGAAAAGCGATTAACCAAGGCAAATGCTGCCATGATGTTAAGAATTGAAAGGCTCAAAGCAGAAAATAAAAAATTAAAGATATCCCACAATGAGCTAAAAATTAACTGCAGGAACCTTAAAATAAAGGACGCAGCCATCAGCAAGCTCAGAGCAGATACAAACTTGTTGATTACAGAATTTCACCAGGCGAGGAATGAACTTTCAAAATCACAGGAACTGATCAATTCTGTCTTTCATACCGCAGATATTGGTATTGCTGTAATTGCCGAAAATGGCAGGTTTATAAAAACAAATGCTGGCTACGATAAAATATTTGGCTACAAAGAGGGCGAACTTATAAGGAAGCGTTTTACAGTGGTAGTACCGCCAAAACTCAGAAAAGAGTCTTTGGTAAAATTAAAAGCATTTTTTTCCGGCAACAATGAAAATGAAGAGAGCCAGGCAATTAAAAAGAGAGGGGAATTATTTTATATTTTCAGAACATCTGGCTTATTCAAAAGCCAGGATGGCAGCAAGTACTTAGTGACAACAGTCAGGGATATTTCAGAAACAAAAAAATATCAGGCACTTCTACATAATACGGAAAAGATTGCCCAGTTTGCCGGATGGGAAATGGATGTTGTTGCAGATAAAATGGTACGGACCGACGAATTGTACAATATCATTGAACTGAGCAGGGCACATGTAGAAGAGCTTTGGCGGCAAAAAAAATTGGAAGAAATTTATGTGCCTGAATCCCGGCCTTTGCTTAGGAAATCAATGAATGATGCCATTCATAAGGGCAAGCCCTTCGATGTGGAATTGTGCTTGACTACGGGCACCCAAAAGAAAAAATGGGTACGGCTCATCTGCAGGCCGGAACGTATTCATTCGAAAACGATAAAGCTTGTTGGTACCCTTCATGACATCACCTTTCAGAAAGAAACCGAAGCAGAACTTGAGCGGATGTCATTGGTGGCAAGCAAAACTAATAACGCCGTTTTCATAACAGATGAATTTGGCAAAACAGTTTGGATGAATGGAAGTGTTGAAAAAATGACCGGTTATTGCAGGGAAGAATTAATTGGAAAAACACCCGGCTCCATGCTGCAGGGATCGGATACAGACAGGGCTGCTATCAGCCGGATGAGCAAAAACCTGAAAAAACATCTGCCTGTTTCAGAGGTGTTAAAAAACTACAGAAAAGATGGATCGGCTTTCTGGATCAATATGGATATTGCCCCGGTTTTCAAAAATAACCATCTGGTTAATTTTATTGGGATTGGCGTGGATGTGACCGAACTGGTGAAAGCAAGAGAGTCTGAAAAACAAAAGGATTTGCTGGAGCAGCAACAAAAATTATTCAATGCGATTGCAAGAAATTTCCCGGATGGCATCATTGGTGTGCTCGATGAAAAATTCCATTATGTTTTTGTTGGTGGCGCCGAGATAAAAAAATTAGGCTTAGCCGAACACAATTTTATTGGTAATAATATATTCGACCATCTTTCAAAGAAAAGCAATGAGTATGCATTGCCATTTCTGACAAAAGCCACCACAGGGAAAACTGTAAGTTTTGAAGCCGAGATGCATGATAAAATATATTCAGTCAGCGCGGTGCCTTTGTTCAAAGAAGATGATGGTGCTGTAAAGCAGATATTGATTGTACTGTATAATATCACCGAACGTAAAAAGGCCGAAAAAGAAGTGTGGGAGGCGCTCACAAAACAGCAGGAACTAAATGAGATGAAATCAAAATTTGTAACCATTGCTTCTCATGAATTCAGGACTCCATTGAGCGCCATCCTTTCCTCTACTTACCTGATTTCAAAATACAGCGAAGCACATGAACATGAAAAAGCGCAAAGGCATATCGAGCGCATAGAAACTTCCGTGAGGGCACTTACTGACATACTCAACGATTTTCTTTCACTGGGCAAAATTGAAGATGGAAAATTGAAAAATAACATCAGCGATTTTAATGTGGAGGAATTTTGCAAAATGGTTGTTGATGAGATGATCCCGACAATAAAGAAAGGCCAAACGATCTTTTATGCCCACAAAGGACAAACCAATATTTTTTGTTTGGATAAACAGCACCTGAAAAATGTGCTTACCAACCTGCTTTCCAATGCTTGCAAGTATTCGGCGGAAGGCAAAAATATATGGCTTACATCCGCTAAAAAAAACGGACAGATGCAATTCACGGTGAAAGATGAAGGCATCGGCATTCCGGAAGAAGATCAGCCCAACCTTTTTCAAACTTTTTTCAGAGCCAACAACGCTGGCAATATCCAGGGTACCGGTATGGGGCTTCATATTGTCAAAAGATTTCTCGACATTATGGGAGGCAATGTGCACGTCAAAAGCAAACTGAACGAAGGTGCTGAATTTGTGATCCAATTTCCCGTCCAAAGACAATTAAACTGATAAGCTTAATTCATTTACACAGGTTGTTCTCCATGAATAACCTGAATAATCATTTTGAATGACCGTTGTCATTACCAACGACTTTCAGGCATCTTACTTTTACTGTGAAAGAATGTTATGATATTTTAAGTTGACAGACAAATTTCCGGAGGAAATATAAAATGAAAACAATACTCGTAGTTGAAGACAATGATATGATGAGGGAGAACACTTCTGAGATATTGCAGCTTTCAAACTATGCCGTGGTTTCGGCCACCAACGGGAGGCAGGGCCTGGAACTGGCATTGGATGAACATCCTGATCTTATTATCTGCGATATTATGATGCCTGAAATGGATGGGCTGGAACTACTCAGAAAAGTGAGGAGAACAGATAGCATTAAGAAAACGCCCTTTGTGTTGGTTTCTGCGCGTGCAGAAAAATCGGATATAATAGAAGGTTTTGATCATGGAGCAAATGAATACCTGACCAAGCCATTCGAAGGAGATGAGTTGCTGCGTGTGGTTGGCAAATACATGCACAACAGCGCTCATCCTGCATGAAAATGTTCTTGAATTTAAATATACCCTGACTCTTAAGAATTTTTTCACACAAAGAGACAAAGATGGATTTTCAGAGAATTCCTTGTTATTGTTGTTTCCTTTGCGCCTTTTGTGTGAAACATTTCCGCTTTTGAGAAAAGTAATTTATTTGTTAAAATTCTAAAATTGAGATTATGGAAATCAATAATTTTTGCCAGAGCTGCAGCATGCCGCTTGACAAGCCAGAATTGTTAGGCACAGAAAAAGATGGGTCAAAAAGCAAAGAATACTGCACTTATTGCTACCAGAATGGGGAATTCGTGAACCCTGCAATGACACTGAGTGAGATGAAAACGCTGGTAAAAGAAAAAATGACTGAGATGAAAATTGACAATGCCATCATCAATATGGCGGTGAGCACACTTCCCAATCTCAAGAGATGGAAGAACGTTCCAGTTGCATTGTGATTCTGAACCAGCATGCAGAAAGAAAGGCTTGATTTTAAAACAGAAAAGGCTTCCGCACCACTTGTATATTTGCTGCGGAAGTCGCGAAAGCTTTTTTAAACCGAATCGAGAGGTTATTGTTTTTTGCCGTTGAAGTCCCAGTCATACGTCGTCTTGTTTGCGCTTACAAACACGTAATCGATAACCAAATTGGAACCGGAAAGGAATCCGCTGCCTGTTACCGTATAAGTTGTGCCTGAAATTGCAATTGACTGTGATGCGATAGTAACCGAAGATCCACTCACATTCCCATTAATAGTATAAGTCGAACCCAACCCCGTCTTGGTATTCATAACAATAATCGAAGGGTTACCCGGATTCGGAGGAATGCTGATTGTATCTGCTTCGGTAAAAGTCTGATAGGTAAGTGACCCTATATAAGTACCATAAAAGGAAACAGTGGCAATACCAGAACTCGATTTGCTGCATGAAGCTGCGAATGCGATGAGTGCAATGGCAGTGATGATCAGGCTAATCTTTACCGCAGATAATTTTTTCATTTTGAGTTTCCATGTTCGCGTTTTTTATTCTAACTGGAAATTTCTGTATCAAAAATAAAAATGAGGCACACTTTGTCCAATGACATGAACTGGCACACTGATGACAGATGTCATTGCTAATGCACAGGAGTCGCCTTATGGTATTTCGCGTGTAGATAAGGATATCTATCTCGTCTCATACAATTTCAAAAATTGTTAATTGAATATGGCACTTATATGGTGACCAAAATCATCATCCCTACTAATGAGCATCCTTTTGACGGGTATCACAAGGGGTTAATATTGCAGAAAGCTTTTATATTCTCAAAAACGACAATGCTTATGCCATCCATTCAGAAAACAAATGCAATGGTCATGAAATATGACCCCATCTGGCAGAAATTTTCGGAAACTAAAATTCCCGAAAAATCAGTTCAGGTTCAGGAATCAAGTAAGTCAGTTTCTGAACACTTGCTTCGGCTTAATAAAGTAGCAAAGGGGCATCCTTTCTGTGTTATGTACCATACAAAGGAGCATGACCCGCTTTGAGAAAACAAACGTCATCAGTGCTTCTTTTCAAAAGAGCCTTTGTAAATTTGATTTTGCCTGCAAAACAAAAAAAAATCAGGTCAGGAAAAATTCAAGAGGTTTTCTTGTAGTGCTTTTTATTGCTGTTTCTAATTTCCTGTTTTCAAGTGTTTTTTCTCAAACTCCATTTTACGCGCATTACAATAGCGACAGCATAAGCAAAATTCATTTGAGCGATAGCGTACTAAAAAAAAGATTTGGCAGAGGCGCATGGAACCTGATGGTCAGTGAAGCAACTCCTTTGCTGTTTGACCGCTATATTCACAATGAGGATTATGCAAGAATCTCTTTCCAAACGGTGGCTAGCAATTTCAAGCTAAGCAGTTGGACATTTGACAATGATCCTTTTGTCACCAATCAGTTTGGGCATCCGTTTCACGGAAGCCTTTTTTTTAATTCATTACGAACGAACGGATATAGTTTCTGGCAATCCCTGCCAGCCACTTTCGTCGGTAGTTATTTATGGGAAACGGTTGCAGAGAACCAGCCGCCCGCGCCCAATGATTTTATCAACACCGGCTTTGGTGGTTTTGTGCTGGGTGAAATAACCTATCGGCTAGCCAACAAGATTATCAACAACCGCACAACAGGTATCAGAAGACAAATAAGTGAGATTGCAGCTTTATTGATTAACCCTGTCAACGGATTGAACCGGATCATTGATGGCAAATGGGGGAGAATGTCGGGCAACACTATGGAACGTGATTCCTCCAGGATATATGCTGAGTTTGATGTGGGAGCAAGAAAATTTAAGATCAATAACACCGATTTAAACCTTGGCGCATACGGGCACATGAAATTATTATATGGTACGCCTTATGAAAATTACAAAACGCCTTTCAGTTATATTTATATCAACACAGAGTTTGGGAGCAATGACAGTTCCATAGCCAATATCGTTAGTGTGTACGGATCGCTGACAGGTTGGTTGTTGCAGTCATCTGAGAAAGCTCGTCACCTGCTTCTGCTGACTGCCAATTACGATTTTATACTGAACCGGGCATTTTTCTACAGCTCTCAGAACACGAAGCTTAACCTGTTTTCAGAATTCAATCTTACAAATAAAGTCAAAATCAACACATCGGTTGCGGGGGGCATTATTGTGTTGGCTGCAGTGCCTGACGTTTATATAACTCCTGATGGCAGGAACTACGATTATTGTTCTGGTGCTGCATTTAGCGGCAATTTTGGCATTAGCTTAGCAGATCATTTTTTTTACACAATTAATTATAAGGGCGCCTGGCTAAAGACGATCAATGGAAATGAATCACACTATCTTTTGCATACTGTTACAAGTGAATTGAGATACATGATACTAAATGGCCTTTCAATCTGCGCTGAACCCGGATATTTTACTCTGCTTGGAAGATATAAAAATTTCCCTGAAGTAAATAAAACATATCCTTATTTGAGGGCCTCTGTCAGGTACAGCATCAATATTCAATAGTACTGCCGGTTGCTTTATTTATTGAATGTTAACCCAAATATTATTTTCTATTAAAAATTCCTGACTTTTGATCATCAACACTTGATGGGTTACTAAGAAAAAAAGCAAAGCACTTTCTTATGCTATATTTTGAACTGACATTGCAGTTGCTTTTTAATTTATATATTTATCCCATCGATCGAAAATTTAATAGAGTGAACAAAAAAGCTGTAACACTTTCTAATTGCTTTAAGAAAGAGATGAAAATAAGTTTCCTTTTACTGACAATATTTTCATTCTGCTGCGCATGCAGGCATGAGCGTGAAAAAATGTTCAGCGAAATCCCGCCTGAACAATCGCACGTTGATTTCAGGAATGAGGTAAAAGAAAATGAAGACTACAATATTCTTACCTACGAGTATCTGTATAATGGAGGCGGCGTAGCAATTGGCGATGTGAATGGAGACGGATTGCCCGACATATACTTATCCGGAAACATGGTGCCTGACAAACTGTATCTCAACAAAGGTAATTTTCAATTCGAAGATGTTACTGATAAAGCAGGTGTTGCAGGGCGCTCCAAATGGAAAACAGGCGCCGTGATGGCTGATGTAAATGGCGACGGGCTGCTGGATATATATGTCTGCTATTCCGGGCCTGGTACCAATGATGAAAGGAGAAATGAATTGTACATCAATCAAGGATTAAAAGATGGTGTTCCGGTTTTTAAAGAATCAGCAAAGGAATATGGATTGGATGCCCCCGGCACATATACAACCACGGTTGTTTTTTTTGACATGGATAATGATGGCGATCTGGATATGTTCATGGTGAATCATGCCGATATGTTTTTCAATCCCTATTTTAAAACAGACAAACTGCGCTCAACAAGGAATCCCAAATTTGGCAACCGGCTGTACCGCAATGATAACGGGCATTTCACGGATATAAGTGAACAGGCACATATTGACGGCAGCGGGCTGAATTTTGGATTAAGCGTGTCTGTTAGCGACGTTAATAATGACGGGTGGGCTGATATTTATGTAACGAACGATTACGATGAAAGAGATTTTCTTTACCTGAATAATCATGATGGCACTTTCCGAGAGGTCCTCGGAAAAGCCGCAGGCCATATTTCCGAGTTTGCTATGGGGAGCGATATCGCGGATTTTAATAACGACGGGAAGCCCGATATCATGGTGCTCGACATGCTGCCCGAAAACAATCACCGGCAAAAACTATTAAAAGGTGCAGATGGATATGATAAATATATGATGCGCTTCAACGCAGGGTTTCATCAGCAGCAGATGAGGAACACATTGCAGTTGAACAATGGAAATGACAGCAGCGATGCCCCGATTTTCAGCGAGGTGGGCCAAATGGCAGGCGTTTCAGCAACAGACTGGAGTTGGTCACCTTTGTTTGCGGATTTCGATAACGATGGATGGAAAGACCTTTTCATTTCAGATGGCATATTCAGGGATATTACTAATCTTGATTTTGTAAAATATACTTCAGGGTATTCTTCCCAATACATACAGCCTGAAAGCGATAAAACCCAGATTTGGCAGTTGGTGCAGCAAATGCCCTCTACCAAACTCAGTAACTATTTGTACAGAAATGATCATAACCTTGGGTTTACGAACATGACAGAAGAGTGGGGCCTTACAAAAAAATCGGTGAATAACGGTGCTGCTTATGCAGACTTGAACAATGATGGTAACCTCGATCTGGTCATAAACAACCTTAACGACAAAGCAACCATTTACCAGAATAACGGAAATGCAAATAAAAAGGCGCACTACATTAAAATAAGATTGAAGGGTGCAGGCAAAAACACTTATGGCATCGGTGCGAAAGTGTATGTGCAAACAGCTCACACCAACCAGATGCAGGAGGAATACACTTCCAGAGGGTTTCAGTCGTCCGTTGACCCGGTAATGCATATCGGGCTTGGAGAAGACAGCATTATTCAATCCATTAAAATAAAATGGGTAGGAGGGAAAGAATCGCTGCTGCAAAATGTGCAAGCAGACACTTTGCTTGTCATTGACGAAGCCCATTCATCGGCAGAAAATAAAAATAACATCATCACTGAAGCACAACCGCTTTTTAAAGATGTGACCCAAAGCTCCGGAATCAGCTTTACCCATCAGCAGTCTCCATTTGTTGATTTTAAAATATCACCGTTATTGCCTTATCAGATATCTAAAGTTGGGCCATGCATTGCAAAAGCTGATGTAAACGGAGATGGGCTCGAAGACGTATTCATCGGCGCTTCAGCAGGGCAGGAAAGCATATTGTATCTGCAAACAAAAGACGGGAAGTTTATTCCTGCAGCGAATCAGCCCTGGAACAATAATCAAAAGATAACAAATACGGACGCGCTTTTCTTTGATGCCGATGGCGATGGCGATATGGATCTTTATATTGTTAGCGGGGGTGCTGACTATCCGATAAGAGATAAAAATTATCAGGACAGGTTTTTTGAGAATGATGGTCATGGCAACTTTAGAGAACTGATAGATGCATTGCCTGCTGAAACATTGAGCGGCACCTGCGCTCGTGCTGCTGATATGAATAAAGATGGTCTTCCGGATTTATTTGTCGGCGGTGGCTACAAACCCGGCTTTTTCCCGGAGGCAGAAGAAAGTTTTATATTGAAAAACAAAAGTGTTCCGGGTAAAATCCGATTTGAGAAAGATTTATCACAAACTGACAGCAGCCTGAATCATCCGGGCATGGTCACAGATGCAGTGTGGGTTGATATTAATAAAGATGGGCAACAAGATTTGATTGTCGTGGGGCAATTCATGCCAATCACTGTTTTTGAAAATAAAAATGGGAAACTGATCAATGAGACAAATGCTTACGGATTATCAGGAACGAATGGCTGGTGGTGCAGAGTATTCGCTGATGATTTCGATAATGATGGCAATACAGACATTGTGGTAGGCAATCTTGGACTGAACACGCAATTCAAAGCATCTGCGAATGAACCAATGTCCGTCACCTATGCGGATTTTGATGGTAATGGCCTTATAGATCCTATATTATGCTATTACAACCACGGTAAAAGCTACCCTTATTTTTCGAAAGACGAGATCGTGACCGAAATTCCCTCTCTTCAGAAAAAATTCCTCCACTACGCCGACTATGCAGATGCACAGCTAACAGACCTTTTCTCTGACGATCAATTGAAAAATGCAAAAACGGTTGAGATCAACACATTGCAATCTGTTTTTCTGCGCAATGGCGGCAATAAGAAATTCACCATTCACCCATTGCCGGTTTATGCACAATTGAGTGCTGTCAATGGCATTGTCTCGGCTGATATTAACAAAGATGGCAAAAAAGACATCATCATTGCAGGCAACTTTTTCCCCTTCCGTTCGCAAATGGGACCCTCTGATGCCAGTATCGGGCTGGTGCTGAAAGGCAATGGCAAAGGCAGTTTCACACCAATGCCCTATTCCGAAACAGCTTTATTCGTGCCAGGTGATGTGCGCAATATCATTAAAGTAAAATCAGGAAATGGCTTTCTTTTAATAGCATCAAAAAACAATGGGCAGGTCCAGATTGTTAAATCACAATAAAAAAAAAGAATTCTTTAAAAATATTATTTAACCTCGAATGCAACCAATGAGCTTTATATTTAGTCTTTAATAATAGCTTTTGGGAAAATTTCATTGGAAAGTGTAGGTGTATCTGACAAAAGTTATAAATACCAAAAACTGCATGCAACCCCTGCTTCATCGCATACAATTTGACAATGACGAGACTGCTTTCAAGGAGTTTTATAAAGAAAATGTGTTCAGGCTATTCCAGTTTGCATTTGCGTTTGCCCGCAACAAAGAACTTTCTGAAGAAATAGTCAACGATGTTTTTTTGAAACTCTGGCAGCACAGAAGCAAGCTGAACAAGATAAAAAACATTCAGGTATATCTTTATGTGTCTGTAAAAAATACCGCCTTCAATTATTCCCGGAAAAATACAGGGAGGAAAAATATGGGTATCGAAGAAATTTCAACAGACCATTTTTACCTCAGCCCGGATCAGGAACAGATTTTGATGACTGATGAGCTCAAAAAGCAAATTGAACAATCTATCAACCAGTTGCCGCCCAAATGCAAACTTGTTTTCAAGATGATAAAAGAGGATGGCTTATCAATTGCTGAAGTTGCTGTGATACTCGGTATTTCGTACAAGACAGTTTCCACTCAGCTTAGCATCGCTTTAAAAAAACTCGCATTGCTCTTGCAGCCTTCATTAAAAGAGCATGAGATAAAAATTTAGGGCAGTTCCGGGCTTCGGTTTGCTGTCTTTGAGAATCTAAAAAAATATTTCCCCCTCTTTAAGAAAAAGCAGGTATCCCTGTGTCCTTCTTCCAGACGAACAAAGAAAGTATGATAAAATCAAGGATAGTAGAGCTTATGGCAAAAAAGATAGGAAAAGAAGCATCGAAAGATGAATTGGACGAACTCTCTGAGTTGTTATTAAAAAACCCCGGTTATGCGTATTTGCTTGAAATAGTTCTTTCGTTAAAAGGCAGCCGGAACCATTTTGAAAGAGACCTCCCGCAAGAGGAACTCGTAGATCACGGATGGCAGCATCTGGCCGACAAATTAAATCTCCAGCCTTTGGTAGATGATGATACAGTGTCTGTCGAAAAGCGGGGACGTATAAAAAATATTATTTACAGCCGCAGGTTTTGGCTTGCCGCAGCAACCGTTGCTGTTTTTCTTGGATGCTCCATGTTTTTATATAAAACTTATTTTGGCCCACAGCAACTTGCAGAAGGCAAAAAGCTAAAAGAGACGCACTACGGTACTGTAGCAAACCTCATATTGGCAGATGGCTCAAAGGTTTGGCTGAATGCAGGCAGCAAATTGCTATATCCTGATAAATTTTCAGGATCACAAAGAGAAGTGACATTGGAAGGCGAAGGCTTCTTTGAAGTGACAAAAAAACCGAATATGCCATTTCTTGTTCATGCAGGCAAAATAACAGTAAAGGTGCTGGGAACAAAATTCAATGTAAAAGCTTATACTGAAGACGCGGATATCGAAACTACATTAATAAGCGGCAAAGTGCAGGTGATGCTGAATGACGATCCGGAAAAAGAAATTTTATTATCTCCGAATGAAAAACTTACCGTGATAAAGCCTCTTGCAATAAACGCAACAAGTGCCCAGATCAATAACGAATTGAAATATCAGGTCCAGGCCTTACCAGTTGCTGCCAATAATAACCTGACAGAAACCGCCTGGGTAAGCAACAGGCTGGTTTTGAATAACGAAGCTTTTGATAATGTGGCGAAACTGCTTGAAAGAAAATTCGACGTACATGTTTTTTTTGATAATGATAAATTAAAAGACGAACACCTGACGGGTGTTTTTGAGAAAGAAAATATTCAGGAAGTACTTGATGTGCTTAAAATGACCACTCATTTCAGGTACAGGATAGATGGGAACAATATCCATCTTTACTAAAATAGGACAATTATTTTTTAACCCAAAAACGATTGCATTGAAACCAAAAAATATTTATCCAGATTCGTAAGAACGAATTACAAAAAAAGAGAAGAGGTGACGCTCTTCCCTTTAGATAAAAAACCGGGAGCAAAAAGACTTGGAAACCATTTACTCCTTTTAATAATCAACCAAAACAAAATTATGAAGAAATCTAACAAGGCGAATGATTTCAGAACTTTGCCTTTATGCCTGAAATTTCTACTGCTTATGAAATTGAGTTTTCTCTTGATATTCGCTACCTGCCTTCAGGCCTCTGCACGGGGTTATTCTCAGGAAAAGTTCAACCTTCACTATAAGCAGGTTGAAGTCCCTAAAATATTCAACACCATCCAGAAACAAAGCAAGTATCGTTTTTTTTATAACAATGGTTATATTAATAAGCTCGGCAAAATTGATATTGATGTCACCAATGCTGAATTGGAAAATGTATTGAACATTGTTCTTGGCAACAAATTCAAATACACTATCAATGACCAGCAAATGGTGATCATTTCTCCTGTCAGCAATGATGAACAGGTTTCAAGTGTGGCAGATACGAATGAAATAAAGGGGAAAATTGTTGATGAAAATAATAAGCCCTTAAGCGGTGTCACGATAAAATTGAAGGGATCTGCAAAGACAGTGACGACGGATGAAAGCGGCAGTTTTACAATATTTGCACCTCCTGGTTCAGAATTGGAGATCAGTTATGTCGGGTATAAAGAACAGTCATTTTCAGTGAGAAATCAGAAGCTGTTCACCGTACAACTACAGCCAAATGCAACAGGGCTAAATGAAGTAGTTGTAGTAGGTTACGGGACGCAGAAAAAGAGAGACGTGACCGGTAGTATCAGTACAGTCAAAGGAGATGATTTCAAGAATTTGCCAGTCAGTAATCCGGCAGATGCTTTGCAGGGAAGGGCTGCTGGTGTGGAAATCATCAGGGACGATGGCTCACCAGGAAGCATTCCTAATATCAATATCAGGGGCACCGGTACCATCAACAACTCTTCGCCTTTGATAGTCATAGACGGCGTTCCAGCCGGCGGATTAAATGATGTGAACTCAAATGATATCGCGTCAATTGAAATCCTTAAAGATGCATCCGCTTCGGCCATTTACGGATCCCGTGCTGCCAATGGCGTTGTACTGATAACAACAAAAAAGGGAAACTTTAGTGAAAAAGCAAAACCACAGTCAATCTTTATACTGGTTCAAATAGTCCTGTTAAGTTTCTGAAAATGCTCACCGCTCCTGAACTCGCCCAGTTAAAAACAGAGGAGTATACCAATGATGGCAATCCCGCACCAGCAATATGGAGTAATCCTTATTATCAGGTTCAGCGCACAGACTGGCAACGAGCTTTAATGGGAACCGGACATGTTCAAAATGCTGACGTTGCAATTCGCGGCGGAAATGCATCATCTGTGTACAGTTTTTCCGGAAATTATTACAACGATCAGGGTATGATCCCCAATTCTTTTTTTACCCGTTATAATTTCAGGATAAATTCTGAACATAAAGTTGGGAGCAGATTCAGATTAGGTGAGAATGTACTTTTTTCTAATTCAAATATAGTTGGCCCCGATACCAAATCAACACAAGCAGGTTTAGTGTGGAGTGCTATACGTTTTAATCCAGCTATTCCTGTTCGGAACCCTGACGGAACCTGGGGCAGTTCTCAGTCTGACCAAAGTGACCTTGGGGATATTAATAACCCGGTTGCAACAGCCGATGAAACGGATGCTTATAATAAAACCAACAGGCTGTTGGCAAATGCTTTTGCAGAACTCGAAGTGATCAAAGGGTTAACCCTGAGAGCCAACTATAGCATTGACAACGCAAACACAGAGTCTTACAACTTCCAGGTACCGTTTCCTACCCAAACAAGAGGCCCAGCAAATTCCTCTTTGAACCAAGGTTACAATAAATCAAATACTTTTCTTGAGGAATATTTTCTGACCTACAATAAGAGGTTCAATAGTGGTCATAACTTAACATTTACCGGAGGATATTCTGCCCAGAAGCTAACTGGCAATTATTTTAATGCCTCTGCAAATAATTATGCTGATACAAGTGCAAATCAAAGAGTATTGAGTTTGGGCAATAATCCGGGCAATAACGGAAATAATAGTGCCAGTGAGGGTTTAGAGTCATATTTCGGAAGGCTGAATTATGATTACAAAGGTAAATATCTGTTAACCTTTACAATGCGTTCCGATGGATCCAGCAAATTTGCACCCGGCCACCAGTGGGGATATTTTCCGGCTTTTTCTACAGGCTGGAGGATATCAGATGAAAAATTCTTCGCTGGGTTAAAAGATGTAATAAATTCATTGAAAATAACCGGCGGCTGGGGCGAACTTGGCAACCAGAATATTCCGGACTTTCAATACTTGAGTATCATAGGAGCAGGCATCTCGAACCCGGGATCAACTACAGGAGCTTATGGATATGCTCTGGGGTCTCCCACTGCCATGCAGGCAGGGGCTTATATCACAGGTCTTGCTAATCCTAATATTACCTGGGAGCGTGCAGTGATGACCAACATCGCAATTGACTTTTCAACCTTTGACAATCATTTGAACGGAACTGTTACTTATTTTAATAAAAATACCAGTGAAATGTTGATCCCGTATCAGTTGGTAGAAACCTTTGGAGCACAAACTAATCTGCCTGATGATCCGGGCAACGTTACTTTGCCCAATCAGAATATTGGTAAAATGAATAATCACGGTGTCGAAATTGAACTGAACTATCAAAACAGCGTTGGAAAATTCAGATATTCTTTTGGCGCAAATGTTTCTTTTTTACGAAACAAGGTTACCACTTTATATGGCAACAGCAATTACATAGCATCAACCCCTTACGGAAGGGAGAATGCTGATATTTCGCGCACTTATCAGGGGCAGCCGATTGCTTCATTTTATGGATTTAAAACAAATGGGTTATATCAGACCCAAGCTGACATTGACAACGATCCCAGCATTAAAAATGACCCTAATAAACCAAATATTAAACCCGGCGACGTAAGGTTTTTGGACATAAATGGAGACGGAGTAATTGATGACAAAGACCGTGTAAATCTTGGCAACCCCAACCCGCATGAAATATTTGGCTTTCATGGTTCAGTTTCTTACAGCAATTTTGATCTTAATTTCAATTTTGCAGGTTCAGCGGGTTTTAAATTATATGATGCTGACAGGCTCGCAGGCCTTGATGCTACCCAGATTTTCAACTGGTACCAGGAGCAGATGGGCAGATGGCATGGCGCCGGAACAAGCAATAGTATCCCGGAATTGAGCGTCAATAATCTGAACAATAATTATCGCTCCTCCGATCTTTGGGTACAGAACGGCTCGTACCTGTCGCTAAAGAGTCTATCATTAGGATATACGGTTACCAAAAAACATGTCGGCACATACCAGCTTCCTGATATTCGTATCTATGTGAGCTCTTATAACGTATTTATGATTACCGGATATAAAGGTTATACGCCTGAATTGGGTTATACAAGTTCGGGGGGCGCTCCTGCAAATTCGCAGAGAGGTGTTGATGTTGCACAGTATCCATCAACCAGGAATTTGACAATTGGAGCAACTGTTAATTTTTAATATTCATTTAAAAAATATTTTATGCAATTCAGGAATTTTAAATTTATCATCTTTTGTTTCTTGCTCGTCTCTATGCTGTGGGGATGCATTAAACATCCATTGGATCAATTGCCAACCGGCGAATACACAACCGCTACTTATTGGCGGAATCAAAGCGATATTGTTGCTGGCGTGCTGGGCATTTATAATGTGCTGTATACAGAAGATTGGGTAGGGCATGACCTCTATGCTTATGACAATCAATCTGATGATATTGCCATGGATGGCAACCACCCCGATATGATTTCTATAGAGTCATTTAATGCAGATCCTACATTGCAATTAATATACGTTACCTGGCCCTTTGCTTATGAACAAATTAGCAGGGCCAATAATGCTCTTATCTATATTCCCAAGGTGCCACAATGTGACCCTGGTATCCGCAGCCGTTCAATGGGCGAGGCCTACTTTTTGAGGGCACATGCTTATTTTATTCTTAGCCAAATCTATGGTCAGGTGCCGCTGATTACAGAAAAGAATGTGCTGAGCGCTTCTTACAATGTTCCAAAATCCAGTCAGGATTCAGTGAGGGCATTGGTAGAATCTGACTTATTAAATGCAGCAAGTTTATTGCCCGAAACTTATGATGCTGCCGACAAAGGCCGGGTAAGCAAAGGCGCAGCATGGGGACTGTTAAGCAAATTGTACCTTTTTGAAGATAAGTTTAATTTGGCCATCACTTACGGTGATTCTGTGATCAACGACCAAAATTATGCATTGGCACCGCATTACACGGATAATTTTACTCCGGGAACGCAGCAAACTCTCAGCACCGAATTGCTATTCGCGGTTTGGAATGAAAATGATGAGATCGCAGGTTCCGCACAATCGTCAATCAGCATTTATTTTACACCTGGCGACTGGCAAGGTTGGGGTTTTCATCACCCTACTCAAAATTTTGCAGACGAATTTGAGCCGGCTGATACAATTCGCAAACAAGCTACGTTGATCTCTGTGGGGGATACAATCCCTCATCAAACCAATCTCGTTACCATTGGCCCTGCAGATGCATATCAGATGTTCACAGGAATGGTGGGGCAGTCTACCGGAAGGTTTTTGCCGAGTATGTCTACTACAGGATATTGCATCAAAAAATATACTGCATTTATGCCGAGCGGCGACGGTAACATCAATTTTGATCTGAAACAGCCGCTTCTCAGGAGTGCCGAGGTGTATTTGAATGTAGCCGAAGCAGAGATAAGGTTAAACGGTGTAGGAGCTGGTGATAATGAAATTAATGCAGTTCGCACCAGAGCCGGATTAGCCTCTGTCAGTGGCGCAGGAATGCCTCAGTTGATGCATGAAAAAAGAGTAGAACTTGGTGGCGAAAATGTGCGCTGGCAGGATCTGCTGAGATGGGATAAAGATAATATCATTAATTTGGATACCATCGTCGGTAAACCTAAAGCTGCTTCCCCTTTACCTCCCTATAACGGGGCAGTAGATGTCCCTGCAAGGGTTTTTGTTAGGCCAAAAGATTATTTTATGCCTATCCCGCAGGAAATCATTGATGAAAGCAACGGAGTGATATTGCAAAATCCAAATTATTGATCGTATAGCGTAATTGGGTTAATGTTAAGCAAAGAAGTAAACCTGTAAGGCGTAAAAGCTTTATAGGTTTCTTTTTATAAAACAATACAATGAAATTTTCAAAAATAATTTTATTAATCGCTCTGCTTACAACTGGCCTGCAGGTTGACGCCCAGTTAAACAGGCAAGCTGTTGATGCTTTTATGCAGCGCATCGTAAAGGAAAAATCAGTTTCATTCATTGCAGCATATATCCCTCAGCAAAATGGCAAAGACATATTTGAGATTGAAAGCAGGAAAGGGAAAATAATTCTTCGTGGAAGCAATGGCGTTAGCATTGCATCAGCATTGAATTATTACCTGAAAAATTACTGCCATTGCCTGATAACCTGGAATGGTGTCAATATGAATATGCCTGTTGTGCTGCCAATGATAAAAGAAAAAATCCACAAGGCAACGCCCTATCAATATCGCTACTATCTCAATTACTGCACTTTCAATTATTCCATGTCCTGGTGGGATTGGGAACGATGGCAAAAAGAAATTGACTGGATGGCGCTCAATGGCATTAACATGCCATTGGCTGTGACTGGCGAAGAAGCCATATGGCAAAAGCTCTACAGGCAAATGGGATTTACAGAACCGGAGCTCGATAAATTTTTTTCGGGGCCAGCTTATTTCTCGTGGTTCTGGATGGGCAATATTGATGCATGGGGCGGCCCGTTGCCGCAACATTGGAAAGACACGCATGAAGCATTGCAGAAAAAAATTCTCGCTGCAGAAAGAGAAATGGGCATGAAGCCTGTGCTTCCTGCATTCACAGGGCATGTGCCTCCCTCGTTCAAAGAAAAATTTCCATCTGCCAAAGTAAAAAAAACAAACTGGGGAGCAGGCTTTGAAGATGTGTACATTCTCGACCCATCAGACCCGATGTTTGAAACAATTGGTAAAACATTTCTGGAGGCGCAGACAAAAGAATATGGCACAGACCATTTGTATTCCGCGGATACATTCAATGAAAATCTGCCGCCAACAAATGATTCGACATATCTGAATGACATCAGCAAAAAAGTTTTTCAATCAATGGCAATTGCCGACCCGAAAGCAATCTGGGTCATGCAGGGCTGGATGTTCCATTACCAGTCTGATTTCTGGAAACCACAGCAGATAAAAGCATTGCTGAATGCCATCCCCGATGATCATATGATCATCCTTGATCTTTATAGCGAAAGCCATCCTTTGTGGAAAAGAACCGATGCCTATTATGGCAAGCCTTGGATATGGAATATGCTCCACAATTTTGGCGGCAATATTTCTTTATGGGGAAGAATGTCCGGTGTGGCCAATGATCCTTCTGCAGCGTTGCATGATGCTTCCTCCGGGAAAATGTTGGGCATTGGCCTCACCCCGGAGGGCATTGAACAAAATCCGGCGCTTTACCAACTGATGCTCGAAAATGTCTGGAACGACCAACCCGTTCAATTGCAAGAATAGCTGAAATCGTATTCGCATCAGCGTTATGCTACTGAAAATGCAGATATCAACCAGGCCTGGGAAATACTTTTAAATACAGTCTATAGCGGAGGCTTTGGCGAAGGTGGCCCGGAATCCATCATCTTATCAAGGCCAACAATAGACGGGTGGGGCGATCGCGTAAGGACAAAGTTGGATTACAACGCCAAAGATTTGCTGGATGCATGGGAATTGTTTGTGAAATCCATCCCTGCCTTACAGAACAGCGATGGATTTCAATATGATCTCGTGGATATAACAAGGCAAGTGCTCGCCAATTACGCCACACCCTTGCACCAGAAATGGGTAATTGCTTACCTGCAGCACGATATTGGAGCCTATGATAAATATGTAAACCAGTTTATTGAATTGATGGATGATATGGATGAATTGTTATCAACAAGAAAAGATTTTTTACTTGGTAAATGGATCGGTGATGCGAGAAACAATGGTCAGGATGAAAAGGAGAAAGATCTCTATGAAAAAAATGCAAGAGACATTGTTACACTCTGGGGCGATAAAGAAAGTGAATTACATGAATACTCCAATCGCCAGTGGGCAGGATTGATTAAAGGGTTCTATAAACCCCGCTGGCAGCAGTATTTTGAATATATGAAACAAAAGATGCTGCATGGCGACAGAATGGAAACAAAAGATTTTGAAAATACCATTAAAGATTGGGAATGGAAATGGGTGAATGGACACGATGCCTATGCCTCCACTCCGCAGGGTAACGTTTATGAAATTGTGAACAAATTATTTAAGAAATATGATCAGCAGATCCGGCAAGATTAAATGTAAGCGAATAATATGGCTGCCATTATTGACGGCTATAATAACAGGTTGTTCTGCTATTGTTTCTGCTCAGAATGATTCATCAAATGACCATATTTTTCCCGCTGCTGCATTAGCAAAGCCATTTATTGATTTCGATAGCAAGGGATTTTTCGTCCATGGTAAGAGGACTTTTATTGTATCTGCCGGAATGGAATATGCACGTGTCCCGCATGAGCTTTGGGAAGACAGGCTGCTCCGGTTAAAGCAATGTGGTTTCAATTGTATCGAGATTTATACCTTCTGGAATTTTCATGAACCGCGTGAGGGGCAGTTTGATTTCAGTGGTGATCATGACCTGGATGCATTTTTAAAATTGGTAAACAAGATGGGAATGTATGTGATCGCACGCGTGGGCCCGTATTATTGCGCAGAATGGGACAATGGCGGTTACCCTTTGTGGCTTCGTTTTAAATCAGGTGTGCGTGTGCGTGAACACAATGCCGAATTCGAAAAGTATGTGGGAAGGTTTTTTGATAAACTGCTTCCAATTGTAGCCGGCAATCAAATCAATCATGGCGGCTCAGTGATTATGGTGCAATTGGAAAATGAGCACAATGAAGGATGGGGCACATACATGCCAAACGGATATTTTCATTTCCTGCGTGACAAGGCATTATCACTTGGGCTCGAAGTACCTTATTTTTTCAGCGGGCTGCATCATTCCAGCAGTCCTGCAGAAGACGGGAAATGCGATGACCCCAAAAGACTCAATCCCTGGCTCTCCACGGAGTTCTGGAGCGTATGGTACAACAACTACAATTCTTCAGATAGTGATGCCCGTGAGTATGAACGGAGGACAATGAAAATTCTGGCTAACGGGGGCAATGGGTATAATTATTACATGGCGCATGGCGGCAGCAATTTTGGTTACACGAACAATGACGAAGATGCGGCTTCCTACGATTATGGAGCAGCAGTTGGGCAGGCAGGCGATCTGAGGCCGGTATATTATAGCTTCAAACGTGTGGCGCTTTTTGCAAGAAGCTTTGAGAATGTGCTGGAGAACAGTACAGATGCAACCGAATCTTATAAAAATACAGTTTCAGATACAGCTATTCATATCACTGCCCGCAAAAGCCCCGCAGGCAATATCGTGTTTCTCGAAAATCTTTCCGGATCGGAAGTATCAATGGAGATCAAAAATCGAAAACAAACCATTCCTGCAAATGCAAGGAAGATCAATTTAAAAGCCGGAGAAATTTTTCCCATCGTTCATCATTACAAAATAAACGACCATGTCACGCTTCAATGGGCCCCGGTTAAAATACTTGGAATCAGCAAGCAGGGAAATACCATCACCATGGTCGTTTATGGCAAACCCGGATTACCTGCTGAACTTTATTTTTCACTTTCCGGCAAAGCGCTCATAACAAAGGGCTTGTCGTCTCTTTCATATAGGTCAAATCAAATAAGGCTTCAAACAATATTTTCATCTGATAATAAGCCTTTGGAATTTGCATTCACAGTCGGCATGCATAAACTGCGCGTGCTTGCAATGAATGAAAAATTAGCTGACAGGACATGGTTTATCGAAAAGAACCAACAACAATATATTGTAACCGGGCCGGCTTATGTGAGTGAAATAAATAGCAATGACAGAAATATTTCGGTGATTACTGAAAAGCCATGGCCACAAACACAAGACTTTCCTTGTTGGGTGTTCTCTGCTCAAAGTGCAAAACAGTTACGCTCAACTACGTCTGGAAGTCTTTCACAAAAAAGATTGATAGCTCTCTCATCATGGCAAATAAAAAATGCCAGAGATGAAGCGATGCCCGATTATGATGACAAGGCTTGGAAAAAAAGCAGTGATCCTTTGCAAATGGGCGCTGACGGAGACCTCACCGCGGATGCATGGTATAGAACGAATGTTGATTTAGACACCGCAGGAACTTATTCATTGCAGGTGGAAGGCAGTGACAGGGCAACGGGTTTCATTGATGGGAAAATAGTTTCATCAGGGAATATAAAAGATGGTGAAATAAGTCTTGCAATGCCAGCGGGCAAA